>Ga0206126_10002586_pt1 | contig 19358 bp, 13 predicted proteins | sample Helgoland_Spring_5_FD_148621 | JGI IMG/M metagenome (GOLD analysis project Ga0206126, IMG submission 148621) | Pelagic subsurface seawater microbial communities from Kabeltonne, Helgoland, North Sea - Helgoland_Spring_Bloom_20160412_1 | ecosystem: Environmental > Aquatic > Marine > Epipelagic ...
AACCAGGACTTACTTGTGACTATACTTCTTCCAGTAATACAATAAATTCAAATCCCACTTTGTCAGAATTGCGCACAGGAATAGATGCCATTTCTGCAGGTAATTCGTGGGGCGATATCACGAAAACGACTACTTTGGACATAGACGCGGCAAATGTAAACGTTTTAGCCGAAACAAATTGCTGTGGCTGTTCCTCGTTAGGAGGCACAGCAAACGCGTGTTGATTACTTACGTGATCAATTTAAACTTCTCTTTGTTCTGCCAAAAAAGGTATTTTGATATTTGGTACCGTACTAACAGTGTTTTTCTACAAACTGGACATTTTCCTTTGACACGGTCTTTGAAACTATTCATACAATCGGTGTGGCCAGTACGTGTTGTACAATCACAGTGTAACACCAAATAGTCCTGATTAAAATCAAAATCAGAACGACATTGTCGACATATAGGATTGGTAGAATGTGTAGATTTTTGACGTTTTGGTAAAGGTTCTGTATTGTTTTCTTGAGAGCAAAACGCCGTTTTTCCTACATGATTGAGCAATGTTTTTGAAAAGTGAACCGCATTATTGTTAGAATTGTACCATAATATTCTTGCTTGCGTTAGTTTTATTTTTTCAATGGTTGGGTGTTCTATAGTGTCCAAATACGCATCGTAAAGTTGACGTGATTCTGGATTCAGCAATATTCTGGCTGATATTTTTAAATACTGTTCACCTTCGTCGTATAACCGTTTAATATTTACGGTTGCTTGCAGGGTACTTGTAATTTGATTCAACTTGATTAAAACAGACTCCAAATTCCACGCTAACAGATATTCAGAACAACGTTTTAAAATTTCCAAAGAATTAGCAGTTTGATGCAAATTAAACAGATTGTAAATATTCATAGTAATATGTTAGTAGATGATAGAAAGCAATGTTAAATTTTGGTATATTTATGTTTATTATTTAAATATGTGGTACGGATTTAGGTTTTTTTGGTGCAGGCTAATTAGGTTTGTAATTATCTCTTTCTCTTGCGACTGCTTCGCTCGCGCTGTACACACAGTTCAAAAACATTGCCCTTACTTTGTTTCGCCTTTGCAAAAGCTTCTACAAACGTTAATGTTGTTTCTTGTGGAGGAATTTCTTCACCTTGAAGAGTCATAAGATAGTCTTCCTCTCGAAGACCACTCATATACGCAGGACTATTAACATTCAATGTTTCCACTTGCAATACACCATGATCCGTTTCAATCAATTTGATTCCATTTTGACTATCTTTTGCAAAAATTATCTTCTTTTGTTCACATTTTTTGAAAAGTTCCATTCTTCGAAAAAGTAGAGCGGTATTCTCGTTAGTCCAATCGAGGGATACGGTGACAAGTTCCGGTGTAAGACCTTTCTCAACCACACCATGTGATTCTAATGTTTTGCAAATTCTTGTTACTATTACCGGTGTCACTTTTGTTTGAATAGTGTTTTCTTCGTCAGCATATTCGACAATGCTGCTCATTGTAAATGGTAAATCACAACGCTGTTTCTTTTCAACATGAAGTTTTGCTATGAAAAAGCAGGCGGCAGCAATAGCCGCTTGCCCGTTTTTGAATCGTGGTTTTGTATTGTCGTCTTTGACAAAATTTGTAATACCATGGATACTTTCGTAATACATTGTTAATGTATTACGGGCATTACGTTCGATATAGTCTACCGAAAACATGCGGCTACGGAAAGCTTCCGCGATGTGCCCTATGATTTGCCCGATTTTACGGTAGCTTTTCAAGTGAGATGGTTTACGCAACGAAATAGAAGTGTCGGAACCAAGTGTTGTACCACTGGGTGCATGGTTAGTAGCATGTGGATTGATTTTACCTTCACTATCCATAGAATTTGTTGATAAATATTGCACCATGTTGCTGACGCTACCACAAGATTTACAAGTTACTTCCGACCTTTCATAATCGTTTTTAAATTTAGTTTGTAAACAAAAACTGCCGTCTCTTAATATTCGATGACAAAAATGAGTGGCGTAATATTCCAAAATAATGCCGTTAGAGGGCAAATCGTTTATAAGGCGTGTTATTTCTCTCGCAGTATAAGAACTGTTTATAGATTGATTACCTATTTTGACTATTTTTCCCGTACCAACTTCGACTAAAGAGCCCCCTTTGATCAAATTGCCTTTTACTTGTAAATATCTTTTACCATTTTTACATTGTATTTTGCCGGAGTTAGTAGTATAATCGGGAAAATATCGGTGATTGGCGACGATTGGACTGCCTCGTTTGGTCCAGTCTGATTTATATTCAGCTATAGCAATTGGCTTCTGTTTATTGACTCTTGACATTTTGTATGTGTTGTTTTGTTATTGAGTATGAATGGTTGCTACAAAAAACCAAAATATGTGATACGAATATTAATTTTAAAGTGGGGGGGGGGTGGGAAATAGATTTTTGTTAGCAAAATTTTTTTTTGGCGAAATAGCTGGAAAAATTGGTACTGGGGAGTAGTTTACAAAAACAATGTCAAAAATTGATTTGGAGCAGTTTTATTCGACTTACACTATTTTTGTTGTTTATATGTTTATGTTGATTGTGAATCAAATTTTGTATTTTTAAAATATGATACTATGAACAAATAAAAGAAAAAAAACAGAATAATTTTTGGGGAAAAGCTTTTTCCTAAGTGAAAGAACAATTTCTGGCAATCCATTCCTCGGTTTCCCTCTCTTTCTTTAACCCGTACCAATCAAAAAAAATTAAATGACCTACACAAACCACAGACCCAACACTGATACAAATAACTATAAATGAAAATAACATCTAAAAATTAAATCAATTATTTATAGGTATTATTAATAGCTATTATTTATGAAAATTTACTCGTTTCTACTGCGTTTTTTTGGGCGTGTAATTTTCAAACGCTCTTTAGTAGTACTGTGTAGAACTTTGAAAGCTTCTAACTCACTCGGATCTTCGAAAACTTCACTTAAATTTTGCAAATTGATGGAGACTGAAGTTTTCTCTACTCGTGAAAAAGAAATACCGTCAATATCCACTTCATTAATGTCATTTTCTTGCATGTATGTTTGAATTGCCAAAGTTCGATTTTTTTGTTCTTTATTTAAAACTTTTAGACTGGCTTTCAATTCATCGATTTGTGGAATAGCATCAATGTAGTCTTTTTTTAATTGTTCAAAATTTTGGTTCATAGTGTTTTGTGTGGGTGATGACATTTAGAATTATTTTTTTTTGTTGTATTTACATTGAGTTTGAAATTTTTTTCCAAAATATGTGATACAAATATAGGTTTTTCATATTTTAGATTTAGCTGAAAAAAGTTCAGTCAAAAATTCTTAACTTTTTTTTTAGATTTTGATTCTGGCAAAAACCTATATTTGTATCGAAAATCCCGAAAAAAACACCGGAATATTCCGGTGTTTTTTCTAAAATATGTGAAGAAAATATAGGTTTTTCATATTTTAGATTTAGCTGAAAAAAGTTCAGTCAAAAATTCTTAACTTTTTTTTTAGATTTTGATTCTGGCAAAAACCTATATTTGTATCACTTATTTTGGAAAAAAATAAGTGTGTAAACTAAAGTAAAACTCCAAAAACTTTTTTTTTTCCGAAGGTGATGACACTGTTGTACATAAAAGAGAAAAAAAAAGAATACATGGCCAGATGTGGCAGGATAAGAAAAACAGCTCAAGGTCTGTGGTCAACCGGTAGTGTCTTTCCACAATTTGAAGAAGACAAAGGTGCTTTTATCGAAGGCGTACCAGTTGGATTGGGTCATATAACAAGTATTTGTGGAAAAGCCACAGATCCTACAATAGAGTATGCTGCAATAGTACTATTAATCAAAAACATGAATATGAACGATGAAATTATAGAAGAATACCCAACTGTCTTTTGCCAAGATTGCCAGTGTCCATTTACTACCACAAATTCCGATATTGAATTCAATTATAATATGTGTACATTTTGTGGTTTGACACAATTTACTAATGTAGAACCACCACAACCGACTCCAGGAACGCCCGACAATCATATAAATGCCCACAATCATCGTACATACAATTTAAGGAGAATTGACCTCAAAATACAGGAAATAGGCAATTCTTTTGCCTACCGATTTGTAGGTGTTCGAGCTATCATTTCGTCGGCCAGATCAAAGTTGTTGCAGTATTACAAATTAGCTAAAAAATTACCATCAGGAGGAGATTCGTTTGCTGGTGCTTGTTTCTTTGCAGCGATCCACGAATTTCGGGTTTCTCGTTTTGGTCGTGGTAAATTACCAGTCTCATTATCAACTATCGTCCTTTTTGCTTCCAAACATAACAAATGTAGTACAGAGTTTGGCACTCGGAATAAAGTAACAAGCAATAGAATTTTGACTCTTGTCAAAAGATTGATATCAAAGGGACTGTGTATTGATGGTATTCCAGAATTGAACAGAATGTTATTGTGGGAAAAATGTACACAGAAAACAATTATGTTTAAATCTGTCGCAGAAATAGGAATTGGGTTGGAGAACAGTAATTATGGTGCTGTAGTTATAAGTGAGTACATCTCAGATATGTATGAAATATTAAAAGGAGATTTTATAGAAAAGTGTGACGGGGTAGATATTGATGCAAATGCCGACGTGCATTCAGTCTTGGAAATTATAAAAAAAGCAAAACTCAAAGGGTTTTTTACTTTAACAATAAGAAGACGTAAATCTAATGGTAAAAGAAAAAGAGAGACGCAGAATAGTTTAAAAGAGTATTAAAAATCGATTTCATTGTTTGTATTTACAAGTTTTGTCTTCTCCACTTGATTTCCTTTTTCTTTTGCTGTTGCACAACAACAGCAAAATACACTTGCACATGTAAATGCTCCCATTTCTATTTTTTGTGGTGGTTTGTAATTGTTGGGTCTACAGTCGAAACAAGAACAAAACGAAGCTATATTGTCAGTTAAACTCGAACAACAGTTACCAAGACCACTGCATAGACCACCACAAATGCCCGTAACACAAGCACAGGGTGCAGTAAACACCCAAGGACAATGTCCCTGCGACACACAAATAACGAAGAACAAACAAAATACTACCCCAAACAGTATACCACCAATTAGAATAGCAGTTTCCAATGTCAATCCATCACCTGGTTCTGGAACGTATATAATACAAGAAGTCTGTCCAGTTTCGTTAGTTGTGTAATTCCTTGGACAATTGATTTGGAATTCTTCCCAGCCGTCGTCGGAATAATATCCAGTTTGTGCGGGATCGCAAACGTATTTGACTCCAACATAACCTAATTGACAAGGCCAGAAATGAGCAAATTGAGTGCTCCCCATTTGCGCAACCCAGTGTTCTGACATACTGGCAAACGCCGTACTGATCGGTTGATTCTCTTCGCCCAATATATTATGTGTTTCGAGCATTTGACCTTCAAAATCTAATCTGTAGACCCTATCGTTCTCAGGGTCGGCGATGATCACATTACTACCGACAATTCCGACATTTTTCCCAATATACTCGTTTTGGAAAGGTGGGGCTGGGATGTAAGGCCATGTAGTTTTTCCGTCCAGATAACCTTTGTCAGCATTAGATAAATAGGCCAACGGGTTTCCAGGCAGATTATCAATAGAAATTCCGTCGATTGGTTCACAATTAGATTGCGATGCCCACGATCCATTGCAATTATATAGCAAAACAAACGGGTTGTACGTATCCTCGTACAAAGGGTAGATCGATATTGCCAGTAATTCATTGCTTGCTGCAACGTTGCGTCCAAATGCTTGATACGTTGCCAATTCTAATGGTAAAATATAAGGTGAATACACGTTCGGCTGCCACCAACTCACAGAATTGGCCCCGGAATCATAAGGCCACACGACCATGTCATAAACGTATACTCTGCCATAGTTTGTACCAGAATTGTCTTCCATGAATCTCGATGAATCGCCAGGTGCACCGATTACCAACATCGCATTATTTGTTTGTACACTGCCAGTGATAGCGACGGAATAACCGAATTGCTGGTAGTTCTCCCTATGCTCTTCGTATACCTCCTCTAACATAGGGCCTAATGCTTTGGTGTATGGCCTTTCGAGTGGCAGACATAATTTTTGAATCATCGCTATTTCTGAATTGTCGATGTTGGGATTTGTAAGGTCATAATCCAAATGGCCATATGCTGGGATATACGTAGAAGCCCATGCAGTCTTCAATTTGCCGTAATAGTTCTTCCAAGCGTCGATTCCAGACACACAAAGCGTGCCCTCTGGGTAACAATTCATTTCCAGTGTTGTCCTACACGAGTGTAGTTCATCGCCGTCGAATACGAATGCGTACCCAGGGGTCGAGCTGAATCCGAGATTGTCCGTCGGCTCTCCTGGCGAACCGACGATCCAGGTTTGGCCTGATATATCCAAACTAAACCCAAATCTGCCCACAGTATTAGAGATATTGACACGGATAACATTATCCAAGCCTGTCACGTTGTAGTTTTTCAGGAAAACGGCGTGAGTTTCGCCACCTCGAGGTGGTGTTACGATATTCGACGGCACGATATTTGTGACTGTATCCAGGAATGGTCTCCAAAGTACTACCCTATTGGATTCAGGAAAACCAAACACCACCAGTGAACAATCATTATTCACGACCGCAATTTGACTTGAAATGTCGGTAGAATATGCTGTGAATGCCCCCTCTGTTTTTAGCAAGGATGTTACGTTGATCAATTGGGCTTGATTATGCATCAGGAGTTTAGTGCCGTTTTCATAAATGTACATGCTACATCCATCACTAACTACCAGCTGGTCGAATTCTAAATCTGTAATTACATTCTCCTCTAAATAAGCATATGTGTTAACACACAAAAATAAGAAAAAAAATAATTGTAACATCATTTATTTTATACACTGTACATGTAAATAGTGTATTTTTTTTATTAAATAATGAATTATTTGTATTTTGAAATAAAAGACATAATAGTAAACATCGCACCTAAAGGAGTGCCTGCTTTTTTATGGGATCTTTTCACAATCTCTGGAATGCTCCTGCGTTTACTCTTATCGTTATGTTCCTTGGCGTACGTTTTGTATCGTTTCTTTGTTTCTTTTCGTTGGTTAATGAGTTGCTCGGAAGTGAAAGTCAAAAGGTTTTTCATTTCTTGTTTCCAATCGTACTTGTTCTGCCAAATGGCAACCTGATCAAATCGAATCACTTTAAGTTTTTCTTTTTTAACCAAATATTCCTTCCACTTGTCTAAAATCATGCGGTGAAAGAGTGTTGTATTGCCAAAAAAGGCGAGTTCCTTGTTGTGCTGTGCACCGTCGAGCTCCCAAATAAAATCAGAATTGGGTAGATAATAATCCAGCTTGCCAAATTTGCCGTAGTTTTTTTTCATTTGTTTCATGCCGCCAGGAATGTATTGAGTGTCAACTTTAATGTTCATTTCATCCTGTAAGAAATTTAAAACCATGAGTTCGGTTTTATTTTTGCATGTGGGGCACCAATGACCATTGGTAACATCGTTCAACTTCATTGAAAATACATGCAAACAGACATCGCATTTGAATTTTACTTTTTTGTCACTGCTCATTGGTAAACGAAGATCCGCTTTTTTGACAGTGCAATCGGCTTTTTTCTTGTCGTTTAAAGTTAATCCTTTGTAAGATGCAATGGAACGCTCGAAACAAAAGGTGCAGGTCTTGACACCACAATGTTCCCAGCTGCTGGAGCACATGCCGCACCATTGGCCGTTGGAGGTAACATCGTTCAACCGTATTGAAAATACATGCAAACAAATATCGCATTTGAATTCAACTTTTTTGTTACTACCCAATGCTAAACGAAGATCCGCTTTTTTGACAGTGCAATCGGCTTTTTTATTGCCGTTTAAAGTTAATCCTTTGTAAGATGCAATGGAACGCTCGAAACAGAAGGTGCATGTCTCTACACCGCAATGCTTCCAAGAAGAGGAGCACATGCCGCACCAAATACCCTTGGTAACATGGTCCAACCGCATTGAAAATACATGCAAACAAATATCGCATTTGAAATCAACTTGTGTGCGACTGCTTATTGGTAAACGAAGATCCGCTTTTTTGACAGTGCAATCGGCTTTTTTCTTGTCGTTTAAAGTCAAGCCTTCGTAAGATGCAATGGAACGGTCAAAACAAAAGGTGCAGGTCTCCACGCCGCAATGCTTCCATTTGATGGAGCACATGCCGCACCATTGATTGCCGTTGGTAACATTGTTCAACAGCATTGAAAATACATGGAAACAAATATCGCATTTGAATTTTACTTTTTTTTTGGCATTGCCACAACTCAACTGGGCATCAACGGGATTGACCAAGTACCCGACTTTCGGATTATTTGCAGGTGTTTTGTGGGCAATGCATAATCCATTTTCGTCGTGAATACAATTATCTTTGTCAAGTTCGCACGTGAAATTTATAAACTCGGTCCCTCTCGGTCTTTTTGGTTTTGCCTTTTTTTTAGGCCGTTTGACACCTGCCCCCTCTGCCGCAAGTCTTTTTTTGCTGGCAGCACCGATCGCCAACATTTCTTTTGTAGTTATATATGAGCATTCTTAGAAAAATCCAAAATATTCGTAACGGATCCAAAATATGTGAAGAAAATATAAGTTTTTTGGGCGGAGCCGAGGGCCAAGGCCCGATTTTTAGATGTGAGCAGAGCTCAATAAGAATCAATATATATTTTATTTATTTATTTTTTTCGAGTAACCAGCTGCGGATTAACACCTATAGAAAAGAAAAAGGGTTAGTGCACAATTAGAAAAATAATTGGGCCTTGGCCCTCGAATAAAATGTGGGCCTTGGCCCGCGCGAAGCAAAAATAATAATATTGACGCACCCATAGACGCAAGCTCTTGGAATAACAGTTTACTGGCATATGTCATTTCTGTTGTATTAATATCGATACCTTTACATGCAGTACAGTAATATCCACCACAATTGTCGGTAATGACTGTTCCTAAAATACCACATTTTGCGCAAAGTTTTGCATTGAAGTGATCTGAGGATAAACACATACGTTCATGTAAAACAGCCGAGGCACCACTCGCAAGTCCACAATCGCGTTCCATTTCTCCAAAACGAAGTCCACCCCCGTTCGCCCGCCCGTCCACAGGCTGCCTGGTCAACCCTACAATTTTTCCGTTAGCCCTTGCGTGTACTTTATCTTCGACCATATGTTTTAGTCGTTGATAAAACGTCGGCCCTATGAATATGCGGCCCTTGAGCGGTTTCCCAGTATAGGGATCATACATTGTTTCTTTTCCATCTTCGTGATAACCCGCTTTTCTCAATGCATCGCAAATCGCACTCACAGGTTCATGGCTAAAAGCAGTGGCATCAATTCTCTGCCCTGTAACTGCTGCCAATTTACTTGCGACCGTTTCAAAAACATGTCCTATCGTCATTCTTGACGGGATAGCGTGTGGATTTACTATTAAATCTGGCACAATCCCTTCTGCAGTAAACGGCAGGTTTTCTTGGCTATACATCATCCCAATTGTTCCTTTTTGGCTAAAAAAATGGTTAGAACAGATAAAAACAACAATAATCAAAAAACAATCCGACTTACCCATGTCTGGAGGCTGACCACACAAAAAGCCCGTGTAAAAAATTGGCGGAGCCGAGGGCCAAGGCCCGAAAAATGTTAGTGAAACGCAGCGGAACAAGGAATTATAAGAACAGATAAAAAGGACTTACAAAATTTATCACCGACTTCTGGAATCCTTTGTTCTCTTATTCTGGTCTTTGCTGTCTGTCCACCATTTGCGTTTTGAAACAATATAGTTTTGTCAACAACGCCGTTCGATTTTTTATTTTTAACTATGTGTGGATGTTTTTTATTTTCTGTGACATTACAAAAAATAGCCGAACCCTTCTCAATTTTGGTATTTGGTATTGTTAATCCGTCTTCGTCTAAAGTATTCGTGACATTGCCATATGACTCCTGCTTTTTAAACTCGCTTGCTGGTGCTTGTCGTGTTGAAGAATTGGATTGACTGTAAGTTCTAAAAGTGGTACTTCTGAACATACCGCGTTCAACGGCTGATTTATTAAATAACAACGAGTCCTCCTGGTTGTAGCCACCAAAGCACATAATAGCCACAATAGCTTGTGTACCTGCTGGCAAATCGTCCCCTTTCAATGCCTTTGCAACTTTTGTAGTCACCAGAGGTTTTTGTGGGTAATGCATCACGTGTCCGCTTGTATCGAATCTTTTGGCAAAATTTGTGGCATATACACCCATCGCTTGCTTTCCCATCGCTAAAAAAAAACAAATAAAAATGTCAGAAAAACCCATGCTTTACACAGGCTTCGCTCGAATAAACTTACCGCATTGATAAACGTTGCGTGGCGATTGGTTATGATCTGGATAGGGAATTGTTGAGCCCAATGTACCAAGAATCAGGGAAGGATCCAATTCACAGTGTGTGTGGTCAGATTTCAAATCTTTCGGATACAACGCAATTAAAGCATTTTGTTCTTCATAAATAGAAATATTTTCAATAATACCCAATGAAAAGAGATCGTCCCACCTTAACCGATTGGCTTGCAAATCGATCATTTGCGCCTTCGTCATTAAAATCTGTCCATTTTTAACAACGAAAACTGGTCGAGAAACACGCCCACCATCCGTCCAAAGAATCAGGTTGTTTTTTTCAATTGCAATACAAGTATCCGAAGGAATTGTACGACACCGTCTGGCATAACGTAGTTCAGCTGTCAAGCCTGCGGCGGAAATGATGTTACCAATCGGTGCACCATTATGAAAAACAATAGAGCACCCACCATTTACGAAATGACTACCGACTATTTGAAGTAGTGTATCTGTATCGCATTGAGTGGTGATTGACGTGGATAGAGCTAATTGTTTCACCAACCCACACGGTCCGCCTTCGGGTGTTTCTGAAGGACAAAAATATCCCCATTGATTACCATACAACAACCTTGGAGCAATTATTTTCTGTTGAGAATCAATTCCGGTATCAACTCTGCGTAATTGACTAATGCATGAAATGTATGTATTACGATTTAACATTTGACTAACCCCAACACGTCCTGCGAACGTGGAGGACTTAATTTTCCAATTGCCTGTCGCCAACGCATATTTGATACCATCTGTGATGTGATGTGGCTGAATCAACCGGTGTGGTCGTATTTTTTTATTTTTATTCAACAGTTGCACTGCCGATTTCTTAATATTTGATAACATTTGATAGAAAAGGTGACAAAACATGCTCCCAATCATGGCCCCTGCTGTATCAAGTCTCTTTGCGTTGACATGATCTCTGTCATCAAACGGTATACGTCCATGTAAACATTCAATATATTTATGCCATTGTAGACATAATTGTAACCCTTTCATTTTTTTGGAAACATTGGGGTATACTCTTCTGTCCAACAAACTTTGCGGATCATCACAATATTCTTCCAACCAATCTAACGCTTGTTGTTGAGTTAAAATAGACTCTGCATCCAAAACACTTGAAGAAGCGTCGTCGCTATTTACATAAAGTTCCCACGGTTCTTCACCAAGAGCACGGAGTAAAATTAAAATAGGAATTTCTGTTTCTAATCCAGGTAAAGTCACACGAAAAGGAGAACTACCAAATTTACGTACAATGATACGCATTGTAGAACAACGGTGTGCTGTTGAATCATATTCTGCATGGTATACACAATCATTCGGCGAAAAGCAGAATATTGTATTTGGAGAGATCCTCTCTTGAACTACCAAAGTTTTTTCACGACCGTTTACCAAGAAATAACCACCTGGATCTTCTGGACATTCGTTATTGAGGTAGTCGTCGTCCAACCTATTGAGGGTACATAACGAGGAACGCACCATTACTGGCATCCGTGCAAAAAAAACGTCATTATATATCTTTTCGCCGCCTGGAAATGTATGGTGAACCGTTACGTACATAGGTGCAGAGTACAACAAGTCTCTATTTCTACATTCCATAGGGTTTAATTGGCGAATATCACCGTTTTTTTCAATACATGAAGGTACTCCAAATCTTACATCGGAAAAACGGATAGTATTTGGCACTACAGTATCATCGTAATTAGACAAAGATGGTCGTGCTATAATAGTCTGGTGATTTGATATTACTTCCGGGACTATCCTACCAATAAAATCATCAAAACTGTAGAGTGCCTGACGAGTAAGCTTTGTATCTCTGAAAAGACTCTCTACGACAGAATCAGATATTTCGGATGTTTGAGAAGTCATGGACACCGGTGTTTTCGGAACTGATGACATTTTGATTTTTTAGTATGATTAGTACAATAGCAAATGAAAACATAAAAATTCGTTACAAATATCAGTTTTTTTTTCTGGCGGTGCCGAGACGACTTTTTACTCGCGGGAGCGAAAAAAAAACACCATTTTAGTATAAATTGGAGAGTATAGCAAAAAAAATGATTGAATACTTTTTGCTATGTTTCATTTGTTTGATTTTGATTTACAGTAACTTTGTACATTTGCATCCCAAAACAACGTCAATGATAGCATATGTTGGGAAAGATCATCCACGCCTTTTTGAAAGGCAATACATTCGACACAATGCGGATTTGTTCGTGTTTAGAAATAAAGCTTACAATTCGATAAATATGAAATATGAAAAAAAAGGATCAGAATTAGAGATTTTTTATAAATCAGATTATCAAAATATGTTGGTGATCCGTTTGCTACATTTTAACGTACAAATAGATAAAGAAATACCGACAATATATAAACACGATAACAAAACAGTTGCAGAATATTATGTGAAAAATGTACAGAAGGCAAAAAGAAAAATATTTATTTAAATATACATTAGAAAAAAGCCACCGCCTTTTTCTTAGTTTGAGTGTGGTGCATCATGCTCATATGAAAAAAATCGTCTACATTGCTACTACGGAGGTCTTCGCGAATGAGCTGGAATAAATCGGTAATTTGCTTGTTTTTCAAACGGATAAACTGAGTTTCATTTTCAATTAAGTTCTTTCGAGTACGGTTTTCTTCAGCAACACGTTGGAAACTTTGTATTTTTTCTTCTCGTGCAGTTCTTTTTCGTTTAGTTCCAGATCTTAATGCCTTAGCCTTCAAGTTTGAAGATTTGACCGAGAAATGAACAGTTCTTATCGCTTCTTTGATAGTTAATTTACCGTCCTTTATCGGTACTATAACCAGAAAGTATTGGACTGGTCTTGATTGACTACTACTTAATTGAAAAGACCTATAGTTTTTGACTTTTGTAATAGGATCTGTTACTTCAGAGGTTCTTTTAAGAACAATACCGGTGGAACTTTGCAAGCTTTCTTTACTGATAATAATACCCCCATGTATTTCTTCCATTTTTGATCGCATCGATTGTTTTGTTTTACCTTTCAATTTTTGTAAAGGTGGGAATGGTAATAGAGAAGAGGGATTCTCATAATTAATAAGACGCATAAAATACCAATCCGCTGTGAATTCGATTTTATTATTTGGCAATACAGAGATATGACGCTTCAATACGTCGTTTTTTTCAAATCGCGCATCTGTTTTATATAATATGTGTGAACCGTTTTCAGTGTGAGCCAATCCTTTCATTCCCAGCCCTATTTTTGATTTACAAATTAATGTGTCAAACAACTGATTTGGGAAATCTTGTTCCAGAGCTGCGCGGACCCATTCACGAGACGCCGGACGACTTCTTGGTGGTGGTGATGGTCCAGATTCTTCCCATTCGTCATCCGAACTGTCATTGTTAAATGGAGTTGATCTTTGCATTTTGTTAATAATTGCTTTCTTCAAAATTAAAAGGAGAAAATGTTAGTTGGTTCTTAAATAAAGATAAATATTTCTGAAATATGTGATACAAATATAGGTTTTTTAATTAGGGGGTTGGAATGAAGCTGGGCCTTGGCCCGCGCGAAGCAAAAAATCTGAAGAAATTTCTTTGACCAAAAATTCTCTGGGCGAAGCAAAAAAAAATTTTTCAGATTTTTGGCGCGCGCGTCAAAAAAATCCTACAGTGGTGTAGTTTGCAAAAACAGTATTAAAAATCGATTTAGAGCAGTTTTTTTTGGAACTTACTTGTTTTTTGTTTTTTTTGGAGTTTTAAATATAATTCTCGATAGTATAAATTTTTATTATATTTTATCGATAAAATTTTCTATAAAAAACAGAATAATTTTCGGGCCTTGGCCCTCGGCTCCGCCAAAGCAAATTTTTCAAGCAAATTTTTCTATAAAAGGCTTTCAAAAATGATAACAAGGATGTCTCTTGAAATCATTATGGGATCAATGTACAGTGGAAAGAGTACTAAATTGATTCAAAAAACGGAGGGTTTTCAGAAAATTGGAAAGAGATGTTTACTGGTAAATCATGTTCTCGACAGCCGCGTCAGTGGAAATTATGTGCGTTCTCACGACGAAATCGCGTTAGAAGCCATCAAAACCGATGACCTCGCAACGTTAGACGTTAAAAATTTTGACGTCATTTTAATAGACGAGGGGCAGTTTTTCAAGAATCTGAAAACTGAAATAGAAAAGATGTTGGAACAGAAATTTACTGTAATTGTGGCTGGTTTACATTCTGATTTTAACATGAACAAGTTCGGAGAAATGATTGAGTTGATTCCGTTAGCTGATATCATCATCTATTTACAAGCAAACTGCTATAATTGCGACGAAAAAGCATCATTTACCAAGCGTCTTTCGAGAGAAGAACAAGTTGTTTCGGTCAATAGCTCGTATGCCCCGTCCTGTAGAAAGTGCCATTCTATTCCTTAATTGTAAACACAAATACCTTCGCTAAGCATTTTACTAATTATTTTACAATGTATTCACCTCGCCACTTTGGATGTGTATTGTTTTTAAGAATTGTGTGCACTGACGAGTGACTTTCATATCCCATCCCCTTGGCTGCATCTGTAATCGATGTGTATTCGATTTCGGCATCTTCCTTGCCAATTTCCCAAATAATGCAAGGACGGCTGTGTGATCTTTGCTTATTCTCCTCAGGTGTCAGGAATTGCAAATTATTGGCACAGTGATTTTCTGGGTTAAAATCAATGTGATCCACCTCCAGTGTAGCAAATGTCCAAATTATGCCTGTCTTGGCTTTCTGTTCGGCAATGTACTCATTCATTTGCTCTCTGTGGAAAACCAAGGCAACGGCACGATAAAATAAAAGATTTTTCTTCATCAACAGAATCCGAGGGCGTTCCTGTCCTCGGAAGTCTCGAATCTTTGCGTTTTGAGTGGATTTCGTCACAAATTTGAATCTTGCCAGGTTGCTGACGTAGTATTCAGTTAATGGAGGTATCGGTAATTCCAAAGTTTTATGATCGTCTTCCGTAACGGGTTTCCAAATTTCACCTTCAAGATCGGGCAAGTCGTACCAGGAGAATTGCGCCAAGCAGTCCTGACCATTGTATTTGATCTCGACCAAGCTATTCCATGTTGTATCTTCATATGCAATAGAATTTATAATCTGAGTCTTTTTAAGCTTGTAATCGTCCATAACTTCTTTGCGATGGGGATAATTTTCGACGATTGGTTTGCTTTCAGAATCGAGAAGGGGATTGCCTTCCAAATCAAAAACGGTCATGGTGCAGGGGGCTGATTGACTCATGGACTGCTTGGCTATTTGTGCGGCCGACGGTCTCGTTTTTGCTTTGTGTTCGGCTTTTGTCATAATCAAACCATTTGAGACATCATTGTTTGATGGGTTTCCGTCAATATGATCTACTTGAAAGGCACGTTTAAAATCTCGGAGGAGCATACCTGCAGTGCTGACCTTTGCCAGTTGGCTGACCTGACCCCACGCCAGACTGCCAAATTTTAAGGCTTGTGACTTCATTTTTACGCCATTGTCATCCCTAATTGTAACTTTTAACCGACCCTCGTGGTCATCTTTAGTTGTTGGAGTTGAATGGCTTTTAAAACTTTTATACATACGAATAAACAGGCAGGTTAAACTGGCAAAGGTTAGATCGAATCCATGTCCAACTTGTTTATAGATTATGCCCTTTTTTTTAATCGCATTGGCTTTTTCTGGTGCACATTCTTCTGGATGGCAAAGGTCACAACCCTGACAAAGACCACACGATGCTGCAGTAAAGAAGAAAAAAAACAGTTTTTCTATTTCAACGCATTTTTTTTTATTTTCGGTGGTGTCGAAGACATCTGCCCCCATCTCTTCAGCATTTCGTTTGTTTGACATTTTCTTGATTGTTTGTTTGTGTATAGGATATAGTACATATCAAGAAAAAACCTAAAAATTCGTTACGGTTATAGGAATAATCATATGACAAATCAGATTTGTTTTTATAGTACACTCATCTCTTTTAAAGTTAATGTATTATTCATTTATTTTATTATATATTTGTTATATTTAGATCTACTCAGATGGGCTCATGCGTTGACGTTTGGCCGGTGGTTCTTCCAATTCGTACAAACATCCCGAGTTTCCACTGTCAGATGATTCAGGATTAGAATCAATGCGAATACCGTGAGTCAAACTAATACTCAATTTCATTCCAAATTTGCCGTCGGCCATAAAATAGACAGAAGGTTTCAAGACTGGAGCAATCAAAGCTCCACGCTGAACCGATTCCACAGTAATTGCTTGTCCTGTCGTATCTTGCATTGGTAGTGTGTTTTTGGTACCATTTTTACTGTAAACATTCTGACTGAATTTTAATTGACGGTAATTATCTTCTTCGCGTTTGGATACCGGCGCATTAAACGAATCGTTAATGATTCCACGGAAAGCATCGTCAAAGTTCTCACCAGTTTCAGCAACCAATTCATCGGCCTCCTCTTTGCTTTCCTCTTTCAATTTTACCAACAATTTCGGATGCTGAATGGAATAATTAATAATGTCGTTTTGCATTTTCTCAACGTAATCAAAAAAAGCAACCGAAGCAGGATTTGATAAATCTTCCTTGGTAGTAGCGTTGTACTTGGCTCCTTGTTCTGTAACACCTGGGATTTTACCAAAGGTACCATCACCTGTTAAATCGGAAAAGACCACTTCTACCGAAGGTGTGCGCATTTCGAAAGAGCAATTCGAATCGTCATTAATATTTAGATAGGTACGATCGTCTTTGCCTTCGCTCAAACTCAGTTGATAGGGTCTTCCCACGGTTTCAATGGCTTCCATGCTGGCTACGGGCCGTCCAGTCCCAGTGGAATAAACTACCAAGTCGGTAATCATGGTGTAGGTCAACCCATATTTGTCCTTGGACATAATGAATGGGCGTACCATAAATGGAACTGAAAGCAATGCTCCGTTTTTAATATCTGGAGCTTGGTCCATTTCAATATACTTACCACCAGAAGGTTGTACGTATCGTACTGTTCGAGGTGTCAAATCTTTATTGAATGCTGCAGTTTTGATAACCATCTGTTCTTCACCGTCTTTTGTTTTCAATGGCAGCATAGCTGCTTTTTTAAAGGCTTTCAACCCCATCTCTTTCAATTCGGGTTCAGTTTTTTTTTTACCGTATCGTTTGGTAATTTTGGTCATGACGGCAGAGGCAGTCCCACCCGCGTCCATGTTAAACATTTGCGTCAATACATTGTCATTGAACTGATTCATGTAGTTGAAATAATCGGAACGGGCTGCACCGAATTGGGTATCAGCCCCAGTACGGACTAAATTGGTCACAATTTTGGAAGTTTCTTTGGTTTGAGAAAATTTCCCACCAAAATTACCACCTTCACCCAAATGGGGAAAAAGTGCGTTGCACGGCGGGGTTATCATTTTGAAACCGTAACCTGCATCGTTTTGAATATCAAAGTATGTTTCTTGTTTTCCGGTTCTACGAGAAATACGACTTGCTTCCACAAATTTTGGTTCCGATTGTTTTTGGTAACTGAGCATATTAAATTTGGTCATAGGAAATTGATATGTCATTTTGAGTCTTTTTCTTTGATGTTTGAATCTGTTGTATAATCAAGTAAAACAAATATATTCCTTACAGATTTGAGTTTTTTTTTTTTTGAATTTGAGGTTGTAACCCTGGAAGAAAAAATCTCAAACTGTCATACAAAATCTAAAAATCTAAAATTGCAAAAAACCTATATTTTCTTCACATATTTTGGAAAAAAAACCGGAATATTCCGGTGTTTTTTCCAGAATTTTCGTTACAAATATAGGTTTTTTGCAGAATCAAAATCATCAAAAAAAGTTTGGCGGAGCCGAGGGCCTAACCGGCGGCCCAAGATTTTTTGACTGAGCTCTGCTCACAGCCAAATATAAAAAAACAAAACCTATATTTTCTTCACATATTTTGGAAAAAAAAACAATAATGTGTTATAAGTAACAACAAAAAAAAAAACAAAGAATTATGTTAACATTTCAGCATTCAAGTTCAACTCTCAGTTTCGATGAAAATCGAAGAATGTGCGTCACTTTATATGGAAGAAAAGCAGATGGAAAAAGTGTCAAAGTCTTAGTCAGAAATTTGACAGCTTATGGTTTTGTATCTGGCAATATTGAACATCCGTTCCAAGCACATTTAAACAGAATGTTACAGTGGTATCTTTCGATGAATTTGACCGAGAGATCTGCCAAAAAATTCAAACGTGAGGAAGGTTACGAAAAACCCGAATCGGAAGTATTCCGTTCTTGGAATACCTATTGGTGGGAACAATGTCATATACATTCCACCGACCTCATTTGGACCCAGACAAAGGGGCATAACATCAGAAACGTCAAAAACGGAGCCGGCCCTATCGTACATAAATTTGCAACGAAAAGAAATGATATTTGGCGTGCCGCCTTGTCTATTTTAAAAGACATGGAAGGAATTCACGAAAAAATAAAAAAATTCCGTCAAAATATGTACAATTTCGCCGATGGTCAGGTTGTCAGATCTGTTCCAAAATTGTTAAACATCCCACTCCAACTGTATGAGACGATGTTCAACCCAGAAATCGTCTGGATGGTTGATCATCAACTACCAGCCTGTTCTTGGATGACATTAACCAGTTGGAGTGGGCTTTTCCAAAAAAAAAACAATACTATCGATGACAGTTTTGACGACCATTGGGATAGGCACGTGGGTTATTGCGATTTAAATGTCACCTGTGACCACAATCAGGTCATTCCATGTGAGTCTCCTCCTGCAGCGCTCGCACCATTCCGCGTGTTAAGTTATGACATCGAAGCCACACCATACTTAAACCCCGACACTGGCGAATGTGACTTTCCCGATCCAGAACGTGATTCAATTATTACAATTGGTGTTTGTGCCTTCGATATGGTTTCTGCAAAAATGATCCAAACCGTTTTCATGTTGGAATACGAAGACCAACCGACTTGTACCTCCCTCGCCCCTTTACCGTCCCCGACCGACG
>Ga0206126_10002589_pt1 | contig 19344 bp, 24 predicted proteins | sample Helgoland_Spring_5_FD_148621 | JGI IMG/M metagenome (GOLD analysis project Ga0206126, IMG submission 148621) | Pelagic subsurface seawater microbial communities from Kabeltonne, Helgoland, North Sea - Helgoland_Spring_Bloom_20160412_1 | ecosystem: Environmental > Aquatic > Marine > Epipelagic ...
TTTATCTCCTGTGCTAGTCACTAGTCTATGAGGAATTTTTAAATTTTTAAAAGTTTTAATAACACTCAAATATTGCGATTCCAAAAGCTTATTAGGAGTTACTGTTTCAACACTGCCCAATCCTAAGGGGGAAAATTTTAAAGAGTCTTCCATTAAAAGAGGTTGGTAAATATTAAACAGTTTGTTTTTGGACCCATCGATAAACAGCTGCATTAGACTATGATGATCTTTTGGGCAAATAGAAGTCATTGGAGTGAGAGCTTTTTCATTTTTTCCCAAACTTTCTGCAAACAATTGGTGAAACCAATAAGAATAGTTTTTTAAAGTATAATCATACAAGAGATTAATATTATAATTTATACCGTATCGTTCTTGTAAAGTTAAAATGACCGCTGCATTGACTGCGGGATTAGTATCATCCTCTAGATTGTTTTCTGTTAATTTTAGAACTACAGACTGAGCGCTATTAGAAATTTTATCAGCATCAAAATCAAACAAAATCATAGAGGTCTCTGAAAAAACAGAAAATCTTCCTCCAATTTTTTTATTATGATGAATTATTTGAAGATTATTTTTTTTAGCAAAATCACTTAGTAAACTTTTAGATTCTTCCGTTATAATAATTACATGTTTTATAATTTCTTCGATCGTAGATATTTTTAACAAATGCTGGAAGATCAAATTGCATATTGCTAAAGTTTCAAAGGTACTCCCAGATTTAGAAATAACATAAATTGTAAAGTCTTTTATATTATAATCCTTAAAAAAATTTTGAAGATATGTAGGGTCGTAATTATCTAGAAAAAAAACATTTCCCTCAATACGCATGTTGATTGCTTTGGCTCCTGCAGAAGATCCTCCCATACCAACTACTAATTGATATTTTTTTTTAATAATTTTATCTCTGATTAATTTAATTGAATTCTGATAGCCAAAAGTAAAGGAGTTAAAAATTTCATTAGACTGTTCTTTTATTTCTTTAGATACTTTTTCAGAGGCTTTGCTGCAAAGTTCTATATTTTTTTTATATTCTCCTGTGGATTTTAAATTGTACCCCATACTCCCATCAAAAAAATATTCTAGATTAATATCAAGACTCATTTATTTGATTTGTTTTAAAATATCATTTTCAATACCTTTTGTATTGCTTGGAACGTTTACACTAGAAGATTTTTTTTGACTACTAAGGTCTTTGTCAAAAATTGATTTTAGAGAACTAGTAGACTTTTTATTTTTATTAATCTTAACATTGCTATCGGGAGGTAAAATATTATAGTCTGGTGGTAAAGTTAGAGGGTCTCTTTTTTCAATCAAAAACTCGTTGGGAACATCTTTTTCTAAACCTAAGGTTTTCTTAACAGAGGTGCATGAGCTAAGACTCCATACAAGCAGCAGTGCGATGGTAAATAAATTTTTATTGCTCATTTGTTTTTAAAAAAAAATCACTTACTATTAATAATAAAATTCCAACAGAAATTATAATATCCGATACATTAAACACAAACCAGTGAAAATCTAAATAATGCAAATCTATAAAATCTGGTACTGCATTATATACAAGCCTATCAAACCAATTTCCTAATGCCCCTCCGATTATGAGAGCAATTGATATTTTTTCAATTTTTCTGATCGATTTAAATAGCCAAACTATTAGAAATATAATGACTAAAAAAATTAAAAAACTAAATGCATGGTACGTGTAACTATCACTTTCAAAAATACCAAAGGCCATTCCCGTATTCCACAATAAAACAAAATTTAAGAAAGAATTAAAATAGTAACTATCGGACCCATGGGTTAAAAAAAAATTAACTACATAATTTTTACTAATTCTATCAAGCAAAAACGCAAGAATGATAATAACTAAAAAAACCCAGTTTTCTTTTATTTTCTGTTTAATTAATTCCACAATTAGACCGAGTACATTTATTAGGTAAAATCTTCCAACAGTGTGGGCACTTGGATCCCTCTGCTTTATTTACAATAATTTTTAAATTTTCCAATGAACTGCCGTCTATTTGAAAGTTTTCAAAATTTAAATTTTTTTGATTTAATGAGCTGCTAGAACAAATAAACAGTTCGGGAAGGTCAATTTTATCAAAATTAAACAAGTATTTCTCGTCTAAAGAAATGTGCACATTTGTATCAAGGCCAGATCCAACTAGCTTTTCATTTCTTTTCAATTCAATCGCATTGTTAACTTCTGATCTTATTTTTTTTAGAAAGTTCCACTTCTCTTGAACTTTTTTATCAACCCACTCTTGGGGAAATGTCCCAAAATCATGAAGAAAAATACTTTCTTTAAATTTTTCTTTTTTTACAATTTGATATATTTCTTCACATGTAAAAACTAGGATTGGGGAAAGCCACTTCAAAAGAAATCTTGCTACAATTGAAAGAACTTTTGTACAATTAATTCTTTTGGCAGAATCTAGATCGTCGCAATACAAACTGTCTTTTCGAATATCGAAGTATAGAGCTGAAAGATCAATAGTGCAAAAATTTAATATATCTATAAAAATTTTATGGAAATCGTAGCTTTTGTTTAAGTTTTTAAACTCAGAATCTAAAGATGAAATTTTATGCAAAATATATTTTTCAATTTCTTCACACTCTGAAAGGTTTACTGTTTCTTCTAAATTTAATTGGTCATTTAAATTACCTAGCAAAAACCTAAAGGTATTTCTAATTTTTCTATAAGATTGAGAGTGTTGTTCTAATATTGCATTGTCAATTTTTAAATCATCTGAGTAATCAGATGCGATCACCCAGAGTCTTAGGATGTCCGCACCATATTTTTTAATTACTTTATCTGGAGAAACTACATTCCCTAAAGATTTGGACATTTTCTGCCCCTTCCCGTCCACAACAAATCCATGACATAGAATGCTTTTATAGGGTGCTTGACCTCTAGTACCGCACGATTGAAGCAAAGAGGAATGAAACCAACCCCGATGCTGATCTGATCCTTCAAGGTACATATCTGCAGGCCATTTTAAGTCTTTTCTTTTTTCAAGAACATAAGAGTGGCTAGAGCCACTATCAAACCAAACTTCCACAATATCGTTAACTTTTTTATAATCTTCGCTTTTATATTTTGGTCCCAAGAACTCTTCATCTTTTTTTATAAACCAAGCATCACTTCCTTCTTTTAAAAAAATATTTTCTATTCTTTTAAATACATCCTCATCGATTAATGGCTCATGCGTTTTTTTATTTACAAAAATGGGTATTGGAACTCCCCAGAATCTTTGGCGTGAAATACACCAGTCTGGTCTTGTTTCAATCATAGATCTTAATCTATTTTGACCGACAGGGGGGTAAAACTTTGTATTATCTATAGCTTTTAAGGAAACATTTCTTAAATCATTAGACTCCATAGAAATAAACCACTGAGGTGTTGCTCTATGAACCAATGGAGCTTTAGATCTCCATGAATGAGGGTAGCTATGTACTAAAGTTCCAGACCCTAAAAGTTTTTTATTAAGGTTTAGCTCTTCGATAATAATTTTATCAGCTTTAAATATATGAATACCCTCAAATTTTTTAATTACATTTGTATAATAGCCATGATCATCTATTGTATTTTCTGCTTTGATATTATTTTTTAATCCTAAATTGAAATCATCAGGTCCATGACTGGGAGCAATATGAACAATTCCCGTTCCCTGCTCTAATGTTACAAAATCAGCTTCTAACAATGGAACATCAAAATCGTATCCATACAATTGAAAAGGATGTGAACATTTTACATTCTTAAGATCGGATCCTGGAAATGATTTGATAATTTTAAAATCTTCAATTTCACAAGAATTCATGACCTCACTTATTAGTTTAGTAGCAAGAACAACTGTATCTTTTTTTCCATGCTGTGTGACTTCAACTAATGAATATTCGTAGTTGCTATTAAATGCTAAAGCCCGATTGCAGGGTATTGTCCATGGTGTAGTTGTCCAGATAACAACTTTTACATTATCTAAACTTTCAAATGCTCCTTGGATGGGAAATTTTGCAAAAATAGTATTGGATTTATGATCTCCATATTCAACTTCTGCATCCGCTAAAGCAGTAGCCTCTACTACGGACCATAGAACTGGCTTAAAACCATTATACAAACCTCCATTTTTTAAAAACTTTAATATTTCAACTGCAATTTGAGCTTCGGCTTCTGTGCTCATAGTGGTGTATGGATTATTCCAATCACCCTCTACACCCAATCTTTTAAATTGATCTTTTTGTTTTAAAATCCAAGAAGATGCAAAATCTCTACATTCTTTCCTAAACTCAATAATAGAAATATTTTTTTTATCTTTTCCTTTTTTTTTAAATTCCTCTTCTATTTTCCATTCGATAGGCAGTCCATGACAGTCCCAGCCTGGCACATAAACTGCATTTTTCCCAAGCAATTGCTGATACCTAATAATTACATCTTTTAAAATTTTATTAAGCGCAGTTCCAATGTGAATATTACCATTGGCGTAAGGGGGTCCATCATGAAGAACAAATTTTTCTTTATCTAAAGATTGAGATCGTTGCTGCTCATATAAATTTATATCACTCCACAGCTTTAGAAACTCTGGCTCTTTAGTTGGCAGATTTGCCTTCATTCCCAATTGGGTTTTTGGAAGATTTACTTTTGTTTCACTCATTTTTTAAGAATTTCTTTTGCAATTGTTATATCTTTTTTTATCTGTCTAATTAATAAAATTTTATTTTTAAAACTCTTTTCATTTCTTAACCTCTTCACAAATGCAATCTCGGCGAATTGACCATAGAATGGAGGTATTTTTTTAAATAAATTTATTTCTAGTACTAGCTTGTTTCTAGAAAATGTTGGGGCTAAGCCAAAATTGGCAACGCCATTATAAATTTTATTCTTAATCTTAGCTTTAACTGCATACACTCCTATTTTGGGAGCAATATTGTTTTTAATGATAATGTTAGCGGTTCTAAAACCTAACTGCCTTCCAATTTTTCTTCCTGGTATAATCTTTTCTCTAATACTCCAGTTTCTTCCCAGTAAGCGACCTGCAAGATCCACATTGCCTTTTTCTATAGCAAGCCTGATTCTGGTCGAAGATATCTTGGTTTTGTTTTCTTTGGCTAAGCGTAAATCGTTTACCTTAAAGTTATGTATTTTTCCGAACTTTCTTAGTAAAGCAATATTACCCTTTCTTTGATTTCCAAACCTAAAATTTTTACCAACTATGATGTGAGATGGATTTAATTTTTTAATCACAATTTCTGTAATAAAGTCTTCTGCTGATATCATTGAAAATTTTTTGTTAAATTTACAAACAAAAACAAAATCTACGTTGTTTTTTTTAATTAAATTAACTTTCAAATCGTCAAGCGTTATACGAATAGTTTTTTTATTTTTTTGAAAAAATTCATAAGGTAGGGGGGCAAAGGTAATAACGCCAAATTTCTGTTTATTAAGTTTTGCAATTTTTTTTCCTAACTTAAAAATACTTTGATGACCTTTATGAACTCCATCAAAGTTACCAATAGCAATAACTGCATTTTTAACAATTTTATTTAATGCCATGCTAACTCTTCTTGAAAGTAGTTAATTTTGACATCTTTCAAATTAACAGAATCTTTTAGTTGGTCAAAATTGACAGTACCATCTCTAAAAAAATCCTTATAAATACCATTTAATATCAAAACAGAATCTAGATTAGACAAATTAGCTCCCTTGATATCAGTTTTTAAATTGTCTCCAATTACTAGTGTGTTAATTTCTTTTTTATCCTTAAAATCTTTATGAGCTCTAATTTTTTTTAAAGCAAAACTATATATTTCTGAATAAGGCTTTCCAAAATAGCGAACCATTCCCCCTTCTTGTTTGTACTGATTGGCTAATGCTCCTGCACAAAATACTATTTTTTCTCCTCTCGCAACTACTTCATCTGGATTCGCGCAAATCAGCGGTATCTTTTTGTTTAAGAAAAAATCTAATAGAATTTTATAATCTTGCAATCTCTCCTCTTCATCCGATACAAGTCCTGTACAAATAATTTCCTCACATTCCTCTTTACTAGTAAGTGTAACGTTTAAATCTTTAAATAAATCAATATCTCTAGTTGGACCTAAATGGTAAAAATTTTTTTTACTAGAATTTAGCGAAATGTATTCTCTAGTTATGTCACCAGATGTAACTAAAAAATCATAACCAGAACTCTCAAGGCCGATAGTTTCCAAGAATATTTTAACTACCGCTGCAGGTCTTGGAGCATTTGAAATTAAAACAATTTTTTTATTTTGTTCTTTAAGTTTTTCTAATACTTTTAATGCTTCAGGATAACACTGCACACCGTTATGAATAACTCCCCACAAATCTATGAAATAAACATCAAACTTGTCAGATATTTCGCTTATTCCTATAAGTTTTTGAGGATCGTGTGAATTCATACAAAGGTATTTACAATAAACCCCTTGAAAAAAATAGGTTTTTAGGTTTTTTAGGGTCTTGAAATTTTATAATTGATAGTCATATAACAATCCACAATTAACGATACAAGGAGCAATATAATGAAATTTAGACCTTTACATGACAGGGTATTAATAGAATCCCTGGAAAGCGAAGAAAAAACAGCTGGTGGAATCATTATTCCAGACACAGCAAAAGAAAAACCTCAGGAAGGCAAGGTAATTGCTGTTGGACCTGGAGCAAAGTCAGAAGATGGAAAAACTATCCCTATGGATGTTAAAGTTGGTGATCGTGTTCTTTTTGGAAAATGGTCAGGCACTGAAGTTAAAGTGGATGGCAAAGAATACAGCATCATGAAAGAGAGTGACATCATGGGTGTAGTAGGAAAATAATATTTAATAATTTAGGAGGAAATAAATAATGTCAGGTAAAATAGTAAAATTTGATACTGAAGCTAGAAATGCAATGCTGCGAGGTGTTGATATTTTAGCGAACGCGGTAAAAGTTACTTTAGGTCCGAAGGGACGTAACGTAGTAATAGATAAATCATATGGAGCACCAAGAATTACAAAAGACGGTGTTACTGTTGCAAAAGAAATTGAGCTTGAAGATAAATTTGAAAATATGGGAGCTCAAATGGTCAAAGAAGTCGCTAGCAAAACAAATGATGAAGCTGGTGATGGAACTACGACTGCAACTGTGTTAGCGCAAGCAATCGCAAAAGAAGGTTGTAAATATGTTGCTGCTGGAATGAACCCAATGGATTTAAAAAGAGGAATGGATCTTGCAGTTACAGCTGTAATTCAAAGAATCAAAGACAATTCCAAAAAGGTTAAAACTACTGAAGAAATTGCTCAAGTTGGAACAATTTCTGCAAATGGTGAAAAAGAAATTGGAGATATGATTGCTAAAGCAATGCAAAAAGTTGGTAACGAAGGAGTTATCACAGTTGAAGAAGCTAAAGGTCTTCAAACTGAACTTGATGTAGTTGAAGGTATGCAATTTGATAGAGGATTTTTATCTCCATACTTTATTACCAATGCGGATAAAATGACTACCGAGCTAAATAATCCTTTGATTTTATTGTGTGATAAAAAACTATCTAACTTACAGTCAATTGTTCCTTTGTTAGAATCTGTAGTTCAAGCTTCTAGACCTTTGTTGATTATTGCTGAAGAAGTTGAGGGAGAAGCTCTTGCAACTTTAGTGGTTAATAAATTAAGAGGTGGTCTTAAGGTTTGTGCTGTTAAAGCGCCTGGGTTTGGTGACCGTAGAAAATCAATGTTAGAAGACATTGCCATTCTTACAGGTGGACAAGTGATTTCAGAAGATCTTGGAATTAAACTTGAAAACGTAACTATCAAAGACCTTGGTTCTTGTAAGTCTATTAAAGTAGATAAAGACAATACTACTATTGTTGATGGCTCTGGTAAAAAAGCTGACATTGAATCAAGATGCGCTTCTATCAAAAAACAAATTGATGAGAGCACTTCTGATTACGATAAAGAAAAACTTCAAGAGAGACTTGCTAAATTGGCAGGCGGAGTTGCAGTTATTAAAGTTGGTGGTGCAACAGAAGTTGAAGTTAAAGAGAGAAAAGACAGAGTGGATGATGCATTAAATGCTACTAAAGCAGCAGTACAAGAAGGTGTTGTGACAGGTGGTGGATGTGCATTACTTTATGCTCTGGATGCTCTGGATACCATTAAGGTTAAGGGCGGTGATCAAAAAGCTGGTGTTGAGCTAATTAGAAAAGCTCTACAAGCTCCTATTAGACAAATTATTAACAATGCTGGTGTAGATGCATCAGTAGTTGTTGGTAAATTGTTAGAAGGCAAAAAAGGTAATTATGGATATGACGCTCAAAATGAAGAGTACGTAGACATGATTACTAAAGGAATCATCGATCCTACTAAGGTGGTAAGAACTGCTTTACAAGATGCTGCATCTATTTCTGGATTGTTAATTACAACAGAAGCAATGATTGCAGATAAGCCTGACGATAAAGATGCTGGTCCAGCTGGTGGTGGTATGCCTCCAATGGGTGGTATGGGTGGTATGGGTGGAATGGGTGGGATGGGAATGTAATCCCCTTCCAAACAGTCTAGTTACCTAGAAAAATTTAAACCCTCGGAACAAAAATTTCGAGGGTTTTTTTTTTACTGAAAAAATGTAGGATAATTAAGTTATGATGATGACAAATTTATTACTTTTTTTAATCTTAGTTACACTTTTGAGTTATTATCTAATACCCTGGGAAAACTTTACTAAATCACCTTTTAAATTTTTAATAAAATTTTGGTTTAAAGTATTCTTTGTTCTAATAATTATTTTAGGTATGCTAGGATATATTTCACACCGATATATGATTTAATTAAGGAAATGAAAAAAATATTTTTTTTTATCTTTTTTCTTAATGCATCTTTTGCATATGCAGATAATTGTAATTTAGACCCACTTCAAGGATCAAAGAACTACATTATCGGTTATGGGTCCTTAATGGAGAAAGAATCTAGAACAAGAACTAATCCAACAGCTTATATTGCAAAGCCTATACTAATAAAGGGATTTGAAAGAACTTGGGGTCATAATGGTGGAAATTACAAAATTACCTTCTTAACAATTGTCAACAAAAAAAATTCAAAAGTTAATGCCGTTTATTATCCAATATCTATAAAGGGATTAAAAAAATTAGATAAAAGAGAAAGTAGCTATTGTAGAATAAAAGTTCCTCCTAAAGATTTAAATTTTTATGGTAAAAAAGTTAAAATTGATAATACAAATTTTTGGGTTTATGCGGCTAATCCCAAAAGATTAAAAAGTCCCAACCAAAACCATCCTATTGTACAATCATACGTAGATATTTTTATGAATGGATGTATTCAAATCCAAATAAAATATAAAATAAAAAATTTTGCAAATCAATGCATTGAGACTACTAAAAAATGGTCGCCTTATTGGGTTAATGATAGAATTCATGCAAGAAGACCTTTTAAAGTTCCAAATGCTTACAAGATTGATCAATTGCTTTCAAAATATTTTACTCATTATTATGAGCATAGATTTGAATAATTTAAAATAGATAATTAACTAATAAATGAGCTGATAATACTCCAAGTATTCCCAAGGTAATTGTTGTTCCGCCTACTCTTAAAAACATATTGCTTTTTAAAAAAGCAAAACAAAAACCATGCATTAATCTACCCAAAAAAAAGGCAGAACCTAAGAAATGAATGTATATAATATTAAAATTAGTCATTTCTGCTAAATATAGTAGTATTAAAAAAATAGGTGAATATTCAATTAAATTAGAATGGCCTCTGATTGCTCTTTCCATTGAGTTTTCATCATCTTTATCAAATTTAAAAAATTTAAATATGGGATTCCCCCTTAGTGCAATTACTCTGGTGGACAAAATAATTAACCATATAGAAATTAAAGAAGCGTAAAAAGATGTTATCATAACAATCTTTTAACAGAAAAAAAATCAATCACAATTAATTAAAATTTCTAAGAAATTTATTTTTTAAAAATTTCTTAGAAACAAAAATACAGGCAGAGCTTTTGAGAATACTGCCGTCATTAATAATGCGCAAATTATTAGCTTTTAAAGTAGATCCTGTTGAGGTGATATCCGTAATTAATTCAGCAGATCCTGTAAATGGATAAGATTCTGTTGCTCCTAAACTTGGTACCACTCTAAATTGACTAACTCCTTTAGACAGAAAAAAATTTTCTGTTAAATTTGGATACTTAGTTGCAACCCTCATTCTACGAGCATGCTTTTCTCTGAAATCAAAACTAACCTCCTCAAGATCAGCCATATTTTGCACATCTAACCAATCCTTGGGAACAGCTACGACCAAATCAGCAAAACCAAAATCCAGTTTTTGAAAAGTTTTTACATTTTCAGAATAAACTTCGGGAAACTCTTTTAGTAGATCTAGACCAGATATGCCCATATCTAAGGTTCCATCATTAATTCTTTCAATGATTTCTCTAGCATGTAAAAAAATTCCTTCTACCTCACTGTTTTGCTCAATATTAAAAAAGTAATTTCTATCACCAAAAGAGTTTACTACTTTTAGATTTTTACTTTGAAAAAAATTGATAGAATTGTCTCTTAATCTCCCTTTGCTAGGCAAGCCTACTTTAATTTTATTCATTTTATAAATTAATTAATTGATTTAGGTTAATTGCACCACCTAGTGCAGGAATATCTTTTTTATAGCCGAGGGTTTTAAGTAAGTTATCATACTCACCTCCCCTAGCTAATTCAACTACTTGGCCTTTTTTCTTTGCATAAGCCAGAAAAACGATTCCTGTGTAATATTCTGCATTTCTTCCAAAATCAGTTTTGAAAGAAATGGAGTATTTTTTTCCGATTTTTTTATTAATTAAAATAATCTTTTTAAAATAGTTTTTAATATTTTTAGTAGGTAATTTGTTTTTATTGAAAAATGCAATGATCGTCTTTTCTGCTTTTTGCAAAGGAAGGTTTATTTTTAAGTAATCCTTAATAATTTTAACGTTTAATTTTCCTTTATAATCATCTCTGGGATCTTTTAATTTTTTTTGGAATCTTTTTACTATCTCGGCAACAGCTCTTCCTCCGATTATTTTGCTTTGATCTATTTTGATTAGATCTTGAAGTCTTTTAGTATCAACATCAATTGTCTCTTGATCTAAATCATAATTAGTTTCTAATCTTTTTAACAAATCTACAAAATACTCTCTTCTTGGAAAGTGCCTGATTAATCTTAATTTCCATCGTTCTGGTAGGTCCAATGCATCTATTAAAATTTTAAATGAACTAATATCACCCAAAATAATTTCTAATTTTTTAATTTTTTTTATTGGTTCAAGTATTGAGTCAATTAAAAACAATGAAGCGTTGTTATTAGATGGATTAATTATCTCACAACCTAATTGATCAAATACATTCAAATCACCCTTCTTATCTAGTCGGTACGCTGCTCCATAATAACAATACTTTTCTTCTTTGACTTTTTTTTCCTGGATATATTTTAAAGCAGTTGAAACGGTAAGATCTGGTCTTAAGCTAATTTCTTTACCCAATAAATCCTTATAGGTTAGGGCAGATTTTTTAAATTGCTCTCCTGATCTTTCAGTTAGTAGATTGGTATCAATAAGTAAATCTAGATCAGTAAAATTAAATTTTCTTTTTTTAAAAAAATTTAAAATTTCTTTAGAAAAATTCTCTTTTAACTTCTTTTTTTCTAAGCCCTGCTTCATTATTTAATTTCATTTAAGAGCTGATCAAAAGCTACTGTCTTTTGAGCTTCTGAAGATTGCTTCCATTCACTTCTATCTTTAATGTTTTCAGACATCTGCTTTCCAACATTTAAATTCTTGATGGTAACAACATTCTTACTAACCTCATCATCTCCACATAGAATTACGAAATCACAGCCTTTTTTGTCTGCATATTTAAATTGTGATTTAATATTGGAAGATCCTGAGTAGATTTCAGCGCTAATATTTTTAGATCTAAGCACGTTTAAAATTTTTATATAAAAATCCATATACTTTTCATCAAATACGCATATTAAAACTGGATTTTTCTTCTCCGCTTTAATTTTATTTTTTTGTAAAATTGCATAAATTAACCTATCTAATCCAACGGATATTCCTGTAGAGGGGCAATCTTGGTTGTTAAACCTTTTAACTAGATCATCATATCTACCACCGCCGCCCACAGATCCAAATTCAATTTCCTGTCCTTTATTATTTTTTACTCCAAAAGTTAAGTTGGCTTCAAAGATGGGCCCAGTATAATATTCCAATCCTCTAACCACCGTAGGATCAAAAATATAATTTGTAAAATTAAATAATGAAAAATATTTTTCCATTAATTCAAGTTCTTTAATTCCATCATTCATACTTTTATTATCTGTGGCAATTTCTTTTATTCTCTTAAAATTTTTGTCTGAAAGATTTTTAATATTCAAAAATTTTATAATTTCTTTTATTTGAGATTCTTCCAATTCAGCCCCTTTAGTAAAATCACCTGACTTATCTTTTCTTCCTTTTCCTAATAAATATTGAACACCCTCAACTCCTACTCTATCCAACTTATCTATTGCTCTTAGCGTAATTGATTGCTTTTGTTCGTCGGTAATATTTAATTTTTCCAAAAGCCCTTTGGAAAGTTTTCGGTTTGAAATTTTTATGATAAACTCACTTTTTTCTAAGCCACAGCTATTTAAAATTTCTGAAATAAGAAAGCAAAGTTCGGCATCGGAAAATAAATTGTTAGTTCCTATATAATCTGCATCAAATTGCAAAAATTCTCTAAATCTACCTGGACCTGGTTTTTCATTTCTCCAAACAGTTCCTAATTGAAATCTCTTAAAGGGTCTTGGAAGACTATCAAAATTTTTAGCAGCATATCTAGCCAGAGGAGCTGTTAGGTCATATCTTAAAGAAAGCCATTTTTTTTCATCCTCAAAAGAAAATACTCCTTCAGATGGCCTATCTTTGTCAGGCAAAAATTTTCCAATACTGTCTGTATACTCAAAGCTTGGTGTCTCGAGATATTGGAACCCGTATTTAGACATGATTTTTTTAATATTTGAAATTAAAAGATCACGAATTAAAAGTTCTTCTTCTTGCCTATCTGCAAACCCATTAGGTAATTCACTAGTGGGTTTAAAATTTTTTTTATTCATTGTTTTGGTACAGCTGGGTGGATTCGAACCACCGACATCTGGTTCCACAAACCAGCGCTCTAACCAACTGAGCTACAGCTGCATAATATTTTTTGTTTATAATAGTATTTTTGTTTTAAATATATAATTCAATTAGCTAAGCACATGCCTAGCATGAGGATGGTATTTGTGTGTAGATATATATATTTTTTTCATTTCAATTTCAGGTTGATTAGCAATTCGACAATAAAAAAGCAAACAAAAACTGGTGGTCTGAGGTGGACTTGAACCACCGACACAAGCCTTTTCAGGGCTCTGCTCTACCAACTGAGCTATCAGACCACGCACAGTCTTTTTCCATAATTTATTTAAATAATCAATTAAAAACTAAACTAAATTTACAGTTTTGAGCAAATTAAAAGCCTGATTGAGAGATAAGCCGACAATATTGGAATAAGATCCATTAATAGTTTTAATAAACCTATCGGCATAGCCTTGTATCGCGTAAGCCCCTGCTTTATTTTCCCATTCTTTTGTTTGCAAGTATAAATCAATATCCCTTTTTTCAAGTCTGTTAAAAGTAACCTTGGTAGTAGTCTGTACAAGTTTACTCTTTTCTTTATTTTTAATATATATGGCAGTTAGTACACGATGCTTCCTTCCAGAAAAAAAAGTTAAAAACTCTCTTGCCTCATCTTCTGTTTTGGCTTTTCCAAAAATTCTATTGCTACAAATAACAATTGTATCAGCTGAAAGAATAGTCTTTTCAGGAAATTTTTTAAAAATAAAATCTCCTTTTTCTTTTGCAAGTCTTTTACAATATTCAATTGGTTTTTCTTTTTTTTGGGGGGTCTCGTCTATTTCGGCGGCTTCAACAGTCTCTGGAATAATATTGATTTTTTTTAAAAGCTCTAATCTTCGAGGGGATGCGCTAGCTAAAATGAGTCCCTTGGTTGTTTCAACCATTTGCTTATTTAAGTCGAAAAGTAATTCTACCTTTAGTTAAATCGTAAGGAGTAACTTCAACTAAAACTTTATCTCCTGTTAAAACTCTTATTCGATTCTTTCTTAATTTTCCTGAACTGTGTGCCAAAATCTCATGATTATTTTCTAGTTTTACTCTAAATGTAGCATTGGGTAATAGCTCTGTAACTACCCCATTAAACTCTAACATTTCTTCTTTTGCCATAAATTTTATTTATTGTTAATAATACGTGTCTTAATTGAAAGAGCGTGAGCTTGCAAGCCTTCATAATTTGCAAGTCTTATAGCAGCTGGTCCTATTTTTTTTATACCAAGCTTAGAACACTTAATTACAGAAGTTTTTTTATAAAAGTCAGCAACAGACAACCCCGATGCAAACCTGGCTGTTCCCGATGTGGGTAGTACATGATTTGGACCAGCTATATAATCTCCGATTGCCTCTGGACTGTAGTCTCCTAAAAAAATAGATCCAGCATTAATAATTTTTTTTTCAATCGAATTATAGTTTTTAACTTTTATCTCTAAATGCTCAGGAGCAATTTGATTGGTAATATCGATTATTTCTTTGTCACTTTTGCAGACAACGATTATTCCAAAATTTTTTATACTTAATTTTGCAATTTTAGCTCTAGGTAAAATTTGAATAATTTTTTTAACTTCATTATTTACTTTATTTGCAAATGATGAGTTTTTAGTTATCAGAATACTTTGAGATAATTCATCGTGTTCTGCTTGGGATAAAAGATCAAGGGCTGTCCATGTGGGATTATTTTCTGGTCCTGCAATTACAGTTATCTCAGAGGGTCCTGCAATCATGTCAATTCCAACTTGACCAAATACTTCCTTTTTAGCTGTTGCTACAAATATATTCCCAGGACCAACAATTTTATCAACTTTATCAATAGTTTTGGTTCCGTAAGTCAAGGCGGCAATAGCCTGCGCTCCTCCAACTTTAAAAATTTTCTTAATTCCACATACTTTAGCAGCATAAATCACTCCAGCATTAACCATATTATTAGGAGCTGGCACAGTTGCACAGATATTCTTAACACCCGCCACAATCGCTGGAACAGAATTCATAATTACAGTGCTTGGGTAGCTAGCTTTTCCTCCTGGAACATAAATTCCTACCTTGTCTAGTGGCGTGTACTTGTAAGCTAATTGATTCCCATATCTATCCTTAAATTTAAAAGACTTGTTAACTTGCCTTAAGTGAAATGACTTAACTCTAGCGAACGCAAGATTAATAGCTTGTTTAATTTTAGGATCTAGTTTTTTCGTTATTGAAACTATTTCTTCATTACTTAATTGAATATTTTTTTTATTTAATAAAATCTTATCAAATTTCTTTGAATATTTAATTAAAGACTGATCTCCATTTTTCTGAACATCTTTTATAATTTTTAAAACTACAGATCTATTTGCTTCTGATTGTCGTCGTTTTAAATTTAATACTTTTTTAAAATTATTTTGAAAATTTTTATCTTTAGTACTTAATATATATTTCATTAAATCTTGTGCTTTGGTTTGTGTTTCGTTGTCCAACTTTCAGAAAAATCTTCAAGGGTTGATTCGATAAATTCCACTTCTAATGAAATTACTCCTCCACCAGAAAATATCAACTTCAAATTGAAATTATTATTTTTTAATTTACTAATTTCAATTGCTAAAAACTCTAGTATTGTTGATTTTTTTTTTACGTTAATATTTTGGGATTTAACATTGAGTACATTTTTAAAGACTAGAGCAGACCTAACTCTTCTATTGTCTCTAAACACTCCCTGCTCAGCATCTTCCCACATGAACCGATTAAAAATACAAGCAAATGTTTTATTTTTTAATAGGAATTTAATATCTTGCGCAACAATTATAGCATCCTGAAGATAAGCAGAAAAAACGGAGAGGTCTGTTTCATCATTAGCTAATAATTTTAAGTTAGATTGTGTTTTAAACATTCTTTGTAATAATCGATGCTCCACATTTCTTTAATTTTTTGACCAAATCTTCATAACCTCTTTCCAAATGATAAATTCTATTAACCATAGTAATTCCTTTTGAAGCTAATCCAGCTAAAACAAGGGAAACGGATGCTCTCAAATCCGTTGCCATAACTTCAGCTCCAGTGAAATTATTTACACCCTGTATATATGCACTTTTATTTTTTATTTTTATATTAGCACCCATTCTTTTAAGCTCAGATACATGCAAAAATCTATTTTCAAAAATATCTTCTTTGATAATAGATTTTCCATTACTCAAACACAATAAGCTCATTAACTGAGCCTGCATATCCGTTGGAAAACCGGGGTAAGGAATTGTTTTGATGTTTAAAGATTTTATTTTTTTTCTAGAAACTGTGACTGAGTTTTTTTTATTAAATTTTAATTTTGCTCCTGATAATTTTAAAACATTAAATATGTTTTTCATTGACTTTATATCAACTCTATTCAGTGTAATTTTTCCGTTAGAAATAAGACTTGCAACTGCATATGTTCCTGCTTCTATTCTATCTGGAATAACGGTGTGAGTACTGCCCTTAAGACTTTCCACGCCTTCAATTGTTATAGTTCGTTTTGAATTAAAAAATATTTTTGCCCCAGATTTATTTAAAAAATTTATCAAATCTATAATTTCTGGCTCTATTGCAATGTTTTTAATAATTGTTTTCCCTTTGCATAATGTAGCAGCCATAATTAAGTTCTCTGTTGCTCCTACCGATATAGTTTCAAATTTTAATTTGCTTGGTTTTAGTTTTTTAATTACTTTTGCAACAATATAGCCTTTATCAATCTTGATTTTTGCACCCATTTTTCTTAACATATCTATGTGCAGGTCAACTGGTCTAGATCCGATTGCACATCCTCCTGGTAAAGAAACTCGTGCCTGCCCATATTTTGCTAGCAAAGGTCCTAAAACTAAAACACCTGCTCTCATAGTTTTAACGAGATTATATGGTGCTATTAATTTTTTATTTTTTTTAGAAGTTATAACAATCTCATTTCTAGAATCTAAAAAATTTATTTTTTTACCAATGCTTTCCAACAAGTTAATCATAGTTGAAATATCTTTTACGTCTGGAATATTTTTTAAGATTATCTTTTCATCTACAAGCAATGTAGCTGCAAGGATTGGTAGAGAGGCGTTTTTAGATCCTGAAATATTAATAGTTCCAAAGAGTTTTTTGCCTCCTTGAATAACTAATTGTTTCATTGAAGATTAAACTTTTGGAAGGGTAACTCCCAGTTGCTTCATGTATTTACCCTTTCTATCGGCGTAAGAAACTTCTGGGGATTGATCTCCTTTTAAAAAAACAAATTGGCAAGCACCTTCATTTGCATAAATTTTAGCTGGTAAAGGAGTTGTATTAGAAAATTCTAATGTAACGTGGCCTTCCCACTCTGGCTCCAGAGGAGTTACGTTAACGATAATTCCACATCTGGCATATGTGCTTTTGCCAAGACAGATAACAAGGACATCTCTTGGTATTTTAAAATACTCTACAGTACTGGCTAAAACAAAAGAGTTCGGTGGAATGATACAAACATCTTCTTTTTTAGTAACAAAGCTTTCTTGAGAAAAATTTTTTGGATCTACTACTGTGGAATGTACATTAGTAAAAATTTTAAATTCATTTGAAACTCTAGCATCGTAACCATAAGAAGAAAGTCCAAAAGAAATATTATCCCCTCTGTTTTGATTTTCTACAAATGGGGTTATCATTTTTTTTTCAAGAGACATTTTTTTAATCCACTTATCTGACAGTACGCTCATTTTTTTCTTTTTCTTTCTTTTGAAAATCTTTTCTTTTTTTTAAGTTTTCTTTTAACGCATTAGCAAGTTTCTTATTTTTAGTTTTATTAACCATCAGAAAAATATTATTAATTATTTATTAGGGTTAGTTAAATCATCAAGAGTGATTGGCTTACTAATATCATGCATTTCAGAAGATTCTTCAATTTTTTTTTCCATAATATTGGTAGAGGCTCTTTTTGCCTTTTTTAAAGCAAGACGGTCTTTTTTCTTTGCTTCCTTTAACATTGCCCGCTCACCACGCTTAGATTTATAATCATAATGAATACCCATGGCAGAGCCTCCCAAAACTAATATTTCTTAAAAAACTATTCTTTTTTTAAGTTTACAGCAGACGGACCTTTTTGCCCATCTTCGATATCAAAAGAAAGAACATCTCCTTCATCTAAATAGCCAACTCCAGAATCTTTTACTGCTGACATGTGAACAAAAACGTCTTTTTCTTTGTCATCTCTTTCAATAAATCCATAGCCTTTTGAGCCATTGAACCATTTTACTTTTCCTTTTATGCTCATTTTAACTTTCTATTATTATTAAGACATTTAAATACAAAATAAATGTTGATAATATTTTAATAGATGAGCACTATTTTTGTCAAGAATTCTTGTTTTTTTTAAAAAAAAATTCCTACGCTTTTCCTTCAATTTTTGAGCAATTGCTTTTATTTATTTTCTTGTCAAAAGCAGAAACGGTTTCTTTTTTAACAACCCAAACGAACGATTTTTCATATGTGTTGTCACTAGCAATTTGAGTACATTTCTTTCCTAGTTTAACAGTATGGGTTGTGCAGTTAGTTAGCGCAATTAGAGCAAACATAACAAATATTAGTGATATTTTTTTCATAGATGTATATTTAGAATGCAAATGTGATCAGCATTGGCTTGAAAAAAGACTTATTTCAGGCACTCTCTAATAAAAAAGTTGTAAAAACTTATTATAAATTTAAAAAGTCACAAAGAAGCCCACATAGCTCAGTTGGTAGAGCACGTCCATGGTAAGGACGGGGTCATCAGTTCGATTCTGGTTGTGGGCACCAAAACTATTTTTTATTCTGTTCTAGGATTTCTTTATAAAGAGCACTATGATCGTCGTTGCCTAGCCCTCGATCTACTATACTTTGATACATGCTTTGAATAAGCTTAGAAATAGGAAGGTTCACATTCACATCTTCTGCACACTTTAAAATATTATTCATATCTTTTAAGTGAGTAATAGATTTTCCTCTTGGAGCAAAATCCTTTTCTATCATTCTTGATCCGTGATTTTGCAATATTTTACTGTCTGCAAAGCCTCCTGCTACTGCTTTAATAAAATTTTCTGGATTAGCTTTAACTTTTTCACAAAGGATAATAGCTTCTGCAACAGCTCCTATGGTTACTCCAACAATGATTTGATTGCATAGTTTTGCTAGTTGCCCGCTACCATTAGGTCCTACAAGCATTGCTT
>Ga0206126_10002596_pt1 | contig 19298 bp, 18 predicted proteins | sample Helgoland_Spring_5_FD_148621 | JGI IMG/M metagenome (GOLD analysis project Ga0206126, IMG submission 148621) | Pelagic subsurface seawater microbial communities from Kabeltonne, Helgoland, North Sea - Helgoland_Spring_Bloom_20160412_1 | ecosystem: Environmental > Aquatic > Marine > Epipelagic ...
CTCAATACACCTTTACTAGCCAACTCCGTTTGTAACGAGGGCGGGGTCGGAAGCTTTGATTCTGCTTACACGGACACAGATAAAATTGCTTAAGATTTTGCTCAGACAAAAGCGCTGACATCAGCACCAAATGCACTTCTTGCAGGATATGGTGGTCTGAATATTATTAGATAAAGCAGGCTGCAACATCTAACTGTGTGAAAAACAATGCCTAGAGGCTCGGATTTCTAGCGTTTTGACTACTATGCAGCAAGGTAGGATTGTACTAATGATGGAAGTATATAAGTGACAAAAGGTGCCAATCGAATAGTTCTGATATTTTTTTCCCTAATGGTTTTGGCCTCTGGGGCAACGTCTTTGGTGTATCAGATATCATTTGAAAGATTGATACGTTCATTTTTTGGAGGCGATAACACTTCATCGATTATTATTGTAACAGCGTTCTTAACAGCGCTAGGCATTGGCGCGGTTCTTTTCAGGAACGTCAGAACTCCAGTTTTAACCTATTCGGTGGTTGAAATTGCTATTGGTGTTTTTTCTCTTTTCGTTGGGTTGAATCTAACAGAGTTGTTAGAGATTATTGATCTTTTATCCGTCAAAGGAGCAATGCCTTTAGAAGGGGGGCAAATTAGGGTTTTTATCTCATGTTTTATCTTCTCTTTTTTTCCTGCGATGCTCATGGGTGGCACACTTCCTCTAATGGTTGAAACAGCCAGGAAGCTGCACTTTAATAAGTTTGGAGCTCTTTACAGCATAAACACCGCTGGTGCAGCTGCAGGCATCGTTTTGGCCCCATTCTTTCTATTAAATTCAATGTCGTTAGAAGCCATTTTGGTATCCACCGGCTTAGTAAATATACTAATTGGTTGTGTCATTTTTCCTCTACACTTGAGGGTTGGACGCCGTAGTCGGCCAGATAATAAAAAATCCCCATCAATACCTGTCGAGCGCGATATAGTAATTCCAAGATTTGACTATATTTTATGTTTTATGTCAGGTGGGGTTATATTTCTGATTGAAACGTTTGCCATTATTCACGCCTTTCAAATAAATAATTCGTCGCCCTATAATTTCGCCTTCGTAATTTTTCCCGTGATATTAACAATGGCGTTTGCGAGTTGGTTTTGGACGAGATTTAACGAAGCACACAAAGACAGCAGTATCTTATTGATCTGTTTTGCTGCGGTTATCAGCTTATATCTGACGCCATCAATTTCGTCATTATTTTTGTCATTCGGGTATTACCCTAACCCGCTACACCTATTATTTTCAGTAGGGTACTACTTCCTGATTATCGGCTTTCCTGTTTTTTTTGTGAGCGCATTGTTTCCCCTTATTTGCCAAAAAGTCGGAAGAAATCATACTGCAACTGCCAACAGCGTAGGCCGACTTTATTTCTTCAGCGCGATGGGATCGCTAGTGTTGGGGTTAGGGTATTTTATAGTCGCGAGTTTCGGAATTAGCTTTCTTTTGTATTGCACAGCTCTACTACTAGTTTTGAGCTCTGTTTTGGTTATTCAATTAAGCGGCTCCGGTTTTCAGAGGCTGTTTGGACTTCTTACGGTTGGTTTTTGTAGTCTGCTTTTTTATCAAGCGCCAACAAGTCAGACGTTTGTGTTTGGTGACGAACTTTCAAATTTTCAAAACATTAAGCACGGTGTGGGGGGATCTGTCTCGCTAACGTCAACCGGGATGATCTCGGTTAATGGTCAAAAAATGGGCCGATTTCCAGTGGAGGAGAGAACGATAAGGCAGTGGCTCCCGATCGAGGGTTATCTTACGGAGGGGTTAGAGACTGGTAAGGTCGTAGTCTTGGGACTAGGGGCTGGACAAATCATCCGCCAAATTCTAGAAAGTGATTTAGATATAGAAGAAATAGTAGTTATAGATTGGTCAATACATCTCAAGCTGTTGTTGCAGGATCTAGATCCTATATTTTCGGATCCGAGAATAAAATACTATCATGGCGACGCATCAGTCGTAATAAATAATCTTGAAAAGGGTGCATTTGACCTTGTGTTTGACAACCTAGCATTTACTCATTGGGTGGGAGCTACTGCTATTAAAACCCCGATATTTTTTAAAAATATCCAGCAAGTCTTAAACTCTCGCGGCGTGTATGCTTTTGCGGAAAATTATCAGTTCCCTACTCATAAAGAAAAACTTTTTAACGGTGTAATGTCACATTTCTCTTATGCAGAGGAGTATTCAGAACTTGATATAGTTCTAAGTCATAGCAGAAACGAGGCGGACAGTAATTTTGAGTGTCTTAGTGATGCAGTCGCAGCAGGCGTTTGTGGGTTAGGAACGCGCATTTTAAAACACCAATTTCATGGCTTTGGTGTATTTTCTAGGAATAGGTTTTCTGGTGAGTTCCATATCCCGCGTGAGCAGTTTTTGCACATCATTCTCTGAAATTCACCTGTAATTTTGGTAATTAAGAATAGTATTGAATAGATCCAGCGCGCCCCATTGAGGATTATGGATTGTCGTTTGAGTGTTATTGTTAATGTCGAAGAGAGAGCGGAAAAGAAATTCAATGAACGTTTCAGATTAAACGAACAAAACGATCAGGCCTTAAGAAGAAAGTTATGTTTAAAAAAATTAGATGATACATAAAATCATTAAATGTAAAATTCGATTAACCTATAAATAGAGCCTTACGGGCCGTTACAAATTTAAACAAAAAAGTAGTGCTAATAGATGGTGTTTTTAAAGAAATGCTACTCAGCCCTACCCTTGGGAAGAGCAGAGATAATAGCTGAATCCAAATAGGTCACCAATTTGATGTAAAAATTCAAATCGCCTATCTTTATAGGCTTTGGTAGTTAAACATATTCAGATAACAAATCATCAGGATATGATCTAACGGAGTAAAACCGTCTAAGGAGAATTAATACATTTAGACAAAGGTGGTAGACCCGAAAAAGAAGAGCTCAGGTGAATGGTTAAATACTGTTACAAACAAAATACTTTTGTCTCCGACGGTCTATATTTATTTTAAAATACGAGGCGGAAAAATCATGATGAATATATCGGCTGTGATTATGGCGGGCGGATCAGGAACAAGGCTTTGGCCTCTATCTAGAGCTAAACACCCCAAGCAGTTTTTGGCTTTGCAAGGTAAAGATACTATGCTGCAATCCACCGTCAGGCGTTTATCTACTTTAGATATTAAGACCTCAGTTACCATCTGCAATGATGAGCATCGGTTCTTTGTTGCGGAGCAACTTCGTGAAATTAATAGTTTGGGCTCTATTATTTTAGAGCCTATAGGTAAAAATACAGCTCCGGCAATTGCTCTAGCTGCATTTTCAACACAAGATGATCCGCTTTTGCTTGTTTTGGCTGCAGATCATGTAATTCGAAATGAATCTAAATTTATAGAGGCAGTAACTGTCGCGATACCATTGGCTGAGTCAGGCAAGCTTGTCACCTTTGGTATAGTGCCATGCGAGCCGCATACAGGTTACGGTTATATTAAACGAGGCGAAAAGCAGGGTGACGGTTTTGTTGTAGATAAATTTGTAGAAAAGCCCTCAGTTGCGTTAGCTCAACAGTATATAACTTCAGATGAGTATTACTGGAATAGCGGTATGTTTTTGTTCAGGGCAAGTCGCTACCTTGAAGAATTGGAAAAATTCCGTCCAGATATTTACCGAGCCTGCAAGGCTTCGATGGTAGCAGCTCAACCCGATTTAGATTTCTTGAGAATTAATAAAGAAAAGTTTTCAGAATGTCCTAGTGAGTCTATTGATTACGCGGTTATGGAAAATACGGCAGATGCAGTTGTGGTGCCTATGGACGCCGGTTGGAGTGATATAGGGTCTTGGTCATCACTCTGGAATGTTAGTCAAAAAGATACGGATGGAAACACCACTCATGGGGACGTAATGCTCCACAATTCCAGTAATTCCTATATTAGAACTGATGGTAGATTAGTTGCCGCTATCGGGGTGGATGATTTAGTCATAGTCTCAACCAAAGATGCCCTGATGGTTGCGCACAAAAATTCTGTTCAGGACGCGAAAATTATAGCCCAGCAATTGAAGGCTGAGTCGCGGAGCGAGTGGGAGCTGCATCGAGAGGTTTGCCGTCCATGGGGTAAGTATGACTCAATTGATCATGGTGAACGATATCAGGTCAAGCGCATAACGGTTAAGCCCGGTGCTAAGTTAAGTGTTCAGATGCATCATCACAGGGCTGAACATTGGATCGTAGTATCGGGTACAGCAAAGGTTACTAATGGTAGTGAATCTTTTTTACTGGCTGAAAATGAATCAACCTATATACCCGTCGGTGCTGTTCATGCCCTTGAAAATCCAGGGAAAGTAGATTTGGAATTAATAGAGGTTCAAACTGGCTCCTATCTTGGTGAAGATGATATCGTAAGACTTGAAGATAGGTATGGGCGCCTCACGGCTAGAGATTAGGGGTTGTTTTATACTTTAAGTGAGACTGCCGCTGCCTGTCGTTTCTAAGTTAACAAAATACGATTTAATCTTATTCAAACAACTAAAAGTTTTATCAAGTGTGAGATATTTATGAAAAAAGCATTAATTACAGGTGTTACCGGACAAGATGGTGCTTACCTGGCGGAATTTCTTATTGGGAAAGGCTATGAGGTACATGGAATTAGAAGAAGAACGTCTATGTTCAATACGGCTCGGATAGACCATTTATATTCGGATCCGCATGAGAATGGGGGTAATCTTATACTCCATTATGGAGATATGACAGATTCTAGTAGTCTCCTAAGAATTATGGCCGAATGCCAACCTGATGAAATTTATAACCTTGCGGCGCAAAGCCATGTGGCGGTGTCATTTGAAGAACCTGAGTATACGGCCAATTCTGATGGTCTAGGTGTGCTTCGATTATTAGAGGCAATCCGTATTCTCGGTTTGGAGAAAAAGACGCGTTTTTATCAAGCGTCGACGTCTGAATTGTATGGTCTAGTTCAAGAGACGCCTCAGCGTGAATCAACGCCTTTCTACCCACGCTCTCCTTATGCTGCTGCCAAGCTGTATGGTTACTGGATTACAGTAAATTATCGTGAAGCTTATGGTATGTATGCTTGTAATGGAATTCTGTTTAACCATGAATCTCCAATTAGAGGAGAAACCTTTGTAACTCGTAAAATAACACGCGCATTAGCTAGAATTAAACTCGGAACACAGGAATGCCTTTATTTAGGGAATCTTGATGCACTGAGGGATTGGGGTCATGCAAAAGATTACGTTGAAATGCAATGGCTAATGCTTCAGCAAGAAGAGCCGGAAGATTTCGTTATTGCCACAGGGAAACAATATTCCGTTAGAGATTTTGTTAATAGAGCTGCAGTGAGATTAGGGTTGAAAATTGAATGGCGCGGTAGTGGTGTAGATGAAAAAGGTTTTCTTGATGATGGATCATGTGCTGTGGAAGTTGATCCTGGCTATTTTCGACCAACTGAAGTGGAGTCCCTTTTAGGTGACGCAAGTAGCGCACGTGAGAAACTGAATTGGACCCCTTCAACGACTTTTGATGAGTTAGTGAATGAGATGGCTGATGCTGATTTACTTGAAGCACGTAACGAACTAATACTAGCTAATACAGCGCGAACCTCTCTTTATTGAAGGAATTATTATGGAACCTGTAGAAATTATAAGCGACGAAAACGGGCCGGTGGCTTATTTTATTAACCGTAGCTGGGCACCTAAGAAAACAGAATTTCTGACGCCCGATGATTTTGGTCAACAGATGGGCATGATAGTCTATGGAAAAGGAGAGAGTATCCAGCCTCATCAGCATCTACCCATTGTGCGTGAGGTGCATGGCACTACCGAGTGCGTTACGGTCAAGAAAGGGAAATGTTTTATTGATATATACAACGAAAATAAAGACATTTTAGATACTCGTATTATGGAAGAGGGCGACATAGTTCTGTTGCTCGGCGGTGCCCATGGGTTTCGAATGATTGAGGACACGATTTTATTTGAGGTCAAGCAAGGACCTTATGCGGGAGATGCTGATAAAGAACGTTTTGATTGAATAGGATCAACTTCGGTTTGGTTTTTATATGTAGCGCAGCGATCAATAACTTAGGGTTTCTAAATGTGGTTATCAGATAAATTGAGGTTGTTAGAAATTTGAACTGTCGCGGTAGAAGTATTTATATTGATTCACTCAGAGGTGTCTCAATCTTAATGATTATGTTTCTGCATGCGTTTGCGTCTGTTGACAGCCATGATTTCGGAAGGGAAATAACTATTGTGCTCTCGAGACTAAATCTGGGCGTACTTTTCTTCGTCATTAGTGGTTTTGTGATTTCACTAAACCACGATGTATCTTTAAAAAATAAAACAGGATTGACTAGGTACGCCATAAGTCGTGCCGCTAAAATTATTCCGCTCTATTACATCTTTCTATGTTTGACATATTTTTTTTATTAGATATGTGAGCTCACTAGATTTGCCTCTAGCAATACCTAAGAACACTGCAAACTTTGCAGATATCAAAATTTCCAGCTATATCGCACATGCTTTTTTCTTACAAGGCTTCAATTCGTCTGAGTTAAATACGCTGTTAGATGGGGATTGGTCACTCGTAAATGAGGTTTATTTTTATGTATTATTTCCCTTTATGGCAATGTGGGCCAAAGATAGCGTGCAGAGGTGCTTTCTTCTTTTAATACTTTCATATTTGATTGCAATTTTTTTAACTATTTACTGGATTCGCATTAGGGACATCTCCGGGGGACATATTTATTACACCTCACCGGTTCACCTCTCCGAATTTGTTTTAGGCATGACTGCCTATCGTTTACTGCAGAAAGAGCAAGTAAAGGTAATTCTGAGTAAATACTCAACATATTTAGTAGGGCTGATTAGTGTACTTATGATTGGCATAGTCGATATCTCTAGCCACCTTAGGTCAGCAGTCATATGCTCTTTATTTATTGCATATTTTACTATTAAAAGTCGCTTATATTGTGTCAGTAAACTTCTTGGAGCTAAGCAATCTTAATGCGATACTCCTAAATATTTATTTGATGTTACCACTAACCTTTCCCCTATCTCATTTTGTCTTTCACAGACTTGACGAATTTTTTGTTAAAAAATCGAAGTTACTTTTAAGAGGTGTTAAAGCATGATCCCAGTTAATGAGCCGGTCTTGACTGATAAAGACTTTGAGTTTTTGAAAGATGCGTTTACCAGTGGGTGGATATCGTCTGCAGGTAAGTATATAGAAGAGTTTGAGCAAAACTGGGCTGAATACTGTGGGATGAGGTATGGCATAAGCGTTTCTAATGGTACTGCTGCGATTCAGCTTGCGTTAGATGCCGCGGGTATAGGGAAAGGTGATGAAGTTATTATGCCCTCGTTCACTATTATATCATGTGGCCAAGCTGTAACAAATTTAGGTGCAATACCTGTTTTGGTAGACTCTGATGTTAATACTTGGTGTATGGATGTAACGTCAATTGAATCCAGAGTTACTAAAAAAACAAAGGCTATTATGGTGGTACATATGTATGGTCATCCAGTAGACATGGATGTTGTGATGGGCATTGCAAAAAAACATAATATTCTAGTTATTGAGGACGCAGCAGAAGTCCATGGTGCTAAATATTTATCTAATCGTGGAACGTCAAGTGAGCAGTGGTTGGTATGCGGTGGGATAGGTGATATATCCACCTTTAGTTTTTTTGCGAACAAACTAATCACGACAGGTGAAGGAGGAATGGTTCTTACCAGTGATTCAGGGATAAATGACAGAGCTATGATGCTGCGAAATCTTTGCTTTAATAATGAACGTCGATTTCGACACTATGAATTAGGCTACAACTATAGACTTACTAACATGCAGGCAGCTATTGGCGTCTCTCAAATCCAAAGAATTGAAGAGATTGTCGAGCGTAAAATTGAGATTGGGCGATATTATCAAGAACAACTTTCTCAAATCGAGGGGATTCAGCTGCAAAAACAAGAATCATGGGCAAAAGGCGTCTTTTGGATTAATGGGCTTGTCCTTGATGATAGCCTCAACTGTACGGCTGAAAAATTTTGCGATGAATTAAGAAAGCTAGGTGTTGATACTAGACCGTTTTTCCTAGGAATGCATGAGCAGCCAGTTTTTGCTTCAAAGGGTTTGTTTATAGGTGAGAAATATCCAGTTTCTGAGCGAATAGCGAGGCAAGGGTTTTACTTACCATCTGGATTGTCTTTAACGATAGATCAAGTTGATGAAGTTATTAATAGCTTTAAATTGGTTATGGAGAAAATATGAGTGTTTTTCAAGATTTATACGCAAAGGCCTACGACGAGTTATACAGCGATAAGGACTATGATGCCGAGTGCGCCTTAATTGCTAAAGTAATTAGAGATAGTAAAAACGATGTGAGTTCCATACTCGATATCGGGTGTGGCACTGGCGGGCACTCATTGCCGCTTGCACAGAAAGGATATCATCTCACTGGCATCGATCCTTCGTCTAGCATGCTTGATTTGGCAAGCGCCAAGGTAATTGATAGTCAAATTAGCGATTATGTTGAGCTTATTAATGCCAATGCGGCAGAATTTTCATGCTCAAAAGAGCATGACTTTGCCATCATGATGTTTGCAGTCATCGGCTATCATACGAGTAACGCGGAGGTTATTGCCTGTCTGAAAAACATAAAGAAGCATTTGCGAACTGGCGCATCGTTAGTGTTTGATTTTTGGTATGGTCCTGCAGTTTTGCATGATGCGCCGTCGGATCGCGTAAAGGTCATAGATTTGAAAGATGAGAAAATTATTCGAATTACTAATACGCTTATGGATTCTTTTGCACATACCGCTGATATAACCTTCGAAACGATTAGAATTGCTGAAAAGATAGTTTTATCAGGAGAGAAAGAGACTCACAAAATGAGATATTTTTTCCCTCAAGAAATAGCAATGTTTCTTGAGGTCACAGGATTTGAGTTGCAGTCTCTGACAGCTTTTCCGTCTCTTGAAGAACAATTAAACAAAAAGTCTTGGAATGCTCTCTGCGTGGCAACGGCTCTCTAGGTGACTGTTGCTTCAAATTTACTAAGAAATTGGGCTCTATTTTGGAAGATAAAAAAAGTTCGGACTATCCAATTGAATCAGTTTTTATTGTAGAGCCCTTCAATGAGGGTTGGATCATAGAAAAGTTAGTTCGTGATATTGCCTCGCAAATGCGACGTATGGGAATTAATGTACGAATCGGCCCTCAAGAGTCCTACGATAATGAAACGGTTGCGTTCCACACGCGAGGCTATTACTTTCAGCCTTTAGTTAATGCAGTATTGAATTCAGTTTTGATGACTCATATAGATGACGTTTTTAAAGAGCAAGAGATGTTAAGTATCGCGGAGAAAGCCGATAGCATCATTTGTATGTCAGAGCACAATGCTGAAATCATGTGGAGTATGGGTGCAAGTCATGAAAAAGTAATTGGCAATAATTTACCGCATAGGGGAGGTACAGTGAGACGCCCGCGCGTGGGAATTTTTTCAGCCCGATATTCTGACGGAAGAAAAAACGAAGATTGGTTACTTAATTACTTTAAAAAGACTCCGATCGATTACAGGAATAAGCTCATTATTTGCTTGATTGGATATGGCTGGGAGTCATTTGGCGCCACTATTGCTAAGTTGGGTATATCTTTCGAAATTTATAGATATGATCGAGATTTGCCAGGCGAATATGAGCGTCAAAAAGACATAGTGGCTGGTCTTGATAAGCTGCTTTATATGGGGTTTGATGGTGGCTCAATGAGTATATACGATGGGATGTATGCAAATGTTGATATGATTTTCTCTGACCAGTGCTACCATCGCGGATTAGGCAAGGGCTTGTTGCTTTTTTCAAATCAAGATGAGTTCTTTGGTCTTTTGGATGACATTGTTTTTGATGTGGTATCAAAGGAGCAAGATTTAAAAGCAAGATCAATTGAAGCATATGCCGCAAAGTTATTGTCCCATTGGAGTGGATTAGCTTTTCCGGAAAAACACAAAGTAATAATACCAAACACTCAAATTGCAGATTTGAAAGGATATTCAGACGAATTAAAAGTATTCAGAGGCAATTACAGGAAGTCTGGGTTACTTGACGCCGTAAGATCTTTTTACCGATTTGTAAGGCGCCGTTTGTAATATGAATTTTAACCATCAGCGGTCTAGGGTGATCGATTTTATCCACTCTTTACGTCATTTTCTAGATGCATTCTGGGACAACAACTATTTTTATGCGGTTGGTATCAAGATTGTTACTGCAGTTCAGTTTATGGTTTTGGTTAAACTGGTGGCGCTCAACTTGAGTCTAGCTGATGCAGGTAACTTTTTTTTAATGTATAACGCTGCACTGTTAGTGTCAGCATTATTTTTTTCAACTCATTCTTCTGCTTTTCTCAGATATTACAGTATTGTCTCTGATAAATTTTCGCTTTATAAGTCTGTAATAGAACAACTGTTTATCGTGGCTTCTATGCTTATGGTAATTATCATTTTGGTGTACGGTTATTATAAAGAAAGCATTGAGTATCCCGTATCACTGGCATATGCAGCTAGCGTTGGATTTCTTCTGATACTTACGACGAAGTTTAGAGTAGCGGGGCAATTTAAACAGTTTTTTTATCTGACATTATCACAAAACCTAATCTTGGCTAGTTTAGTTGTAATGTGCTTGCTCTTTCTCGATTTATCGTCTGAGTTAATAATTAGTTGCATGGCAATTTCGATAATTTTTTCCCTTCTCTATTATGCCGTTTTTAAACGAAATTCGTTACAGCGAGTTTTCCAGAAGACTAGTGACAAAAAGGTGAGTCGGGCACTATTCTTGTATGGGTTCCCTTTTGTTTTGGTAGCGGTATCAAATATTATCATATCAACTAATGGTCAGTTCATGCTGAAGCATTTAGGATACACTGATGAGGTTGGAGTATACGCCTCTAACTATAACATTGGTGAGAAGGGCGTTTTTATATGGTTATCACTCGTTATAATGGTGAATATACCAAAAATCTATAACGCATATGAAAGTGTAGGTGCTGTCGCTGCATGGCGGATAATTAAAAACTGTATGGCTATCTTGGGTGTCTGCGGTGGAACGTTGTTGGTATTCACGTTTTTTTGGTCTAGAGAGCTAAGTTTATTTTTTACAAGTGCTGAAATAGCTGAGCTAGGACATTGGATAATCCCAGGTACTGTTGTGAGTGCTGTTTTACTAGGTGTTTGTTCCTTATTAGCGGAACCTTTATTGATTGCAAAAAAGTCCCAGATCGTCGCTTTTTGCTATTTGACTAGTTCTGCAGTTGCCGTCGGGTCAGGTTATATTTTTATCTCTAAGTATGGGCTGGTGGGTGCAGTTATAAGTCCGGTATTAAGCAATATAGTTTTTCTCCTTATGCTAATTATTTGCATTAACAATACGGGTGTTTATGCATCTGAAAAGAACTTATAAGATTTTGAAAAACTCATGCTACCTTTAATTATATCGATACCGTTTTTGCATGCATTTGGTTTTTTTGGAGCTTCCTTGCCTCTAGTCATTGGCGCTTTAGCACTAGCGTATTTGTTTTGTGCTAACCGTTTTAGGTTGACTCTACATGCTTCTGGCAAAGATTGGTTTTTACTTGTACCCCTAATTTTAGGAATGGTTGGTCTGGATTACTTCAATATCCAGCTCACGCACTTTCATCATTCGATGCTTTGGGTCGCTACCATTTTTATTTTTTATTTTGGTACAAAAGCAATTGTCATCAATTCAAAATTTAGCTTGAATGACCTTGGAGGCGCGTTTTTTCTGGCTTCATGCATAGCAAGCTTGGGTGTGATCATTGATTTTGTAGCTATTAATTTCTACGGGTTTTATCTGTCAGATGTTCTTCCCTATCAAATCAGTGAGATGGAGGCTACCACAAATTTTTCTGGTTCTCTCTTCCGTGCTAGAGGCTTTGCAGCTGAGCCAGGCTTTACAGCAATGGTTTATGAGTTTTTGTTACCGCTGGGATTATTATACTGCTTTAAGCATCGACAATATTGGATGTTCATACCCTTTATAATGTTTAGTTACTTTATTTTAACAAGCGGAGCGTCTCTGGGCGGTTTATTAGTTGCCTTGGCTGTATTTGTTCTTGGTTTAACGAGAAAAATATTTTTTACTCTTGGCTTTTTCATCGTAATTGGGTTTTTATTTTCGGAACAAATTTATTTCTATTTTGAGCAGGCTATTGGTCCCAAAGTGCTCATTGTGCTGACTGGTGACAGTCTACGTGTCCGGCTTCTAGAATCATTATTGCCGGTTTTACTTGATAATCCAACTGGCGTAGGGTTTGGAGCGATATCTCACGCATTTGAGACAAATGGCTATTTTGGTCAACATCGACTGGTAGGCGGCGGTGCTCTTAATCTGTACTTAGAAATAGCTTTAATTAGCGGTGTAGTTGGATTGGTTTCATTCCTTACTTTTTTGGTGAGTGTTTTTTATCGTTCTATGAAGTTGGGAAACAGAACAGAACTGGTAGCTTTGCGTTTTTCGCTATTGTGGCTCTGCATACATCATGTTTTCTTATCAGAGTATTACTTTCCAATGCTGTGGGTTAATATCGCGCTCATCGAGACATATAGTCTTGTTGAGTCTAGATCCGGTAATTTAATGGCTCGGCGTTTTTGTGAACCCAAAATAGGCATCTAAGGTGGACGTTTTTATTAATGCAGAATGTATCAATTTTGATTATGGGACAGTTAGTTCATGAAGCTAATTCTAATTGCAAGTACTCCCGAGTCAATTATACCATTTAGAGGCAAGCTAATTAGAGCGCTTTTGAATAATGGCATTGACGTCCATGTATGTGCACCATTTACTGAAGAAGATAGCAATATAATCATGGAGCTCAAAGTTCATTACGATGTTAAAACTCACACTGTAGAGCTAAGGCGAGCTGGTATCAATTTACTCTCCGATTTCAGATATATGTTGGCACTGATTAGCGTAATAAAAGCAGTTCGTCCTGATTTTATTTTTTCATACACAATGAAACCAGTGATTTATGGGTCGATTGCCGGTTGGATCATGAACGTGTCGAGACGCTACTCTATGATAACAGGATTAGGGTTTATATTTATTGATGCAAAAGGCTTAGTTAGTCGTGTGATCCAAGTTTTGGCAAAACTTTTATTAGCAATTAGTGTTCGTCGAAACAACAAAGTGTTTTTCCAAAATGCTGATGATAAAGACGTATTTATCGAGCAAGGTATAGTAGCTAAGTATCAGCCAACTGCTGTGGTCAACGGTTCAGGTGTCGATCTAGTCCATTATAATGTGAAACCCGTGCCTTCTGAGGCATCATTTTTATTGATTGCAAGAATGATCCAAAACAAAGGTATAACAGAGTATATCGATGCGATTAGAGAGGTTAAAATAGTCTATCCTCTTGCTAAGTTTACAATGGTAGGTGGTGTAGAAGAAAATATTGACGCTATTGGTTTGAAAGATATTCTTTCTTGGGTCTCTGAGGGTCTTGTTGATTACAAGGGTGCACTTTTAGATGTAAGAGGAGAGATTGAAAAATGTAGTATCTACGTTCTTCCTTCTTACCGTGAAGGAACACCGCGATCAGTGCTTGAGGCGATGTCTATGGGCCGAGCAATAATAACAACCGATGTTCCAGGCTGCAGAGGCACCGTTATAAATGGTGTTACTGGCTTTTTGGTTCCGTCTAAGGATAGTAAAGGGCTGGCTGATGCAATGAAAAGGCTGATACAAGATAAAGAGCTTAGAGAATCAATGGGTCGAAAATCTCGCGAATACGCCGTCGAGAAATACAGTGATGATTCGGTGGCAGCGGAGTTAATCTCCCATTTAGATATTTGATTTTTTAAAATGGTCTTTTCAGACTGGCAATAATCAGTTCTTTGTATTTTTAAAAAGGTACAATAGGAAAAATTAAAATGACACAAATAAATTCAATTTCTCCAGTGACAGGCCACAATCACTCAATCCTTGTTGATAATGATAAAAACGGATTAGATGATTTCATCGAAATTAACGAAAGCAAGCGGCTAGTCGTTGTCCAGGGCCTCGGATTTGTAGGTACCGTAATGTCTTTGGTGGTGGCAAACAGTGATCAAGGAGAATATGCCGTAATCGGTGTCGATCAAGCTACAGAGGAATCATATTGGAAAATAGCTGAGATTAATGCTGGGGTCTGTCCAATTATTTCATCAGATCCACTTGTATCCGAATTCTTCGAGAGTGCTAAGCAGCAACAAAATTTTTATGCTACCTATGACTCGCTAGCTTTTTCTTACGCAGATGTAATAATTGTGGATATTAATTTAGATGTAACTAAAACCAAAGATGAAGTAGGTAACATTGGGGCATACGATGTTCCTTTAGGCGGATTTAGAAAAGCGATTGAGTCAATCGGGCAGGTATGTAAGGAAGATGTATTGATTCTGGTTGAGACCACTGTCCCGCCTGGAACTTGCCAAAAAGTAGTGTACCCAATCATAGTTGATAGTCTTAATTCTAGAGGGTTATCGACCGATAGATTCAAACTGGGGCATTCTTATGAGAGAGTCATGCCAGGGCCGAATTATGTCAACTCCATAAAAAACTTTTACAGGGTTTACTCAGGTATCAATGAACGTAGTGCTGATTCTGTTGAAAGGTTTTTGAAGACGGTAATCTCTACCGATGAATATCCATTGACACGACTGAAGACGACAGAGTCCACCGAGATGGCAAAAGTTCTTGAGAATTCATATAGAGCCATGAATATATCTTTTGCCATCGAATGGTCCAGATTTGCCGAGAACGCAGGGGTAGATCTGTATGAAGTAGTCGACGCCATCAGATTACGCCCTACCCATGCAAATTTAATGTATCCAGGTATAGGTGTGGGAGGTTATTGCCTTACGAAAGATCCATTAATGGCAAGCTGGGCTAGCGAGAAGTTCTTTGGTCTCGAGTCAGGATTACAGTCATCAGTTAAGGCTGTTGAAAACAATGATAAAATGCCAATGTTTTGTTTTGATTTTGTCAGTAAGATTTTAAAAAATCATGATAAGGAAACAACGAGCATTGGATTATTAGGGGTGGCTTATGGCCCTGGGATTGGCGATACACGATTTAGTCCAGTTGAGGATTTTTATAACCGGCTTTCCGCGCATTTTGATAATATCAAGTGCCAAGATCCTTATGTCCCAATGTGGGCTGAATTAAATTTACAAATAGAAACGTCCTTAAAGACTTTTCTGGCCAACACTTTTGATGTCCTTATTGTGACTACCGGGCACAGAGATTATTTAAATGATAATGCTATGTATGAACTAATCGCGCGGTCCGGCAAGGAAATGATCATCATTGATACTGTTGGTTTACTAGATTTACATAAATTACCTGCACACTTCGCTCAAAACAAAAATTTCTATGTTTTGGGTGTTGGGCATAACGAGGAATAAAAAATGAAGAAAGCTTTAATTATTGGCGGTGGTGGCTTTATTGGCTCCAATATTACACAGTTTTTGCTTGAAAAAAGGGATTACAACGTAGATGTAATCGATAATTTTTCACGGAGCGCGAGCGGAAAGACCCCATTGTTAGAAAAATATCGGGATTCTGACCGGTTGAAAATATTTAATGCAGATTTAACAAAACTAGCTAATTTCGATCAGTTAGATCGTGATTATGATTACGTTTTTATGCTTGCAGCAATGGTAGGAGTGGATAAGGTCAATGCTGTCCCACATGAGGTGATTCGTGTTAATTCAATGCTTCTGATTAATTCTCTTGAATGGTTGAGAGCCTCCTCTTGTGGTCGGGTAGTATTTAGTTCTACGAGTGAGACATACGCGGGAACAATAGAGGCTTTTGGTTATGACGTTCCAACGAATGAGACTGTACCGCTTACTGTGGAGGATGTTAGTCACCCTAGATTCACCTATGCTATTACTAAAATGCTAGGAGAATCAGGGTTTATAAACTATGCAAGGCAAGGATATTTTGATGCTGTTGTGGTGAGATATCACAATGTGTACGGCCCCAATATGGGATTCCGCCATGTGATTCCGCATTTAGTAGAACGATTTCAAAAAAATGAATCGCCTTTCTTAATTTATGGACATGATCAAACACGATCCTTTAATTATATTGATGATGCGGTTCTTGGGACTGTTCTAGCGGTAGAAAAAGGTAAAAATCAAAATATATATCACATTGGCGACAGCGATGAGATTTCAATCGAGACTCTGACGCGCTTTGTTGGGGAGTTGCTAGATTATGCTGGTGACTATGAATATGCGCCCACTTTCCCCGGATCAGTATCAAGGAGGTGCCCAGACATAACAAAGGCAAAAAACGATCTAGACTATTCGCCATCAGTTAAATGGCAAGAAGGTGTGACATCGACCATTAACTGGTATCTAGATTATTTAAAAGGTGCTGAAACGTCTCAAGAATCTTTCTATGATCAATACGGAATCAAGCAATGATACCTTTGAGCTTACCCAACCTAGCAGGTAAAGAGTGGGAATATGTAAAACAGTGCCTGGATACAGGATGGATTTCTACGGCTGGGAGTTTTGTTGATAGGTTTGAGGTCGAATTCGCCAAATATCTGGAGGTTGATGGTGCTGTTTCCGTAGTTAATGGCACCGCAGCCTTGCATATTGCTCTTCAGTTGCTTGGAGTAGAAAATAATGATTTAGTTATTATGCCCAATGTTACTTTCGTGGCCTCGGCTAATGCCATTTCATATGTAGGTGCATCTCCTCTGCTAATTGATATTGATCAAAATTCATGGCAAATGGATTTAGGCCTGTTAGAAAACTTCTTAGCGACTGATTGTAAGTTAGACAGCTCTGACATCTTGGTGCATATAGAAACGAGCCGTAAAATTAGTGCTCTTATGATCGTGCATGTCCAGGGGAATATCTGTGACATGGATAGATTGTTGGCAATTTGTAATGATTACAATTTACCAGTGTTGGAAGATGCTGCCGAAGCGCTTGGAGCTAAGTATAAGGGGCAATATGCTGGGACACTTGGCGATATTGGCTGCTTTAGTTTTAATGGAAACAAGATAATGAGTACAGGTGGCGGCGGTATGATTGTCTCCTGTAATTCTGAGCACCTAAAACGAGCGAAACACCTCACTACAACGGCTAAACGGGATGCGTTAACTTATTTTCATGATGAGGTTGGCTACAACTATCGGTTGGTAAATGTTTTAGCTGCGCTTGGGGTAGCACAGTTAGAGCAACTGGATGCTTTTATAGCGTCGAAAATAGATACGGCTTCATTTTACAGGGACAATTTAAAGGGCGTTGGCGATATTGGATTCCAGCTAGTCCAAGATGGCGTAGCATCAAACGAATGGTTATTCACGATTACGACCTCCTTAATGCAGGAATTGTTAGTCTATTTGAACGCTAATGGGGTTATGAGTCGCCCATTTTGGATTCCTATGAATCAACTGCCTATGTACAAAAATAATCTTTATGTAAATCACAGTGATGTTAGTGCTAGGGTTCATGGCTCGGCTCTTTCGATTCCATGTTCTACCAATATTTTAAAGAGCGACTTAGAACAGGTAGTAGCTACCATTAAAATGTTTTTCGATAGGTAATGATCAATGCAAAGGTTATTTGATGTTATTTTTTCTGGAGTTGCTTTAATAGCGCTGTTGCCCATTTTCTTACCTCTTTTACTCTTATTAAGACTTACAGGTGAGGGGGAAATTTTTTTTCTGCAAGATCGTATTGGGAGAGAAGGAAAGTATTTTAAGTTATATAAGTTCGCTACTATGCTTAAAAACAGTCCTAATATCGGTACAGGTACGGTTACGCTGCATAAAGATCCCAGAGTTTTACCTTTGGGTGGCTTTCTTCGTACGACAAAAATCAATGAACTCCCACAGCTCATTAATATATTGAAAGGTGATATGAGTGTTATTGGTCCCCGACCTCAAACACAACGCTGTTTTGATGCATTTCCAACGCAATCTCAACAGGAAATAGTAAAAGTACGGCCAGGCTTGTCTGGTATTGGATCAATTGTTTTCAGAAATGAAGAGGAAATGATGCATGCTAATAATAACCCTGATAAGTTTTATGATGAAATTATAATGCCTTACAAAGGTTCTCTTGAAGCCTGGTATGTGTCGCATCAAAATATATGGTCTTATTTCTGTTTAATCGGTTTAACAGTCTGGGTTGTATTATTTCCAAGATCTGATTTGGTTTGGCGACTCTTTAAAGATCTACCTGCGCCTTCGGAAGAGCTAGATCCTTGGATGTGATGAGTAAGATGTATAGTCGGGTTGTTTATCAAAAGGTGGCTCAACTGCACTGTGAGAACATCAATCAAGGCTTTCTAGCAACATTGGGACCCTCTTTTCTTGCTTTGCTGTACGAGGCTATCGACAAAGATAAATCTAGTGTATTGATAGCGAAAGAAGTTGATGGGGACGTTGTTGGGTTTGTAAGTGGAGCTGCTAGTTTGCGTCCAATTTATAAGCAACTACTACATCGGCCCTTTTCTTTATTTGTAGCACTTACTAGCTGTTTTTTCTCCGTATCGAAACTTTCGAAAATTATCGAGATTCTTTTTATAGGCAAAAACAAGCCTGTCCTCACAGGATTGCCTCGACATGAGTTGCTCACTATTGTGGTAGATCCTTCGTGCCAGGGACAGGGGCATGCTGAAGATTTATTTTCGTCTCTTTGCTATTACTTTAAAGCGGTCAATGTGACGAATTTTAAAATCGTTGTAGGGGGCGATCTTGCGAGGGCTCACGCATTTATCTAAAAATGGGATGCAGCGTAGCAGGCGAAATTGAAGTCCATAAAGGTAAGGGTTCTCTGGTTTATGTTAAGCAATTTGGCTAGGCATTGTGTTCAATCTATGAATTGGCCCCAGTTTGCTAGACACCTTTCAGTCATCCAAAGTGACTATCAGAGAGGTGAACATGAGCAAGAAGCAATATCCAGACGAGTATAAAATAGAAGCTGTTAAACAAGTAGTAGATGCTGGCCACGGCGTTGCCGATGTGGCTGACAGGCTCGGTATGACAACCCACAGCCTGTATGCTTGGATAAGAAAGTTCGGCCCTGATTCCAGGGAGCACATAGCCAAGTCTGCAGATCAGGCCGAGATTCGACGACTGAAGAAGGAACTCATAACGCACCACAGAGGAGCGTGATCTCCTAAAAAAGCCGCGGCGTACTTCGCCAATCAGTCCGAGTGAGGTACGTCTTTATCAGGGCAGAGAGCGCGACATCATCGATTCGTCGACTCTGTGATTTG
>Ga0206126_10002608_pt1 | contig 19250 bp, 15 predicted proteins | sample Helgoland_Spring_5_FD_148621 | JGI IMG/M metagenome (GOLD analysis project Ga0206126, IMG submission 148621) | Pelagic subsurface seawater microbial communities from Kabeltonne, Helgoland, North Sea - Helgoland_Spring_Bloom_20160412_1 | ecosystem: Environmental > Aquatic > Marine > Epipelagic ...
TCGCCGGGAAGAAACATTTCTTCCGGGCTTATGCAATTACTGCGGAGAGTGACTTTCTTGGAACGGAGGAAACTTTTATCCCTGCTGCCATTCCCAGTCCTGGTTATTGGTCCGATGCCAAGCCAAGCGGTGCGGGCGCAGACTGGTGGGAGAGTTCATGGTTTGGTTCCTACTATGCACCCGATACGAATCAATGGATCATGCATTCGGAACTTGGCTGGCTCTTCCCAAGCCCGAGTATGGATTCCGGAGTCTGGTTTTGGAAGGATGGATTAAAGTGGTTATGGACGGATCAACAAACCTTTCCTTTCCTTCATTCCATTGATCAGGGATCTTGGCTTTATTTTTACGGAAATGTGGGAGAGAAGAGATTGTTCTATGCCTACGCTTCCCAAAAATGGATCGTTCTGGAAAACGGAGTGATTCAGGAAAAGACGACTTACTCACAAAAAACCGATGATACGGGGCAGGCAAATAATCCTGACCTTACCGGACAGCAAGCTGGCACACCAACAGGAGATCCGAAATAATATGAAAATGTTTTTAAAAAAAATGTATATCCCATACCTCGTTATTTTTGCAATGACTGGTTCTTTGCTTCCTGGTCAAGAGAACGACGTCGAATCGGGGGCATTAATTTTGGCAGATGTACAGGGAAATGTTCAATTTTTAGACGAACAGGGAAATCCGGTTGCAGATGGAAAAATGGTAGCCGGTGGTATCCTACCCAAAGACTACTCAGCTGTAACCGGTCCTGCACCATCCAAAATTATTTTCCTGCTCAGTAATGGAACCCTTATGACCCTGACGGAGAATACAAAAATGAAAGTACGAACTTTTGAACAAGTTCCTTTTGATCCGGCCGGGAAAAAACTTAAAGATTTAAATAATGAGCCAAGTCAGTCGAAAGTGGAAATTGATTTGGATATGGGATCCCTTATCGTAAAGACAAAGAAATTGGATAAGTCGTCCAGTTTTGATATATATTCTGCAGTTGGTGTCGCCGGAATCAGAGGAACGGAATTCCAAATGCAGAGTAATCCGGGTGCTGGTGTACAGTTGGATGTAACGGAATCAACGGTTGCCTTCACTCCTCCCGGGGGCGGTCAGGCCATGCCGGTTGGTCAGGGAAATGGTTTGAGCGTATCCCAAACAGGTGTGCCCACTCCACGCCCAATCAATCCAGTTGCTGCCCAAACAATTTCTGTTACGAATCAAGTCGCAACACAGGTAACTGCAAATATTTCCCTAAGTACCGTCACTGGCGCCATGACGGAGGCGACTTCTGAAAGCCAGTCCAGCGAAGATTCAGGAGATGGCGAGGGCGATGAAGAGGGCGAAGACTCAGATAGTGGAGATAGTGAGAGTTCCGAAGGGGGAGATGATTCATCTTCCAGTTCGGACAGTGGAGATATCGGTGCTGCCGCCCTGGAGAATAATTCAGATGCCCTTCAGGCAAGAAAGACAGGAAAAGTAAGTGCCATGAGTAGACAACTCGCCAAGTTTGGACTGAATGATGAACAAACCAACCGCTTTTACATGCTCTCTGCAAAAGCACAGGGCTTCATCCTATTGGAAGAAAAACCGGTGGTACAAAGACTCCTTTCCATGGAAGGATTCTTAGTGGTCCAGGCGGATGCATTCTTTCTCTACTCCGCGGAAACGCGGGCCCAAATTCTCGGATTGGATGATTCGGCTATTGTACCGGGATTAAACCAAAGAATTGAAGAGGCATTGCTTGCGGGTACTCTGACCAAGGACGATCTTTCCGGATCGACTAAGACAAAAGTGCCAACAGTTAGTAGTCCATTGGCGACTGATGAAGAAATCATGGCACTGAGTGATAAACTAAGAAACGCAGGTCATGTGGGAGTAATGGAAGAACTGATGGAACTTTCTGGTGGTGAATTAACCAAGGATTGGATTCGAACTGGAGAGGTAGCCAATATCCTTTTACAGGATTACGACTGGGCGACTGCCCTGCCCACCTCCCTTTCCAGTACCGAGGTATTAGCGAATCCTTTCTACACACCGATTGCAAAACTTCGTAAGGAATTGGAAAATGATTTCCTCATTTATGGGGATGCGAAAGTGCTTGGAGGACGCAATCAGGTGCTCGCTTCCAAACCAGATAGTTTCTCATCCTATTTCGAGGGTACCACGAAGACTGTTATCGTAAGCAGTCTTGAAAAAATGAGCTTAGATAATTCGCTCTCATGGGAAAACACAAATCAGTCAGACACAAGACTGGTTTTAATGAGTGCAGATAAAATGAACCTAAAGAAGGGAATTTCGCTTCAATCGGCAACCAGTGATTTACTGATTTCAAGTCGGGAAGACTTACAATTAGATCAGGTCACTTTAGATGTGGCAGATGATGTGGCAGTCCGGGGGCTTAAAGATGTCCAATTAAATAATGTGACCATGGGCGCAAATATGCAGGCCACCGTTAAGGCACGACGTAACTTGAACGTGGATGGACTGAACTTTAACCGCGGTGTTTCCAACATTCTCATGGAAGCCACCACGATGCGTTTGAGCAATGTAAACTTCCCCGCAAATTCTGCCATTCGTCTCAACACACTGAAGGGAGCAATTGATGGAAGGTACCCCAATTTTGGAACTAATATCTCAGCTGCCCAGCAAGTGGGCCGGGTGAACTTTATCAAAAATGTATCGGCCGGAGGAAATGTGATGAGTAACAGGCAAACATTTGACCAGTTCGGAAATAACATCACCATTGGCAAGATTAACCGCCCCTAAAGAATTCCCCCTCCTTTCTCCACAATGAATTTCTTATCCCACTTTTATTCCTTCAAAACCTTGGGTCTTTCGATCCTGAGTTCTATTGCCTTTCTTTCTATTGGTCCGGTCTATGCCCAGAACCAATGGATTGGTGCCACACCATCGGAACTGCTCCCCGGTTCCCGGCCATTGGGTTCAATGCAGGGAAGGAAGTATGGAAGCAAAATGCCCGCTCAACCCGTCGCTCAGGCGGAAACTGTCGATAGTACGGTACAACCAATCCAGGAAACGGTGTCCCCTCCTGCCCCTCCACGGGACTTTTCAGAATTTCACTCCAATCTGGGCAGGCAGCCAATCGTGGAAAAACTCCCTCAGGCCAGTCAAAATTGGATTGGTGCAATGCCCAACCAATTAATTCCAAATTCCAAGCCGCTTGGTTCGATGAAAAACCGGTCGTACCAAAACTGGAATGCCCCCCAGCCGGTATCTGCTGGGCCAGTGGAGAATGGGACAACTCCCCCGGTCGATTCTACCGAAGAAAAATTACCGGTTGAATTAAGCTTGTTTGCCAGCACGCGCCCCTATTTCACCACCAATGTACTTCGTACGAAAGAGGATGAGGTCGAGTCCGCAGTATGGGAAAACACCATTGGTACATCACTGGCAAGCACGCCAATCCCGACCGGTCAGTATGTCACTTTGGTACCTAAACTTGATTTCCTTCTTCAATGGGCCAATTATAATGAAGATTCGATTAGCGATTTACTTAATTATCGATTCGGGATGGTGAAGGGAACTCTCGATATCTACCTGCCTCTCGACTTTCGCATTTCCCCAGGTGTGGAGTACGATTTTTTACATAGCCAGTTTAGCGGAGATAAATTATTTGATGCGGTTGCCCCCTCCATTTCTGTGCAAAAACTATTTGGTATCAATGACAGTACTTTCGTTATGCTTGATGGATTGCTCAAATACTCGAGTACCAAACGGGTAATTACCTTCCCCACCGACGACATCTTCCCTGATGATGGGGATAACCTGCAAATGGGATTAAATCTAAACCTAATGAAGAGCTTTGGACCGGGTGGACAGTTCATCCTAATGCCAGGTCTGGGAATAAGCCGAACGGAATACCTGAAAAACAGTCAGGACGGACGGGTCGATATGGTATTCTTCGCCGGAATAAGTGGAATTTGGCAACCCCTGCAATGGTTAAGCCTTCAAACATTTGGCAATTTCTCGTCGATGAATACGAATGGGACGGGAGAAATTCTGCTCGGGAAATCATCCAAATTCCAAGCATGGGATATTGGAGCCTCAATAACTGCTAATCATACTTTTTAAAAGTTAATAAAATCGGGCGGTATAGGCTACCCAACTTGCTTCCTGATGACTCAGTTATGAGTGCGGGAAATGGACTGAGACGATTTCGCAATTGCAAAAGAGGAAATTATTTTATAACATTAACCCTTCGATCGTGGAAGGATGGCAGAGTGGTCGAATGCGGCGGTCTTGAAAACCGCTGAGCCGGAAACGGCTCCGGGGGTTCGAATCCCTCTCCTTCCGCCATTTTACCTCGTTTGTGGAGAAGGAGGTTCTTCCTCAACCCCGTCACTTCCCCCCTCTTCCTCCTCTTGTCCGGGTATGCTTTTGTGGATATCATCGATTTCTTCCGGGGGCGTGGTAAATCGGTTGAATGTTTGTCTTTCTGTCGACTGCGAAAATTTGAGTAATAATTCCTCATTTTCTCGATCAATGTAGAAAATTTGCAAAAGTTTTGCATGCGATTGACCGACCAACTTCTTGGAATCGTCAAAGGGAGAAAAATATTCTGGTTTTAACTTTTTAAGATTGGCCAGAGAATCCTCCAATTGAGGAAGAATTACTTGTTTACGACCCAGTAAATCCATTGTGGGTGCCTGCTTCTCTGTCTTCAGCCAAGTATTTTCTTCCAGAAGTATGCTATATACATCCTCGCAAAGAAGGAGATGTGTTTTAATTACCTCTCGAGGGTCCATAAAAAATAAAAATGCTGGGGAAAGACGAACTCAATTGATTCTAGAGACCAGATAATGCAGGGTCCGGCTTTTTAGGGACTGTATAAATCCCGTACCGATTAACTGCCTGCCTAATTGCCCGCGTATCTTCAAGTTGCTCGCGTCTCCATTTCGCCATTCCAAATACAAAGCTGAGGTATTTGTTTTTGGCCATACCTTCCCGCGCCTCTTGGACGGAATTCACATAGTCCTCGATTGAAGAGTAAGTCTCCGTAGCCTGTACATAGTTTCCCAGTTTTTCCTCGCACAGGGCGATTTGGTAAAGAACGGGGACCTGCCAGGAGGGAGAGTTATCAACATCACGAAGGGCAGAGTAAATACGGTAGGCATTAAAATATTCGTTATCTTCAAAGAATTTATTGGCCAGGTAATTTCCGGTTTTCTTTTTCCAAAAATTCCAAATCTCCTTCAGTTTGTTGAGAGCAATATAATCGCGGTCTCTCATCGCCCGTGATTTTTCCATACTCATAATGAGTTCAGGATTAAAATCAGCCTCCTTAAGAAGTTTAAGCAATTCGGCAACCGATTCCTCGTCCTGGTTCAATTGCTCATAAGTCAGGGCTAATAGATAGTGAGCTTCTGGAACGTAAGGACTTTGCGGATAGAGTGTGCCGTACCCACGAAGAGATTCTTTTACCTTGGCAAAATCGGCCCTTGGAGTTTCATCAAATTTGATCTCAGAGTCTTCTCTTTTCTCAATGGGTAAACGGTTTATTCTTTCTTCTTTTCTCAAGTTTTCCCGGGCTCGACGATAGTGAGCGAGTCCCTGCTTGAAACGAACCGTTCCACGATCGGAATCACCCAGCTGTTCGAGCCTCCACAAGCGATCGAAAAATTTGATCGCATTGTTGTAGTCTTCAGAATCCATAAAGGTTTCCGCAATTTCAAACATTGCCTGGTTGGACTCTGAATCCATGCGATTCTCTAATGCTTTTCCTTTTTTTCTTTCCGCTAATTCGAAAGCCTGATTCTGAGGCAGGGTTAATGTCGCATTGATCGCGTCATAAAATTTATTTAATGCCATCCTGTGAGCACCCAGAACTCGGTACACCTTCCCCACACGAATATGGGTTTCCGGGATAGTAGGTGCTCCACGGGTACGGCCTTCCAGCCATTTTTCAACTGAGCCAAGCCCTGCTTTTAAGTCAGGAATACCGGGTGCATCCTCATGCCCATCAAATGGGTACGAGTCATCGGATGCAAATTCCTCCAAGTATCTCTCGTAGGACTTGGCGGCATCCACCCAAGCCTGGTTTCGCTCGTGCATGCTAATTAAAGACAATAAAACATCTCTGCGATAACGCTTGTGGTGAGGGGCATTTAATCGTCCCAATACTCGATTACAGTAAGAGGTTGCTTTAAACACTGAACGGGTAACATAGGGGTTATCACTTCCTCCCGATGCTCTCCGGGTTTCCATTATTGCTTCGCGAATTCGCTCGCGGAGTTCAAAGTCTATACTCTCTCCCAATACAGTGTAATCCTCTAGTACAATCGGATTCTGATTGTCATCTTGTTTATTAAGTATTGGAGATTCGATTACAGTTGCCTGGCCAAGTTCCTCGCGGGGCCGGGTTGAAAAAGGTTGAGCGGGTGCAGTACTAATTGAGGGCATTGGAGAGGAGAGAGGGGCTTCCATCATGGGAAGGTCCAACAATTCAACTTCGCGCAGTAACTCCTCCAAGGAAGCACTACGGTAATCAACGGCATTGAAGGGAATGACTGGTTGAAGAGATCTTGGCTTTTGGGCAGGAAGTCTCGGGGTTATAGGCTGTGGTTCCTGCTGCGGAGGGTTAATGTCGTCCAAATTGAGTGGTTCTTCAAACAGAGGATTAGGAGAGGGATCAGCTTTATCATTTAATAAAATATCAGGCATAAGTTCATTCTGTACTCGAAATGAACCGCTATCGGAGTTTTCCCCAGGAGAGTTGTAAATAGGATCTTGTGCCCTGGGATAATTGGGCATGATAGGAGACGGACTCGGTTGGTTGGAATTATCCCTAATATCTCCAAGCAAAGAATCAATGCCTTCGATCACTTCTTCAATCGATTTAAGTTCCGAACCACCTGAATTCCCCTGTGAAAAAGTGGAATGCCAGGAAAAAAAGAGAGGAATCAATAAGAAAAAAGGTAGGCTGTATTTGGTAAATATCTTCATCGCTGGCGTCTTTGGTATGTTGCTTTATTGGTAATACGCATATTATCCGGTGCGATCGTATACGGGGGAACAAATGGGATGGCCTGCATTCTGGACCGGGGAGTTGATAAGGTCGAGCTTTCAAAAACCTCCAATAGTTCATCGGTACTGTCGATCCCCATAGAACCCACCTCTTGAAATGGATCGGTCAAGGGGAGCGAAACGGGAGGTGCGACCGAAGGCAAATTTTCAAAGAGTTCCACTGTGGGACGATCCGGTGCACCCGTACTAGTATTCTCTGGATTAAATAATGGAAAATCGTTTGCTTGCTTAGAGGTAGAAGAATTGGATTCTTCCTCTACAACGGTAACTGACACTTGTGTGGTCGGAGGCATAATCAATTTCCTTCGATCCACGGGGGGTGTGGAAGTTCCATACCGAAGAGTAATCGGTTTGGTAAAGGCGAGATATTGTCCACGAGCAGGTGGGGGTGCATCAAATCGTTTGGTATCTAATGCAGATGCTTGAAAAACAAAGAAAAGAACGCTTAGGGTGTATAAGGTTCTTCGAAAGTAGTTAAAGTTTAGTTGTTCCATGGAATGATTAATCTCTATCTATAGTCGACCATCTAGAAAAAACTTTAGATAAAATTAACTTTTTTTTAATTCATCCCAGGAAAAAGTGCTCTGATTGGCTCGGTGGACCTCCAAAAGGTCTTCCATTGTATGAATATCAAGGGGATGTACTCCAGGTGCATCAAACTGAGTCGCAGTGATCGCAAAAGGGTCCCCATACGAGTCCAGACACGCTTTAGTTTGGGCCCATACCGCAAATGGGTTGGAAAGGGACTCTCCTTTTTCTTCTGCAAGGGAGAGGGCTTTGTCGATCACTGAGGGTTCACATTCAGGAAAATTGCAATTATAATTGAGGTGAATATCACAGGGAAAATGCTCCACAATATGTTGAAAAACCGGAATCGATGGGACCTCATCTCCTGCTAATTGATCCGGGCGAAAAAGAATCTCCACTCCCTCTAGCAGGCAGGTTCTCGCAATCAGTTCACTATCGGTAGACAGTACCACTTGGTCAATACTGTCAGATTCGAGTAATTTTCGAACCGCACGGACAACCAGGGGTTCTCCTTGATAGGGTAAAAGATTTTTATAAGTAAGTCGCTTGCTTCCAAGTCGAGCAATCACAGAGCCAACAGTTTTCATTCTTTTTGATTAACAACAATTTCGATTGGAGCAAGTCTCTAGTAGCAGGTTCGATTGCGCTTGGAAAAGTAGCCCCTTTTTGATTACTTAGTGGAATGGATGTAATTCCGTATTCTAGGCAAAGTATCAACGAAGAAGATATTTCGTTACTGAGCAAAGCAATGTCTTCTGACTTTCTGACTCAAGGGCCAAAGATTGCCGAATTTGAGCATGCACTGGAAGAGTATTTCGGAGTAAAGCATGCAGTCGTATGCTCAAGTGGAACCGCGGCTCTTCACTTAGCCTATGCCGCGGCAGGAATGAACTCGGAAAGTTTGGGAATTGTTCCTGCCATCACTTTTGCCGCAACGGCGAACGCAGTTCGATATCAGGGCGGAGAGGTCCAGTTTTGCGATGTGGAGCCAGATACAGGGCTGATATCAATCGAATCATTACAGGAGTGCCTTGCCCGAGTTTCGGAAAAGCAGAAGGAAAAAAACAATTTGATCGCACCCGTTTCTTTTGCTGGTGCGGTTGCTCCTCTAGCCCAATGTCAAAAATTGGCGTCAGAAAATAATTTTATCCTCGTGGAAGATGCATCCCACTCACCGGGTGCATCCACTCCTGATGAGCAAGAGGGAACAATTTCAAGTTGCAGTGGTATCCATGCCCTTGCTTCGACTTTGAGCTTTCACCCAGTGAAACATATTTGTGCAGGTGAAGGTGGAGCAGTGCTCACCAATGACCTTCATGTTGCCCAAAAAGCACTTCGTTTACGAAGTCATGGAATCAACCGGCCTTTTACCGAGACCGATGATATGCCCTGGTATTATGAACAGGAATCGTTAGGTTGGAATTACAGATTAACTGATTTGCAGGCAACATTAGGACTCTCGCAACTCAGCAGATTGGACGATTTTCTTGCCAAACGAAGGAAATTGGCAAGACGGTACGATCAAAGACTGCGCGAAAGTCCATTTCAGGAACACATCAATTGCCCTCCTTTTGAAAGGGGTCACGCTTGGCATTTGTATATTATCCGTTTTAAAGAGGAAAGTCTTAGAAATTTAGCTTATAAATATTTGAAGAGTAAAAATATTCTGACTCAGGTTCATTACATACCCGTATACAAACATCCCTATTATCAAAAACAAAACCAAGGTTTTCAGTTGCCAGGAGCGGAGAAATTTTTTCAAGGTTGTCTTAGCATTCCCATGTATCCCGATTTAAAAGAAAATGAACAGGATCGAGTATTGGAGACATTAGAGCAATTTTTACTTAAAGGATAATGGATTTTAAAAAGTTTATAAGCCCATCAATGCCCCCTTCTTCACCGGGGTACATTATTTTAAAAGGATTTCGCGGTACATTTCGAGGATATGAATTGACCTCGATCCGGATGCAGGATGCGGAGACAATAATGAAGTGGAGAAATGAACAAATAGCTGCACTCCGACAATCTGCTCCTTTAACTGCCCTAGAACAGAAGAATTATTTTGAAAAAGTGGTAAAGCCTAGCTTATCACAAAAACAACCCGAATTAATTTTACTTCGTTTCACTTTTGAAAATATTTTGATTGGATACGGAGGATTGGTTCACATTGATTGGACAAACCAACATGCTGAAGTGTCCTTCCTTTTGGATACCGAAAGAGGGAAAGACACATTCCAATATGGTCGGGACTGTAGCATTTTTTTAAATTTATTAATGAGGTGTTCCTTTGACACACTCGACCTAAACAAAATATTTACCTATTCGTACTCCCACCGTGGATTTCATGTCAATGCAGTTGAATCATCGGGTTTTCGCAGAGACGGAGTGCTTCGAGAGGACACCAAGGTCGATGGTCAGTGGGTAGATGCAGTAATTGCCTCTTGTTTGAAATCAGAATATCTAAAACAATTCCCACCACCCCAGTAATGGTGGGATCCATTAATCAATTTACTCTTCTCTTCTCCAGTCTATCTGCAAAGATTGCCTTATTTCATTCGGTTTGCGAGCAAGCTAGAACAGTTATCCCAGATTGCGAAATTATTGGAGTAGATTCAGATCAATCCTGCAGAGGAGCCAAACAAATTGATTCCTTTCTAATAATGCCTCCAATCCAGGATTTAGACCAAGAATCACTTCTTCAATTTTGCAGGAAAAATAATATTCAATTTGTAATTCCAACCCGAGACGGGGAATTACTCTTCTGGGCAGTTCATCAAGAATTTTTATTCAATAATCAAATTGGAGTTATGATTTCCTCTGAGTCTGCAATTTCTCTTTGCGAAGATAAATTTTCTTTTTTCAAATATTTTGAAAAGGCACCGATCCCTTCCATCAGCACCTCCTTATCACTGGATGCACTCCCCTCTTCCTGTGAACGATTCGTGGTCAAAGAAAGAATGGGATCTGCATCTCGCTCGATTGGATTAAATTTAAGCATGGAAGAAATTGAGGCTCATGTAAGGGGAATACAGAAGCCCATATTTCAACCTCAAATTAATGGCCGCGAATTGAGTGCGGAAACCTGGATTGATCAGAATGGGATATGCCATGGAGTTATTTTACGATGGCGAACGCTGGTAATAAACGGAGAATCCCATGAATCCGAAATTTTTTCTAATCCTGAATGGGCCGAAAAAATAATTCAAGTTTTTACAATGATTACTGGATTACGAGGACATGTTCTTGCCCAAGTGATCGTGGATGATAAAGAATGCCTTCATTTAGTAGAGATCAACCCTCGACTAGGTGGGGCCAGTCCACTGTCTCTCAAGGCCGGTCTTAATTCGATCAAATGGTCATTACAGGAATTCTTGGGTGACTCCGATCAAATTCCAAAGTCACCAATTCTAAAAAGTGGGCTTCGTTTGAGTAAAAAAAATCAAGTAGTAAAAATTCAATAATTAACTTTCCGCCTCGACAGAAAAAAAAAGGATCTTAGAAAAATAACCATGTCAGCCACAACCTTTGCTATCGCAAATCAAAAAGGAGGAGTTGGAAAAACTACCACAACTATTAACTTAGGGGCAGCTTTGGCTTCATTCGGCATCCCTACCCTATTAGTAGACATGGACCCACAAGCCAATGCGACCAGTTCTCTTGGAATTGAAAAGAAAGCAGGTGCTGGAATCTATGAACCGTTGCTCACCGGGAGTGATTTATCGAGCCGTGTGGTTGCTACGAATGAAAAAAACTTATGGCTTATCCCTTCGGAACTAGATCTTGCCGCGGCAGAACTAGAACTTAGCAGTCAGGAAAATTACTTGGTTAAACTACGCGAAGCTTTAAGCAACCTTTCGAAAAATTATGGATTGAGTGCAATCTTGATCGATTGCCCGCCCACGCTCGGTCTGCTCTCAATGAATTCTTTGTGTGCTGCCGATTACCTTATTATTACTTTACAGTCCGAGTATCTTGCATTGGAAGGATTGAGCCAAATTACGGGGGTGATCCAACAACTCAAAGAATCAGGAGCAAACCCGAACTTAGAATTGGGGGGAATTGCCATGACCATGTACGACAATCGAACACGCTTGTCTTATGAAGTTTGGCAGGAGGTCAACCAGCATTATCCGGATGAAATATTTCGAACTGCAATCCCACGAACAGTTCGATTAAGCGAAGCACCCAGTTTTGGAAAAACGATATTTCAATACGATTCAAATGGAGTCGGAGCCAAGGCATATTTGGCACTCGCCAAAGAAGTAAGGCAAAGGTTTTTCAGCTAGTTTATTAACTGCCCCATTAATTTGAATGGTAAAGGCCATATCCAATAAAAAATTATTCATCGTGGAGGAATTACAAAAAAAGATTTCATATTCGTTTAGGAACCCTGTGCTACTCACCCAGGCTCTTACCCATCCGTCTTACAATGAACAAGATCATTCGAAAGTAGATAACCAACGGATGGAATTCCTGGGTGATTCAATTCTAAGTGCAATCCTGACCGAGGCACTTTTTAATTGGTTTCCCCAAGAGGACGAGGGTTCGCTTAGTCGAAAAAGAGCAGTATTTATACGCGGGAGCTACTTAGCTAAAGTTGCCAAAGAACTCAGGATTCATGATTTCTTACTCATGAGCAAATCAGAATTAGGTAATAAGGGAAATGAAAGAAGTTCCACCTTGGAAGATGCTCTGGAGGCAATAATTGCCGCAATTTTCATGGATGGAGGAATAGAAAATGCAAAGAAATGCGTATTGTCTTGGTTTGGGGATATTCCAGGACAACTTGAAGCTGAACAAAGAAGTTATAATCCGAAAGGACAACTCCAGGAACTAGTTCAGGAGCAATCGATTCTTGATAAGATTCAATACCGAGTAACCAAAGAGGTCGGTCCACCGCACAAGAAAGTATTTGGAATTGATCTTATTATTGGGAAAAAAACATGGGGATCAGGAATGGGTAAAACGAAAAAGGAAGCAGAAGAAGAAGCAGCACAAAAAGCTCTTTTAAAATTGAATTCTCATTTAAAGACTAATTCTCAATCAGTATAAAGTGAAACGAGTACTGATCCCCGGCGAAGTACCGTCCACATTTATCCATTCCCTGCCAGAAGCCGCTACTCCGGCATTAGCCGCAAACTTTTTGGCAAACCAAGGAAATTCAATTGCCATTCTAGTCGAGGAAAGTATCCCCAAGGCAGAAGAATGGGGGGAAGATGTTGCCGCATTCCTTGAAAGTTTTGATTCACAGAAAAAGATTGAGTTTCACCTTTTCGATTGCGTACCGGAGAGTAATCACCCCGATGCTTTTGAGCGAATTTGCGATCGACTGACCATTCTTTCCTCGCTGATGCGCTCAAATCAGCAAAGAAATTATCAGCTCCTTATCGCAACGACTCCGGAAGCTCTTATAAGTGCCTGTCCTAAATATAAACATCAGAAGGAATCAGAACTTATTCTTTCTGCCGGTCAGGAGCATGAATTTGATACACTATGTAATACTCTGGCGACCCAATTTGATTATTCTTCCGAAATTCTGTGCGAGGAACCGGGACAGTTTTCAGTTCGGGGTGGTCTGATCGATATTTATCCAATTAATGGAACGGAACCGGCAAGAGTTGATTTCTTTGGAAATGAGATTGAAGAAATCCGAACCTTTGACCCCACCACCCAGCGGGGTGCGCAGGTAATTGATGAATTAATTATTTCTTCTGCATTGTCGAATCAGGAAATGGAAGTGGAGGGCGAATTTTTCGAATACCTATCCGATCCAGTGTCCTGGGTTTTTAGAGAACCAGAAGAATTAATTTCCAAGTTTCCATTAGTCTTCCATACCTCCGACAAGGGATCCGCCACACAGGCAAGTTTTGAAAATGCACTCCATAAAGACAAACGAAGAGGCGACCATTTTCTAGGAACAAGCGAAATAAAGGCGGGATTAGGAATTTTTGAAAAGAGCAAGGTAATCGAACTACCTGTTCGCTCGGTTCACTATCTCAAAGCGGAAAATCCAAATATTGATATTGAGGGTGCTCAATTTGAAAGTGAGAAAAAATATAGAACAGCCTACCTTTTTGAACTATTACAAAAACAAAAGGAAGGAAATGAAATTATTATCGCTGCAGGTGCAGAATCGGAACAAAAAAGAATTGCTGAAATTATCAAAGAAGAAAGTTCCCTTCTTCGACTAAAGCCCCAATATTTATCGATCGGACTAAGGGAAGGATTCTCAGTATCTGCAAAAGAAAATAACCTTTTCTTTAATCGTCTGATCCAGGATAAAAAGAAGGGATTGGTCCTTTCCACTGCTCGAGAAATCTTAGGAAGGGAAAGAAGTAGGAGACCGGCACGTTCGAAAAAAGCCATTGTGCACAGAAAAGAAGTCGACCAGGCACTCGACTTTTCGGAATTGGTGGAGGGAGATTATCTGGTTCATCACCAACATGGAATATGCCAATTTAGAAAACTCGGTCAAATCGAGGACGGGCAAAGAAAAGAAGAAGCAATCACACTGGAATTTTCCGATAGTTTACTCCTTCATGTTCCTTTGCAGGAATCTCACCTTCTCTCCCGTTATGTCGGCTTGCAAAAAGCACGGCCAAAATTGGCAAAATTGGGTGGAAAAGCATGGGCAAAGACAAAGCAAGCTGCGGAAATAGCAGCTCTTGACCTAGCCGCTGATTTATTACGTCTCCAAGCGAGTCGAGATACCAATAAGGGACATTCCTTCCCGCCCGATGAAAAATGGCAGAAGGAATTTGAAGATGCGTTTCCTTTTACTGAAACTGTAGATCAACTAAAAGCGATCAACCAGGTAAAGGAAGACATGGAAAAAGAACAACCAATGGACCGTTTGGTTTGCGGTGATGTTGGTTTTGGAAAAACGGAGGTGGCACTTCGTGGTGCCTTTAAAGCAGTAATGGATGGAAAGCAGGTCGCGTTTCTTGCCCCCACCACGATTCTATGTCAACAGCACCTCAATCTGTTTAGGCAACGAATGTCCGATTATCCAATTTCTATCGAAATGCTGAGTCGGTTCCGCACACCCGGGCAACAAAAAAAAATAATTCAAGCAACCGGTGCAGGCTCGGTGGATATCTTAATTGGGACGCACCGGATGTTCAGCCCCGATGTTATTTTTAAAGATCTAGGCCTTTTAGTTATCGATGAGGAGCAAAGATTTGGAGTACAGCACAAAGAATCGATTAAAAAACTTCGCTCTCATGTGGATGTCCTCACATTAAGCGCAACTCCAATTCCAAGGACCCTTTACTTTGCAATGGTTGGTGCCCGTGCACTTAGTTCAATTGAAACTGCTCCAGTAAATCGCCGTCCAATCCGAACTGAGGTTGTCCATAATTCTGCCGAAGTACTCCAACAAGCCGTTGAAACTGAAACGCGACGCGGGGGGCAAATCTTTTATCTTCACAACCGAGTTAAGACTATCCATTCAATTAAGAAGAAACTGGAACTACAATTCCCCAAACTTCGGATTGGGGTTGGCCATGGACAGATGAGCGAGGGGGAACTGGAGGAAGTAATGACCAGTTTTGTGGCCCACCGGTTTGATATGCTTGTATGTACCACAATTATTGAATCCGGTTTAGATATTCCGAATTGTAATACCATCATTATTGAAGCGGCAGATAAATTTGGCTTATCTCAACTCTACCAACTGAGAGGAAGGGTGGGAAGGTTTGATCGACAAGCTTATGCATACCTTCTCCTCAATAGGCACCTTACCGTATCGGACCAGGCCAGGAAAAGATTATCTGCCATTCGCCAAATTAACAACTTTGGTGCTGGATTTCGGATTGCGTTACGAGATTTAGAACTCCGAGGTGCCGGAAACCTACTGGGGAGCGAACAGAGCGGACATGTTGCCGGAATTGGCTTTGAATTGTATTGTCGACTACTGAGAGAAAGTGTGTCCCGGTTGAAGGGTGAGGAAATTTCGCTCCGACCTAATGCCACAGTTCGAATGGATTTCCTGACTTCAGGAGTACCAACTGAAGAGGAGGAAGAAGAAAGTTCGTTCATTCTAATGGGATCATTCTTTCCTGATCATTACACCTTTGAACCAAGACTCCGAATTGAAGCGTACAGAAGATTGGCTAAGATGAGGGACGAAAAAGAAATTGATGAATTTGTAGATGAATTAAAAGATCGCTTTGGCACACCCCCACCTGAAGTAATTGCCCTAACCCAGGAAAGTAAAATTAGATGCCTGGCAGAAGAAGCTGGTTTTGACATGCTGGAAGTCCGAAAAAACGAAATTTATTGCCGATTAATCAAGAGAGGAAAAGAGGGAACTAAGCATTATTACCGAAAAGCGGGACAAATTCCTAAACTTTCCTCAAAAGAACCACTTTTGAAGTTGAATGAAACCATTCGTTTCCTAAAACTAGTATCCTATGGGAACAAAAACTAATCAACACACATTCAAGGTATTTCTTTTCCTGGCGGGATTGTTAGCAATATCCAATCATTCTTATGGAACGGAATTAATCGAATTGAACCGTGTGGTCGCGAAAGTGAATGAAAGAGTTGTCACTTGGGGAGAAATCGAAAATGCGATGACCTTGCTAAATTTTACTGACCAGGAAAAAAAATTGAGGGCAAATCAGTTTGTGGATGGAAAGGTTGACCGACTACTTTCAATCGCGGCATTTGGTGAAAAAGGAATGCAAATCCCAACCTCTTACATTGAACAGGAATACAATAAACGACTGATTCGAGATTTTAATGGCGATCGAAAGTTGTTTAGAGACACTCTTCGGAGCAAGGGGCTCTCGCAATTAGAATATCGTAAGGAAATTGAAGAGGAAATTATTTACAGTCATATGCTTTCCACTCGACGAAGGTTAAAGGAAGAGATTAGTCCTGAGAAAGTTGAGCTGTATTACGAAAAGAATGCCGACAAATATAAGACAGAAGCAATGGTTCAACTGGGAGAAATTGCATTCTCACAAATCGCTGGAGAACCCGAGACTGTATTACTCCAGCAAGCTCATCAGGTCATAAAAGAAATAAAAGGTGGGCTCAGTTTTAAAGACGCTGCCTCCAAAAATGGACAGAGTCCGTTCCGAGAGAAATCGGGCGATTGGGGAGTAATGGTATCGGAAAGAGAAATAAGAAGTAAGGAAATCAAAAAAGAAGCGTTTTCTTTAAAAGAAGGAGAAATTTCAAAGCCGTTTATCGTCAATATTTTGGAAAGAAAACCAGATGGAACTGTTGGAAGTTCAGGTAAGATCGCAGTATATATACTCCAAGCAATCAAAGTTACCAAATCAGGCAGGAAACCCCTCGATGAGGTTCGTCCATTGATTGAAAAGACACTTGCCTCTGAGATTGAAGCAAAAAGTCACCGCCAATGGCTTAGTAGATTGAAACGGGACGCCTATGTTCGGGTTACTCTACCAAAATAAGGAATCATACTCTTTAGTTTCATTCTTATTGTTGAAGGGTGAGCGGAAAACTTAATTCTCTTCCCTCGCTTAAGGACCTTCCGTTGGAGGATCGACCCCAAGAACGTCTTGAACGACTAGGTCCATCCCCACTAACCGATCGTGAACTTCTCGCGATGCTTATCCGTTCCGGTACAACAAAACACGATGTACTTGCGATTGCCGATGAATTAATTAGCAGTGCTGGTTCACTCACCGGTTTACTCCGTTGGGACTCGACTGACTTTCAAAGAATAAAAGGGATTGGGAGAGTCAAAGCACTCCAACTCAGCACCCAGGTGGAAATTGCCAAACGTATGATGCGCTCCGAAAGAACTCCAGACATGCGGATGGATGAACCAGGAAAAGTCTGGGAATATTTATATCCTGAAGTTCGCGCCGAAAGCGTTGAGAAGGTATGGGTTCTATGTTTAGATCGCAAAAATAAATTGATTCGTGCGGAACCTGTGACCTCAGGAACCGCAACCGGCAGTCTCGTGCATCCGAGAGAAGTATTTCGACCTGCAATTCGGTGTGGTGCCACTGCAATTATTTTGGCTCATAATCACCCCAGTGGCGACCCAACTCCCAGTGCAGCAGATTTAAGGGTAACCAAAAAAATATTTGAAGCTTCCAAAGCAGTGGATTTGGAAATGCATGATCATGTGATTTTAGGAGAACCTGAAAATTGCCCATCTGCGAAAGGGTATTATAGTTTTTCAGACTCCGGACTTTTAGGCTAATTCTGGAATTGAATTAATCGATCGTTACATTTTTCTTTATTTACCTGTAATTAAGGTCAAGTATGTCTCGAATGAAATCTTGTATTACAATTTCACTTGTTCCCTCACTTAAGGGGGGTCCTTGGATATTATGGGACAGTTTGGAAAAAAGCGTTAAGGAGTCCGTAAGGTTAGGGTTTGATGCGATTGAATTATTTACGGATGGTCCACAAGCGGGGGAGAAGAATGAACTTCGGAACCTCCTTAATGAAACGGGTCTCGCCCTTGGTGCAGTAGGCACGGGAGCCGGTAAGGTTCTGAACGGTCTAACCCTCACCCATCCAGATCAAAACATCAGGGCTAAAGCGATCTCTTTTGTAAGAGAAATGATCGATTTCGGGGCCCAGTTCAATGCTCCGGCGATTATCGGCTCGATGCAAGGATCATATGGAGAAAATATTTCAAAACAGGATGCCTTAAACTACTTAACGGACGCGTTGGAAGAACTTGGCGACCATGCAAACACCCAGGGCGTTAGTTTAATTTACGAACCCTTAAATCGCTACGAAACAAACCTCTTTAATTTGTATCTAGATGCATGTGAATTGATTGACCAACTCTCAACAAACGGAGTCTCTCTTCTCGCCGACCTTTTTCATATGAATATCGAGGAGGATAATATCTCAGATTCATTACAAAAAGGGGCCAGACATCTGGGTCACGTACACTTTGCCGATAGTAATCGAAAACCGGTAGGAAATGGTCATACCAATATAGCTCCAATTGCTAGAACTCTGCAAGAAATTGGCTATGATGGCTGTGTATCTGCAGAAGCCTTTGCCTGGCCGGATCCTCTAACTGCGGCAAAAACTACAATCGATTCTTATCGAAAGTTTTTTTCCTAGTAGTGGCCCGTGCCAATTTTATTAAAATCGCGGGCAAGAATGTATATTCCTGATTTAAGTGAAGAGGACTATCTAAGCTTCGCGATTCACCTTACGAGGTTACTTGACAAGGTAATTTCATAAAGCATCCAAAAATGAGTACAGATAAAACACGAAAACCACCCAAGACCTTAAAAGGGATTTTACGAAATATTGGCCCCGGTATGATCCTTGCCGGCTCAATTGTGGGTTCAGGAGAGTTAATTGCGACCACTCGAACAGGAGCGGAAGCACAATTTGATTTCCTTTGGCTCATCATCTTGGGATGCGTAGTAAAAGTCTTCGCTCAAATTGAACTTGGCAGACATGCCATTACAAATGGTAAAACCTCTCTTGCGGCAGTGAATGAAATTCCCGGGCCACGATTTCGATGTCGTTTAGGAAAAAGAAATTTTGAAGCAAACTGGTTTTTGCTTTTTTGGTTTGTTATGTTTCTGGCAGTATTGGCACAACAGGGAGGAATTGTCGGAGGAGTGGGACAAGCACTCGCGATAAGTTTACCGATCACGGAAGAGGGTGCGGAGAGGAATCACTTTATATCCGCCAGTATTTCACTTAAAATTGCCAAG
>Ga0206126_10002610_pt1 | contig 19241 bp, 12 predicted proteins | sample Helgoland_Spring_5_FD_148621 | JGI IMG/M metagenome (GOLD analysis project Ga0206126, IMG submission 148621) | Pelagic subsurface seawater microbial communities from Kabeltonne, Helgoland, North Sea - Helgoland_Spring_Bloom_20160412_1 | ecosystem: Environmental > Aquatic > Marine > Epipelagic ...
TATTGACTCTGTTGAAATGAGTCATCCTGAGTACATGCTTTTGAGTGCTTCAACCAAGGCCAAGGTTAAACAAGTAATGTTCAAGATATTTGAACAGGCTGGTTTTATAAATTCAATTAAGAAAAGAGAATTGAGCCCATATTATCTCGAGGATTCTGTTCGAAACCTATTGAGTGTAGAGGGTAGAATACAAGATCTAAGAATATTTAGTTAATCATGACAGTCCAGCAAAAAGTAGTGGGAGATTTCGAGAATATCCTGAAGATTTGTTCTTCCAAAGGATTTTTGAAAATGGAATCATTAGGTGGAGAGATTCCGTTTTGGATTTCCCCGTATCAAATAGAGCACCAAGATCTCGTCGATAAGGAAATTGAAAACCTATTGCATAAACTCAGTCAAAATGGTCAGAATCCATTGGTTATTGACTTATTTGAACTCATGTGTGAGATTGTGGAGTATAGTATCGGATTAGAAACTATGTTCGGAATTCAAGAAAAGAAAAAACCTGAAAAGTTCTTGAGGGCTTTGAAAAGTGTGGTGGACATCCAAGACGCTTTTATTCCAGAGATTTCAAGGAAGTTAAAGGAAGCCGAATACGATATGCTCTTCATAAAAGGTGTGGGGTCAGTGTACCCTGTCATTAGATCTCATGCGATTCTCAATAATTTGCAAAGTACTGTTACCGAAATTCCTACCTTAATGTTTTTCCCGGGAGAGTATTCAGGTCAGTCACTTAATCTATTTAGTAGACTGAAGGATGATAATTACTATCGAGCCTTTAACGTAAACCAATTCAAACATTAAGCTATAATGACTCAATTAAAATCTAAGTTTACTAAAGACTTTAGCCGTAGTATCGAAACGGTTATCAAGGCAGACGATAGATCTCATGTATTACAAGAGGTAGATGAGTACGTTGTAACAAAGGACGTTTCTTCCCAATTGACTTCATTTTTTGAAGCATACAAGGAGAAGAGGTCTACGATCAACGGTGTTTGGATTAGTGGATTCTTTGGATCGGGTAAGTCTCATTTACTTAAAATACTGAGTTATGTATTAACGAATAAAGAGTTCGACGGTAAAAAATTAGGTGAGGTTTTTACTTCGAAGATCGTTGATGACGAAATGCTCAAGAGCGATGTAGAACACGTTTTCAAGACTATCCGATCGGAAAGTGTCCTATTTAATATAGATCAACAGGCTCAGATTACTTCAAAGAGCGATAAGCAGGCTATTCTTCAGGTCTTTTACAAGGTTTTTTATGATCACAGAGGTTATTTTGGATCTCAAGCACACGTTGCAGAGTTCGAAGCCTATTTAGATTCTGAAGGGAAGTATGCGGAATTTAAGATGGAGTTTGCTAAAGCTCGTGGTAAGGATTGGATAACAGAAAGGAAAAATTATGTGGATCCCAGGGTGGCAGAAGCTTTAGCAAAGGCCTGTTCTGCAGTATATGCGCGTCCCGTAGAGGATTACAAAGATTACCTAGACGTTTGGGAAGATAGGCTCAGGTTTTCAATTGAAGACTTTGGCGATAAAGTTCGAGAGTATATAACTACTAAAGGAGAAGGTTTTAGGCTTAACTTTTTTGTCGATGAAGTTGGTCAGTTCATTGCAGAGAATACTGCTCTCATGCTTAATCTTCAGAGTATTGCGGAAACTTTGAATACTAAATGTCAAGGCAACAGTTGGTTAATTGTTACCAGTCAAGAAGATCTGGAGAGTCTTGTTGGTGATGATTCTGGTGTTCAGTCTGACGATTTTTCCAAAATCCAAGGACGATTTAAAGTTCGCATGCCATTGACTTCCAATAATGTTGATGAGGTTATTGAGAAACGCTTATTAGAGAAAAATTCAGAAGGGAATGTGTCTCTAAGTGCTGTTTATAGTCGTGAATCTGAAAATCTCAAAACAATACTTCACTTTTCTCAGGGAGGTATACAGTTTAAGGGTTACCAAGATCAATCTGACTTCGTTTCAAAATATCCCTTTGTTCCCTATCAGTTTGATCTTTTCCAGCAATGTATTAAATCACTGTCTCGACACAATGTATTCCAAGGAAGGCATGCGTCAGTAGGGGAAAGGTCAATGTTGGGAGTGTTTCAAGAGGTCTTGAAGGCTTCTACAGATTTCCCTACTCATGGATTAGTGAGTTTTGATGCAATGTTCGAGGGGATTAAATCAACATTACGCATGGAGGCTCAAAGTTCGGTTCTCCTGGCTGAGAAGCAGCTTAAACACAACCCGCTAGCCATCAGAGTCTTAAAGGTGCTTTTCTTAATAAAGTACTTTGAGAAATTCAGTGCTACCTTGAATAATATCTGTGTTTTGCTTGTAGGAGATATGTCGGTAGATGTCAAGGAACACAATAAGAGTGTTGAAGAGGCTCTTAATCTGCTTGAAGCTCAGACATACATTCAGAAGAAAGGCGAGGTTTATGAGTACTTGACGGATGATGAAAAAGATATCGAAAATGAAATTAAGTCGACCAATATTGAAGAAGGTGAAGTAAGCAATCTCTTATCTGATATGTTGTTTGCTGGAGTGCTTGGCGATAACACAATAAAGTATCAGGAAAATGGTCAATCATTTGATTTCACTAAGATGGTGGACCATGCCCTCAAGGGAAGGGAGCGTGATCTAAAAATAGAGGTAGTGTCTATGAATTCATCACATTACGATAATGAATCGTACTTCACGTCGAACTCTATGGCGAACAATACCATGGTTGTTAAGTTGGCGGAAGATAAAAGGTTAGTGCAAGAGCTCAGGCTAACTATTCAGACCGATCGATATATCAAACAAAAACGTTCTAGTGCAGATACTGAATCAGTCAAGAGGATTTTGCAAGAAAAAGGTCAGCAAAATACCGTACGTAAAAAGGATATTGAGAAACTGGTTGGTAATCTAATAGCGAAAAGTGACATTTATATTGGTGGTTCTGTCAATACTCGTTCAAAGAGTGCTGATGGGAAGACCAGGCTTATCGAAACGTTCCAAGATGTTGTTGGAAGAAACTACTCTAAATTAAGTCTTTTAGGTCGAGTTGAGTTTAATGAGAACCAGTTGCATAAGATATTATCAGATGGTTCACCTGAGTTGTTCGGAGAAGATCCTGGTGGTGTATCACAAGCTGAAAAAGAAGTATTGAATTTCATCACAAGACGAAAGCAACAACACGATAGAACTACTATTGCAGATGTAAGAGACCATTTTTCTAAAGGGCAATACGGATGGCCACCAATGGCTGGTAACTGTTTGGTTGCCTATTTGTACACCAAAGGTAAAATTGAGGCCAAACGAGGAACAGATATTTTGACTAAAGGTGAATTTACTTCTGCGTTGAACAGTAACCGCCAGTGGGGTGATACATTACTCGAGCCACAGATGGAGTTTGCAAAAGCGGATGTGGATTTACTAAAAACGATCCACAACGAGCTTTTTGATGAGACAAATACTGGGACAGATCCAAAGGTCATCGCAGAACAGTTTAAGTTAAAACTCGACAACTTATCCTCAGAGATCGCACAACTACTTCAAAGAAAAGAAGACTTTTCATTTCTGTCGCAACTAGAGCCGATGAAGCAAAAGGTTGATGAGGTTGCAAGCTTTGATTATGCCAAATTAATTGAATCTTTAAAAGAGCATGAAGATGATCTGTTAAATCCAAAAGAGGAAGTGCTGGATCCTATCCGAACCTTTTGGAATGGTAATCAGCGTAAGATTTTGGAAGATGTCAAAGTGTATGTGAATGGTAATCGAGCGAATTTCGCTGAACTCCAGGCAAATAATCTAGATATACTCGAAGAATGCCTTGCGTCTGATGCTCCATATAAAGGAAACATTATAAGGCAGGCTAAAGAATCAATGGAAGCCATTCAAAAAGAAACATTGGCGCTTATAGGCAGTGCACGTAATACAGCAGAGGAGACTCTCTCTATTGTAGAGAATAGTATCACTTCGGACTACACTTTCAAAGCTTTGAATGATTCTGAAAAGTCAAGTTTACTTAAGCCGCTGGAGGATCTCAGATATCAGATTTCAAACGAGCGATTTATTGTTAGCCTTCGGTCTATTGAAAAAGAAAGGATTCCTGAGTTGAAGGTTAAACTTCTTAACAATCTTCAGCGCATTGCGGAGGAGCAAGGTCGAGGTGCAGGAGAAGGTGGAAGCAAGTATGTTTCAATCAATTCAACGCGAAGTGATATTCTTTTTGAAGGTTCAGAATTGAAAGACGAGAATGATGTCGATGCCTACCTAGAAGCGGTGAAGAAGTCGTTAATGAAGCAAATAAACCAAAGCAATAAGATTACCCTTTAATGGAAACCAATAAACTAAAGAAGTTTGCTCAAGAAGCGCGAGTAAAACTATTACAACAAATAGAAGGAAGACTGAACTATGTTCTTCATAACAAACACACATCTACAGAATTATTAGGAAAAGCTCAGGCTGTCAAAGCACTGGAAAAGGCTATTAGCTCTTCCAACCTAGGAACTGTAGTGGAAAAAACCGCCTATACCTGGTTTAATAGGTTGATTGCTTTGCGTTTTATGGATGCCAATGGTTACCAACCTTTAGGAATTAAAGTGGTATCTTCTGCTACAGGGAATTCACATATACCAGAGCTTCTTGATGAGGTGAACAGCGGACGTATCTCTTCTAGACTAAAGGTGGACGAAAAACTTGTTCTGGACATACTCGACGGCCGCGTTGCAAGCACGAATCCAGACAACGAAGTATACAGGATGCTTTTAGTCGCAGCGTGTAATGGTCTACATGAGATTTTTCCATTCTTGTTCGAAGAAATCAATGATTACACAGAGTTGCTTTTACCTGCAGATCTTACCTCAGATAAGAGCGTAATCTACGATGTAGTTCAAGGAATGGACGACGAATCATGCGCTGAGGTCGAGATTATTGGGTGGCTCTATCAATTCTATGTTTCAGAGAAGAATGCAGCATTAATTAACTCCAAGAAAGTTTACGAACGCGATGAACTTGCTCCTGCCTCACAATTGTTTACGCCTAAATGGATTGTTCAATACATGGTCGATAATACTCTTGGGCATCTGTGGTGGGATAGTCAATCTAGAAGTACGGTGCATGAGAGTCTTGAATACTTCATCTTGCCCAACAGAAAGCGCTCTGAAGGACAAAATAAACCAGTTGAAGACATAAAGTTTTTTGAACCTTGTGTCGGTTCTGGGCATATCCTTTGTTACGCCTTTGATGTGTTCTATGCGATGTATGAAGAAGAAGGGTACAGTCCAAATGAAATACCAGAGCTAATCTTAACCAAGAATTTATGGGGTGTTGACATTGATGAAAGAGCAGCGCAAATGGCCTCTTTTGTCCTAATGATGAAAGCAAGGTCAAAATCACGTAGATTTTTTAAGAAGTCCATTCAGCCCAACATTTACTCTTACAAGGACTATTCGTCGGATAATAAATTCAATAACGCTATGGCATTAGGCTCCTTAATCAGAGTAGAGCCTAATGAAGTAGAAGACGTTAAGGTAGATGATTCTAGTCTATTTGGTGATGAGCAGAATGAACTCAAAGGACTTTACAATCTTTTAGGTCAACGTTACGATGTTGTGGTTACAAATCCCCCTTATATAAGTAGCTCTAGAATGGAAGGGTCTGTTAAGCAGTTTGTGCTAAAGCATTATCCAGAGGCTAAGTCAGATTTGTTCGCTGCTTTCATAATAAGATGTCTTGAACTAACTGAGCCAGGAGGGTATACTGGCTATATGACACCGTTCGTATGGATGTTCATTAGCAGTTATGAAAAATTGAGAGAATCATTTATCAATGAGTACTTTATTAACAATTTGGTTCAGTTAGAGTATTCTGGTTTTGATGGAGCAACAGTTCCAATATGTACGTTCACCCTTCGAAATGAACCAACAGAACACGAAAAAGGCAACTACATCCGTCTTAGCGATTTTAAAGGATCCAAAGTTCAAGGGCCTAAAACCCTTGAGGCTATCCAAAATCCTGACTGTGGTTGGTTCTACCGTGCGAATCAAAAAGACTTTTTAAAGATTCCTGGGGGACCGGTTGGTTATTGGTTGAGCAGTATTACCACGTCCATTTTTGAAGATTCAGATCAAATGCACAACAAAGCAAAAGCTAGGCAGGGTATATCTACGGCTGATAATGATAGGTTTATCAGATTATGGTATGAAGTAGAGTTCAGTAAAATTCGTGTCAATAATGATTCCCAAAAATGGGTTCCTCATAATAAGGGTGGAGAATTTCGAAAGTGGTATGGTAATCAACTATATTTGATTAATTGGGCCGATGAAGGGTTTGAAATAAAGAATTTCTTTAATAAGCAAGGAAAGAGACGTTCGGTAATTCGAAATCCAAAATACTACTTTAATCCTTCAGTGAGCTGGAGTGATGTCACTTCAAGTAAAAATGCATTTAGAGTTTTTCAGCAAGGGTTCATACACAATGGATGTGCCCCTTCTGCGTTTGGCGGAGATGAAGAGTTCCGAAATTGTTTGGCTGCCTATGGAAATCTAAATTATATCTCAGAGCTTGTGAAAATTATTAACCCAACCATGCATTTTTCTGAAGGTTATTTTTCCAAGCTACCGTTTACATCTAAATTTTGGATCCCAGAAACTTCCCAACTATCAGAGAAATGTATTTCGATAGCAAGGAAAGAATGGGATAATCAGGAAATATCTTGGGATTTTAGAGTAAATAGTATTGTACAAACGCAACACGACTTACTAGAAGACTCGTTAGAATTCTACAAGCAATTCTGGAAGAATAAATTTTTTGAATTACACCGTGCTGAGGTAGATTTAAATAAATTGTTCAATAATATATATGGACTGGACGGTGAAGTAGAATATAGTGTCCCTTTATCTGAAATTACAATCCTGAAGAAGGAAAGTAGAATTGAGGGCACTGATCTGATTTTTATTGACAAAGAAATTTTAAGTCAATTAATAAGTTACTCGGTAGGTTGTATGTTTGGTCGCTACGCCTTGGAGAAAGAAGGTTTAATTATTGCCAATCACGGCGAAACAATACAAGATTATTTAACTCAGGTTGGTAAATCTGAAAGCGAGATAAGTTTCCTGCCAGATAATGATAATATCATTCCTGTTTTGGATGACGAATGGTTTGAAGATGATATAGTTGGTCGCTTCCATGAGTTTCTTAAAGCGAGTTTTGGAGAAAAGAATTTTGTAAAGAATCTTCAGTTCGTTGAGGATTGCCTAGGAAAGGATGTCAGAAAGTACTTGGCCAAAGATTTTTATAATGATCATAATAAGCGTTATAAGAAACGTCCAATCTATTGGATGTTTAGTTCGCAGAAAGGTCATTTTAAGGTTCTCGTTTACTTGCATAGATATACTCCGGATACGCTTTCTCAAATCCTCAATAATTACTTGAGGGAATTTATGTCTAAGCTCTCCAGTGAAAAAGAGAGACAGCAGGATATTGTTGTGACTGGAGCGCCGAGGGAGCAGGCTAAGGCTCTCAAGGAAATTGACAAAATTGAAAAGCAGATTGATGATTGTTTGGAGTATGAAGCTATTCTGCGTGAATTGGCTTTGGAAAGAATTGAGCTAGATCTCGACGATGGTGTTTTGGTGAACTATAACAAAATGGGGAAAGCTGTGGCAACTGTCCCTGGATTAAATGATGCTATAACGAAAAAGAAAGTTCGCGGATTCGATTGGATAGATACGACACAAATTCGATGAAGGAGATAAATAACAACCTTTCTAAACTCTTTGAGAGTAATCGCGTCATCGTATGGTATGATGAAGAACAAGAGTATGCGGATGAACTTTCGAATCTGGAATTACCTGGTGTTTCAATATTGACCGTTGGTAAAGATGTGCTTCGCATTAAGCATACCGTTCTATTAGATCAACGTTCAGAGAAGTTTTTACTGTACTGTCCTTTTGTGCGTCCCGCGGATGATGATAATTGGCTACTTGATATAGAACTATCCAACCACGTTTTTGAAACAGACCCTGCGGGTCTTATTCTTCAAGAATTAGGGTTGGGCCAAGAATTTAAGTCATGGGCAGAAAAGCATCAGGCCTTTTTTAAGAGTCAGGATAGAGTTAGTAGATTGCAAAAACTTGGTATCAAAAATTCTGACCAGCGCGAGTTGACTTTGAAAATGTTGACGGTTTCGCTTCGATCTGAATCTATTCGAGTAGAGGATATTCTCAAGAAATGTGTAGAGTATCATTTGACCGACAAATGGGAACACGAGCTCAAGGCATTAGATAGATATAATCTCGAGGAGTTCTTTTGGGAGTTTATTGAGATTGAGGTTGCCTACAGGAATGAAGCGCCGACAATCTTAGATCTATTTATCGATCTATTCAAAAATGTCTTTGTAGGGACCTCGCGTTCTTCGGTGCTTTCAAATAACTGCTCCATAATTATAGCGAAGTGGCAAGACATGGCCTCTTTTAAAGAGCTTTACGTAGAGCTATTAGGAGAAGTACAGGGTCACTTAAATCTCGAAGACAGTCTGGGTGAATATCCAATGAAAATCTTGGTCCAAGACGATTTATTTGAGCTGGTTGATCGAGAGATTCTTTTCAATCAGGCTGCTATTTTGGAAGGTGGGACGTATAACGACAGCCTTGATGAAATTATACTTGAACGTAAGAACAAGTATTGGTATAAAGCTAAATACGAACCACATTATCTAGCCCTTTCCTCTGCCAACGAGTTGATCAGACTTATATCTCACGGTCCGAAAGACTACAACTCGTTTGAAGACGGGTTTTCGACCTACGCCGAGAGTGAGTTTAAGATTGACCAGTGCTATCGTAAGTTCATATATTTACATCAGATCATTAATGCACCATCTTACCTTGAAAAGATCAACGAGCTTGTTTTAAAAAGCTATTCTAACACATGGCTCTTAAAACAAAACGAAAACTGGCAAAAGCTCATCAGCCCTTCTTCTTGGTATAGTGGGGAGCTTTTACAGAAGAACTACTTTACTAGAGAAATCAATAGAAGATTCCTTCAAGCAGAGCCGGTCAGAAAAGTAGCAGTAATTATTTCAGACGCAATGCGTTTTGAAATTGGGCAGGAGCTTCATACCAGGTTGACTGGAATGAAGAGATTTGAATCTACCCTTGAATATAATATCACCAACCTGCCGTCCTATACTCAACTAGGTATGGCGTCTCTATTGCCTAAAGGTGAACTGGGGATCGCTGAAGAAGATTTAGTTACCCATAATGGAAAGAGCACGGCCGGATTAGCAAAAAGAGCAGCTGTTTTGGGTGAGGAAGCTACGGAGCGTTCTGTTGCACTGAATGCAGAGGAATTGATGGAAATCCCCACCAGATCAGAGAAAGCTAAAGAGTTAGTTAAAGGGAATGATCTAATTTACATTTATCACAACCATATTGACAAGGTAGGTGATGATAAGTCGACGGAATCGCAGGTCTTTCAAGCTGCTGAGAAAGAAATAGAAACTTTGATAAAGGTTGTGCAGAGATTGGCATCTATGAACATGACGCATATTCATATTACCTCAGATCATGGATTCATCTATCAACACGATGTAGTGGATGATAGTGACTTCATCAATGCGGAGATTCAAGGTGAAACTCAAAAGGATAGTAGGAGATATGTTATAGGTAAAGGTCTGAAGTATAATTCTTCTGTAGAGTTCTTTACGAGTGAATCACTCGGGCTCAATGAAGGATTAGAGGTTCTAATACCTAAAGGTGTCAGCAGATTAAAAAGGAAAGGTTCTGGTAGCCGCTTTGTTCATGGTGGCGCTACATTACAAGAAGTTGTCACCCCGCTCTTGAAGGTAGTTAAGCGCAAGTCTGATACTGTATACCCAACTAAAGTGACACACTTATCTGGAAACAAGAGGATAACTACGAACATCTTCTCGGCAAGATTCTATCAAGAGGAGCCGGTTTCAGCAACTGTTACCAAAAGAGACATTAAGGCATTTCTAGCATTGGGTAGCGAAGAGAATGTAATTAGTGATTCATTCAACCAGATTTTTGAGTTTGAATCTGAGCGCGCGCAGGACAGAGAAGTTGTACATCGCTTTACCTTAAGCACTAAGGAGCGAACAAGCAATGACGTTATTCTTGTTTTACAGCAAAAAATAGAAGGGACTAATACTTGGCGGACATACGAAAAGCATTCTTATAGCTTAATGCTGTCAATGGATAATGATTTTGATGACTTTTAATAGGAAGGGCTATGAGCATTGATGTAAAAGCAAATGAATATTTCCCAGGAAAGGTAGTTCGCAAGGATCTTACAGGACGTATTAAGGGCAACGCCAGCGTGCCAACCTATGTCCTAGAGTATTTATTAGGACAATACTGCGCAACAGATGACGAGCATACCATTGAGGAGGGCGTTGAAAAAGTAAAGAATATTATTTCTAAGCACTTTGTGAGTAGAGATGAGGCGCAAGCTATTATGTCTACTGTTCGTGAAAAAGGTACCCACAGGATTATTGATAAACTATCGGTAAGACTGAACGATAAAAAAGATCGCTATGAGGCCAACTTTGGTAACCTAGGTCTCAATAGGATACCAATCGCTGATCACTTTGTCAAAAGCTATAAGAAGCTGCTTTCTGAGGGGGTATGGTGTATTCTTACCCTTGGCTATGAAACTGTGGAAGATAAAGATGTTCTACCATGGACTATTGATCAATTGAAACCCATTCAGATATCGGGTATCGATGTGGATGAATACAAGGAGGTTCGTTCAAACTTTACAAAGGATGAATGGATTGACCTGCTCATGCAGAGCATAGGTCTGAATCCGGAAGAGTTTTCTTTCCGATCAAAGTTGATACAGCTGTCCAGGTTAGTACCGTTTGCGGAGAACAATTATAACTTGATTGAGCTTGGTCCTAAGGGCACGGGTAAATCTCATATTTACTCTGAACTATCTCCTCATGGAATATTGATTTCTGGTGGGGAAGTATCGAAAGCAAAGTTGTTCGTAAACAATAGTTCAGGTGATATAGGCTTAGTGGGATATTGGGATGTAGTATCTTACGATGAGTTCGCTGGAAAAGCCAAAAAGACTGATAAAGGGCTCGTAGATATCATGAAGAACTACATGGCGAATAAGTCTTTCTCTCGCGGCACGAACGTCTATCAGGCAAGTGCTTCAATGGTATTTGTTGGCAATACTGATAGATCGGTTCAATACATGCTTAAACATTCAGATCTATTTGAATCCCTTCCTAAAGACTACTATGATACAGCCTTTCTAGACCGTATTCACTCCTACATACCAGGTTGGGAAGTGAAGAAGCTCCGAAATGAAATGTTTACTGGAAACTTTGGATTCATTGTAGACTACATTGCTGAAATCATGAAATTCCTTAGGAAAGAGGATCATACGAAATCTTATCATGAGTATTTCGAATTATCCAATACCATCACCACTAGAGATAAAAATGCCATCGAGAAAACCTTTTCAGGTCTAGCGAAGGTCATCTATCCACATGGTGTGTTTTCAGAGGAAGAAGCTAAAGAGCTACTTTCATTTGCTGTGGAGTCAAGAAAACGTGTGAAAGATCAACTCCGAAAAATGGATGAGACTTTTGATGATGAGGTTGTACACTTCTCGTTTACCGATACTTCTGGCAAGGAATATAAAATAGAGTGTCTAGAGATACTTCAACACATGAAGCCTCAGCTAGAAGAAGAGCCAGAGAAAGGCAGTGCCGATGAGGTAATTGAAAAGGAGCCAAGCCCAGCCCCTAGAAAGCTTGAGGGGAAGCATAGTTCTTTCATGGATAATCAATCAGGGGTAACTTTTAAAAATATGTTCGGGGATTACCTAAAAGGGGCTACTGAAATAACCGTAGTAGATCCTTATATCCGTTTACCATACCAGCTGCGAAACTTCAAGGAATTCTGCTCATTAATTGTGGAGACCAGAGATGTGGGTGTAGAAACGAGTATTCACTTGATCACCAATAATAACGAGGACTATATCATGAATGCAAAGGAGTCTTTCCAAATGATTCAGGACAGCCTTGCAGCGGCAGATGTCCAATTCAGCTACGAATTCAGCGAAACGGCACACGATAGAAGTATAGTTCTAAATAATGGTTGGAAAATCATTCTTGGTCGCGGGTTGGATATCTGGCAAAAAACTGCGGGGAGGGACGATATCGCTGAGATGAACCAGGCTATGCGTTTATGTAAGGAATTTGAGATGACCATTATTCTTAATGGATAAAAAAAAAGGACATAGCGTTGAGAAAGTTGCTAAAGTCTATGGCGTGAACAAGTCAAAGATTGAAGCCTTCCTTGTCTCAAAAGGAAGGAAAAAATCTGACAATATTTTTGGTCCCGATAATACTGGTTAGCTCAGTTCATTTCGAAATCTCCAATATCACTTTCCGGCAAGAAAAAGAAAACTGTTGAGGTAATTAAGCCTTTCAAGATTAGCCCAAAGATTTTGGCTTGGGAAAGAGCTAAGAGCGCGAGGTATCAAGAGCAAATAGATTTAACGAGCAAAATTTATAAGGAGACGATAGTCGGTAAAGATTACTTTGGTAGAATATCGAATTTGCGAAAATTACTTCCTTCCAGGGAATCGTTCCTGAAAAATCTAAAACCTAGGTACTTTTTACTTGAAGATATTCAAGTTCGCTCAGGTATAGTTAAGGTAGATCCGAACAAACAGATGGTCACATTCTGTAAAATTCAACCCTTTGATGGAGATGAGGCGTTCGTTCGTAAAGTCATCCACAAGAAATATAATAAGCAGCTTTATAAAGTGTTTTATAATGATCAGGGAAAGGCTGAGCTAAGTGGTTCTTCTGACTGGTTAAAAATTAAGCAGGTTGTTGAAGATAGCGTAGAATTTAAAAGAAGAGATCCTAGCTATATGGTGGCTACTACTTCCAAGAGTGGCGAGAACAAAATTCAAGAATTGAAAATTCAAGACTTAACAGTTCTGGTTAAGAAAAGTAACTATTTGAGATCCTTGGTTACGGTATTTGAATCTAGCAATAAAGCGGTTGTTTTGAAAGAATTCAATAATGGATCGCTAGAGGACTCTATACTCCTGCTAGGAACCCGAAATAGAAGAAGTATCATTTTTTGGGAAAACCTTAATGAGGCCAGAGCTACTTACGTTTTTAATTCGAAGATTCTAAGTCAGCAGGCTCTCAAAACCTATGTAATCGATCTTGTAATGCGAGATGAATTCAATAAGAGGCAATCATTACATGGTGGTCACTATGTCCCCAAACAAAACTCAATTTCGTATTCGTCCATTAATCACGATGGATTAAAGACCTTTGAAGAAAAAGTTAAATCTGCATTAGTACGAATCGCCAATGAGTAAGAGTAGACGAAAAGTTTGGTTACCCCCTTCTGATGTTGAGGTTTTAGAGGACTTCAATGATTTTCTTTTAGGGAAATTTAAAAATATTCGGAATGAAGTTACGTATTCAGAATTTTCATTGGCTGTTCTTTTAGCACTTGCAGCATGGAGTGAATTTGGTGGCCTGGACGCTACTCATGTCTTTAAAGAGCTAGAAAAGGTTGATAAGCATAAAGAGCTAAGACCTCTTGACGATAATGTTTCCAAATTCCATGAGTCATTCCATTTCCTAAAGAATGCACTGGGTAGTAAACAGTATTTATTCCGAGATATGGTTTTTGCAATCAGTGAATTTGATGAAATGATTGAATTTGGGGTCGCCGAAATCATGCATTGGTTGTCTGAACGCACTTATCAAGCATTTGACTACTGGATAGAAGAATACCAAAGAGCAGGTAAGGGTAGGGACTTTATTCAACCCAGCTTTATTACTCAGTTAACCCTTACTATCTTGGAAAAAGGAAAAGAGTTAAAAGATCTCAGGATCTTTAACCCATTTGCTGGTTCGGGATCATTTCTTACCGCTTTAGGAAAGGATAATGAATTTTATGCTCAAGAGCTAGAAGAGGAATCATTCCACTTGATGCAATTGAGATTGTGTTGTCATGATGTTTCGATAAATAAAAAGATAGCCTTGGATCGTGACGGCAATCTGATTTCATATTGGATTAAAGTAGCGGACGATCAGGCGCTTTTCGGTGAAGTATTAAGAGTTAATCCTTCTTGGCGAGGTGAGTTTCAGACATCCATGAGTTCATTGAATCATGAGGATTCTTTGGCGACCGAGATTTCTAAAGGGCAGTTTGATTTACTCTTATCGGCAGTTCCTGCTTTATCCAGGAGTAAAGAAGCTTTTGACTTGAAGAAAGGATTATTGAATCTACTTTCGGCTGTAAGATCGGGTGGGACAATTGCTTTAGTTGTACCAACATCGCATCTATTTTCGTCTGGTTACAAAGGCTTCAGACAGTTTTTGGTTGAGCGGGGTTGGCTAAGAACCGTTGTTACCTTTCCCAGGGTAATCAACGGCAATCGTTCTAAAACTAGTCTTTCCTTACTTATCATAGTAAAAAGAAGATCTGCTAAGTGTCGGTTTATTGATTTAACGCCTTCAAATGAACTTAACAATGTTGAGGTTCGTGCTTCCGTTTCAACGGTTGCGAAAAATATCTTCAGAGATAACGAAGCGATATCCGTTAATGTGGATTATTCTAAAATTGATAAGGAAAAATTCATTCTCGTTCCAAAACGTTATCTATTTCTAAGTTCATTTGACAATGGAGTTCCTTTGGGGAAATATGTTGAGATTTCTACTAGTCCAATGGTTAAAAAACTTTCGGAGCTTAAACAAGAAAAAGCCCGACTGGTTATTTACAATGAAGATGGAGAGTATTCTCATTCTTGGGACGGGAGAACGATCAATGAAAGTTTTAACATTGCAGATTTCAAGGATCATCACCGTTTTCAAAAGATAGATTACAACTTCAATCAACTTATTCTTCGGACTGAAAATATTTTTAAGGCGTTTGACTTAGGCTTTTTAGGTCCTTTATACGATGAATACCTAGAGCGAGCTGATACGCCTATCTGGGTTCCTCTTTCTTATAAAATACTCAAGCCAAGAGACGAAACGCGTGTATATCTGCCTTACCTTAAGAATGCTCTTAATCATGATTTTGAAAATCAGATTCAGTATCTGTCTTATACCGCGAGGCTTAAGCTAACGAAACCTGATTTACTACTACTAAGAATTTCGTTACCGTCGTTGGAGTCTCAGAAAGAGCTATCCTCTTTGCCTGGCACCCCATTTTTACTTTCAAAAAACCGTAAAGAGGAAGAACTCAAAGAGAAGGTTGAACGATTAGAAAACCAGAAGTTTTCCTCCGCATTTTCAGAATTATCTTCATTAACTCACTCTATGTCAAAAGACATTATGTCTTTGATTCTAGGTTTAGATAAACTCCGTACTTTTTTCGGTAATGAAAACGAGAAAATTCAGTCTGTTATTGAAGATTATAATTCAAGGTATAGACGTGGCCTAAGGGAGAATATTGCTGGAATGAATTCTTCATTGCAATCAATTTCTAATATGCTTGAAGACTTGCGAAATAGAAAATCTGTTTCAGATTATGCATTAGCTGATATCGATTGTGATTTGGTTATCAAAAAGGTCAAAGATGTTTGCCAGGCATTTACCTCTAAGTCGTTCACGCATGTGGATATAGAAGCAAACTCTGCCATTGATATAGACACACTGGTGTCCGAGTATGCTGTTGGAAGAAAGGTCTCCGGGATAAATCTTGACTTATTCGAACGATTGATTAAAAATGTACTTTCCAATGCTGACTCTCATGCATTTAAAGGTGTTCAACTTTCAAAAGAAGATCGAGTTGTCAAGATAGAACTTGAAATAGATGAAGCGTTTTTCACAATGAGTATAATGAATAATGGAATCCCTTTTCCTGCCCATTTCCGAAAGAGGGAATTTATTTTAGAGAATATGTCTGCGAATGAGAATCGTGCATCAGGCAGAGGAGGGTATGATATTCACCAGTGGTCTACATTCATGCAAGGCGAAGATTCGTGGGAGTTAGAACTGAATGACGAGGATCCATTCCCAGTCATTTTCAACTTTAAATACAAACTGATTTAACTATGCCACTAAATGTTTTGTGGGTCGATGATGAGTATGATACGCCACAGTTGGAGGATCTAGTTGAACGACTAGAAGAAAATGAGATTATACTAACGTGTGTAAAATCTGCGACGGGAGCTCAGCAGGTTCTTCAAGAACGAGGGAGAGAGTTTGATGTGATATTACGTGATCTAAATATTCTTGCAGATGAAGAGGGACAGCGCGAGCATAATGCCAATGGTATCCCATTAGATCGCTTTTTAGAAAGGTTAACATATCATATACCTCAAGTATTCTTAACCGGTCAAGGGGAACGAGAGCAAGATGATAGAGTGATGATTTATAATTTGGTAGGAGAGAATCCTGTCTATTATAAATATCGAGGCGAAGATGTGCTTAATCTTCACGCTCATTTATACCAGGCCGCAGAGAGAGGATTGATGTTTAAGCTCAAAAAAAGATTCCCTGGAATACATGAAATGTGTACCTGGGGTTTTTATTCTGAAGAGCTTCTAAACCCATATAAGTCGTTTCTGGAAAGTGGGACTGTTGGTCAAGAGCAAATGGCTTATTACCGAAGACTACAGGAAAGGTTATGCATATGCCTTGATAAATCACGACTTTTACCATCGAATTTATACACGGGGATAAAGGATGGAGCTCAGGTTGTTCGATTTCTGAAGGGCGAGGAAGTAACCACATCCACAGGTAAGAAGGTGAAGATCAAAAAAGAGTTTGTCGTTAGTCACCATATTACAAATGCGATGAATTACTCTTATTACATGGCTAGTCTTTCTTTACATGAGCCAGAAGACTCATATGGAGGACTCGAACTTCAAAGAGCTGGTGTACAGTTTATAAATCAATCGTATGCCTTAATGATGCTTTGGGAAGATACGAGCAAATATTTCATCTATTGGATGAGCAAGGTGGCAAAGGAGGAGTATTATATACACACTGGAGAAGAGGTGCTAGAGCAAATCGAGATTTATAATGTTTCTGCTGGATCTAATCCAAATGGTTTCGCTCGAGATGTTCGAAACAAGACATACTTTATTAAATCTAGATTTATGACGGAGGGTATTGGTGTAGGCGTTTCTTTGAAGGTTACGTTTACTAAAGCTCCGCAGAATGCAAACACTGAATTTGCGGTAACTGAAATCGTAGAGATTTTAGAACGATAATAATCTGATCTATTTTTTTTGTGCATTAAGTCTGCACACAATGGGTCCATATTTGTATCAGCGAAAGGCACGAGGCTTTTCTGAAACCCAAAAAATGATACGACTATGGGAATCATTGCAAGACTTTTTGGAAACACGAATACATCATCAGATGTAAACCTTTTGGACGGCAAAGTTCCGACGAAGGATCAATTTGTTATTGATGAACCGTTAACAAATCCAGTCTTGACTCAGTACCCGGTTCCTTCTCAAATAGGTCCTTACGAAAAGATTGTAGCTCTTTCAGAGATAAGTCATTACGATGAGGCTGTGCATGAGGTATACCATAGTAAAGGCTTACTCAATCTTGAATCTAAAATTTCTGGATTGAAGCTCGTTTTCAAAAATGCAACCTTTGAGTCGATCGAGGTCTTAGAAGATAGAGTTCTTGAACTTGAGCAGCATGAAGCTCTTTGTAGCTCTCATGATCAGTTTGAAGAAGCCTTAATGTGGTCTCGTAAGCGAGTGAATCTTGAGCGTAAGGTGACTCGTCTTAAGCAAGCTTATAACGATGCCGATTCCGGTCAAGGGATGATTTCTGAAATAATCGAATCGTATAAACGAGGTTACTTTTTTGCAAAAGGTCAATTGTTGAACTCAATCGAAGACTAGTATGAGTAAAGCAAAACAAATGAAGGAGTACTCTAAGCTTCTAAGTACTCCACAGTGGAAAGAATTTAGTAACCGCGTAAAGAGCCGCGATGGACGTAAATGCAAAAGTTGTGGCAACACTTCGGGGCCGCTGCATGCACATCACATGCAATATCATGTAGATAGTGTGACAGGGACCAAACAGCTGCCATGGTCGTATCCCATGGAAGTGATGACCACGCTTTGTAAACAGTGTCATGATAATGGTCATAAGGTTTACAAGGTCCCAACCTTGCGCGTTTAATCAAGAAAGAAAGTCGAATGAGTAGAAACCAAAAGAATTTGAAAGGAATGAAATTGAGAACAAAAACTTTGAAATTGGCAGTGTTACTATTAGGTAAAACGGATCATTTTGAATTGATTAAAAAAATGGACCTTGGTACACAGAATGACATAACTCAAAAAGGAATGTCGCTAATAATGCCAATGATTCTTGGAGCTTTGGCGGGATTCATGTTTTCCAAAGAGACTTTTGGATATGGGCCTTTCATCAGCATTTGTGTAGGCCTAGTCATAGCCTTTTTTGTTATGATTGTTGATCGTTCTTTTCTGAATAAAATTGGTGCCGTGACGAGAAAGGGGAGAAATCTTAGGATTTTTGTTTCCGTGCTTTTGGCAGTTGTTTCTTCAAGTGGAATTGATCTTGCATTATATCATAACGATATACAAGAAGAAATTCGAGAAATTGCAAGTGAGAGAACTAATACTGGATTGAAAACTCAGGAATTAAAGCTTGCAGAGCTAAATCAGGCTATTTCCGAAAAAGAGTCAGAAGCCCTTCAAATGAAGGAAATCTATTTGGCTGAAATGGTTACTGGAGTTGGTCAACGAGCTAAAGCAAAAAAAGCGATGTACGAAGCTATGCAGGCCGATGTTAATCAAATGAAGATTATTAAGGGGCAATTACTAGCACAAATGTCTTCAAGCAAGCTCGAGTATGAGCAAGCCATGGTAGAAGAAATGCAAGGTAGTATGCTGATTAAAATGGAAGCGTTGCACCGTGTTGTCTTTAGTTCAATCTCGACTGGACTGTACTGGTTCTTGCTTCTAGCTCTTGTGGTGTCATTTGACTTACTTCCCCTGTTGGTGAAGAACAAAGACATAAATGCATACGATCAATTCATGAATGCTGAGGTTCAGCGAGGGTTGACGTTGCACAAGCCGTTAGACCCTGTTAAATCAAGAGAGGCATACTTGGCCTTTAGTGCTAAGCAAGATGCTGCTCGTCGCGGAGGTCAGAGTGTGGTGAATGGGTTTAACTTGAACTAGGCTTGAGCAGTTTTACGAATGATATAAAACTCTGCTAAAAACCCGCACACTTGCGTTTA
>Ga0206126_10002611_pt1 | contig 19225 bp, 12 predicted proteins | sample Helgoland_Spring_5_FD_148621 | JGI IMG/M metagenome (GOLD analysis project Ga0206126, IMG submission 148621) | Pelagic subsurface seawater microbial communities from Kabeltonne, Helgoland, North Sea - Helgoland_Spring_Bloom_20160412_1 | ecosystem: Environmental > Aquatic > Marine > Epipelagic ...
GACGATATCACGGAATTCCAGAACATGCCAACCGACGCGCCGTTGAATTTTGCGGAAGCCGTCGATTTCGTGAACGGAGCAACCTCCATCCCCGATGCCGAAACATTTCTCAATCTAGCCGATGTCAACAACGTGGGTTGGGCGCCATTTCTAGACGACCAGTTGTATGTGAAATTCGGAATTCTCGACAGGGACACCCCTGAGCCCAAAGTGTATTTCATCAATAGCAATACCCACGGCGTTCACTATGGCTTTTGGAACGCCATTGGTGCGGATGTCACAGGGGATGATTCTTCTGGAGAGATTGTGTTCAATCCCATACAGCTCAATCCCAATGGACTCATTGGTGGGTATTCATTCAACTTCTCTTTCGGAAATGCTTACGATTTCGAGGCAACCCAGAGGACCTACCAGCTGCTGATGGCGAGCATGCCTTTTGTACAAAACAACATGAACCACTTTATCGGTGAAAATGATGAAGATGATTACCTCGACGATTACGCAGACGATTATGAAGATTCCGGAATCGACGTAGTGCTGGAGTCTGTCGTGTTTGGAAACGTGGATTACATCCCCCTGCACCAAGCTGAAGGCTTTGGTTTCTTTCGACACATGGAGCTCGATGAGACTCCTGGCTCACGGGACATCGTTTTGTACGATGCCTTGCCAAACTCACTTCCCCGAGTGGGCGGGATTATGACGTCCGTCATTCAAACACCCTTATCACATGTGAACCTGCGGGCCATTCAAGACAATGTGCCCAATGCGTACATCGCCGACCCCCTTTCCATCGATTCCATCGCGAGCCTTTTAGGGAACTATATTTATTACCGCGTTGAGGCGGAGTCCTATTTCATCCGGGAAGCGACACTGGATGAGGTCAACGATTGGTACGAAGATCTCCGGCCGACAGACCCGCAAATTCCTGAACGGGATTTGAGCATCACTGAGATTTTACCTTTGGATGATATCAGTTTTGATATGTCCTCGGCACTCGGTGCAAAATGTGCTAACGTGTCCACAATGCGAACGTTCGGATTCCCTGAAGGCACCATTCCGGATGGCTATGGAGTTCCGTTTTATTTCTACGACGAATTCATGCAGTACAATGACTTCTATGAAGAGGCAGAAGTCATGATCACCAACCCGTCTTTCATTTATGACATTGATTTTCGTGAAGACCGTTTGCGTGATTTTAGAGACGACATCAAAGACGCGCCGATGCCGCCTTGGATGATGGACGCTTTGCAAGAGATGCACGACTCCTTCCCTGTGGGAACGCCTGTTCGATGCCGATCGAGTACAAACAACGAAGATTTACCCGGGTTTAGCGGCGCTGGACTTTACACGTCCAAGACCCAATATCCCGAGGAAGGACACATCTCAAAGTCCATCAAGCAGGTCTATGCGAGCATGTGGAATTTTAGAGCCTATGAAGAACGTGATTTTTACCGCGTAGATCATTTCATGGCCGCTATGGGTGTCTTGTGCCATCCCAATTTTCAGGAGGAACAGTCCAATGGAGTTGGAATCAGCCTAGACCCCATTTATGATAGTCAAGGGACGTTTTATTTGAACACCCAAGTGGGTGAGTCATTGATTACAAATCCCGATCCCAATGCCGTTCCTGAAGAGATTCTACTCTACGAAGATCCGACAGAGGGCGCTGGGTTTGTGGTGTTGAGGTTGTCCAATCTAGTGGAACCTGGAGAGCTGGTTATGGATTTAGAACACCTCGACCTCCTCAGGGAATACCTGAACGTCATCCATGACGAGTTTGCCGTGCTTTACGGCGTAGAGGGAATCGAAGGGTTCGGAATGGACATTGAATACAAGGTCACGGCCGAAGACCAATTGGTCATCAAACAAGCACGACCGTGGGTGTCATTTTGGGCAGGCATCAAAGCCGACGACGACTTGGCTGTTGAAGAGTTCATCGATCCGGTGGCTTCCTCCTCCTTGGGAACAGAAGAAATGGTCACCATCCGGGTGGCCAACACGGGATTGAATGACATGAGTGATTTCGATCTCTCCTTGCTTGTGGACGGACAGTTGATGGAAACCATGAACATCACCGATGTGATTGAGCCTTTCAGCGACGCTGAATTTCAATTCACTACGCCACAAGATTTCTCAGCCACAGGTGATTACATGATCACGGGTGTCGTATCCGACCCGGACGATGGTTATGGAAACAACGACACACTTGATTTCGTTCTCAGTCACATCCACGCGCTCGACGCATCCATTGCCATTGGGCAGGTCAACTCGACATGCGATGGTCAAATGGGTGTCAGTGTGGTGCTGACCAACCTTGGTGAAGAGGCCATTGAATCTGTGGAAATCCTGATCTTGGTCAATGACGAAGTGATGGCGGTCTTAGAGGAAGATGTGGACATTGTTTCCCAAGAACAGGGCAGCTTGTCTTTCCTCATAGAAGACGACTTCCTCTCCACTAGCAACGTCATTCAGTTGGCCATCACCAACGTCAACGGAGTCTCTGACGGAAACGCCAGCAACAACACAGCGACAACAAGCGCCGATTTGGAGGTGGACTTTGAAACTCTCACACTCTATTTCCTCGCGGACAATTATCCCGGTGAAACTTCTTGGAAAATGATCGATGTGGGATCGGGACAGATCGTATCTGAAGGCGACTTAGGTGGAGGTGCTGACGAATACACAGAGGAAATTTGCATCAGTTCTAGCTCGTGTCTCACCTTGTATGTATTTGATTCATATGGCGATGGTATGTGCTGTGGCTACGGACAGGGGTATTTCCAAGTGTGGAATTCTGAAGGCGAAATCATCGTTTCCAACGATGGCGATTTTGACGATGAAGCCGTCGAGTCTTTTTGCGCCGGGGACAATGGCTGTGAAATTTTGGCCAACATCGATGTTGAACACACTTCATCATCATCTGCGGATGACGGAATCATCACCATCACGACATTTACTGCGGCGGACAATTTTGAATACAGTATCGACGCCGGACAGTCATTCGGCAGTGCTAACACATTCGAGGGCCTCAGTGAAGGAGCGTACGATGTCGTTGTTCAAAACGAAAGCGGAACCTGTACCTACATGGAAACCATTTTTGTGGACGTATGCGACTTTACAGATTTGGAAATCATCGTCACTCACCCCTATTCCGTGTTGACTGCGGACGGCTCGATTGTGATCACGGCTTTGTCTGGAGAAAGTTCATACCTATACAGCATTGATGGCGGACAAAACTTTGCAACGTCTGGTACATTTATGAATCTACCCGTCGGCGAATACAATGTCGTCGTAACGGACAACCTCAGTGTGTGTGCTTATGAATTTGAACGATTGCTTGTCCCTAGCGGCGTTGTCACTGTTGATGAGGATGTGGCCGACGACACCTTGATCACGATTTACCCCAACCCCACAAGCGATCAATTCAATATTGAAATCGAGTCTTCGGGCACATGGGATGAGCCGTTGCACATCATGGTGTTGGATCGATTGGGCCGAGTCCTCGAAACGAGCAGCATACCGAACGGCGGTAATAGAAAGACGATTTCGCTCAATGGCTATGCTCCCGGCACATACTTCGTCAAATGCTTTACTCAGACATTTGAACAGAACTTCAAGGTGATCAAAGTGTAACACCGCTGATGATCAGCATCGAAGTTGAGTTCTTGTGAAATCCCTGCACCGGAAACGGCTGCGGGGATTTTTATGCGCTAACGTCCCGCGCAGTCAAAGGCGGTATGGAAGACATGGAGTCGCGTGTCTTCTTTTGAAATGACCACCTGGTACAACCGGTTGTAAATCGATTCATCGAAGGCCCCGATTTCTTCTCCAACCAAGAGACCCGCGAGCACGCCTGTCGTATTGCTGTGACCAACGACCAACGCGTCTTGTCCGTTCCGCACCAATTGCTCCGCCATCTCCTCCAGTGCCTGCGTAGAATACGATTTAATGGACAATCCCTGGGCACGCGCTGTGGGTACGGCCGTACTCTGGGTGCGTTTGTAGTCTGTGCTGTAGACCACATCAAGAGGCACAGCTTCAAAAAAAGCACTCAGACTTTCTGACCTCTGAATACCACACGCAGTGAGCGGTGGATCATTCGAATCGGATTGTTTTTCGGCATGCCGGACCAAGTAAATGGTGAACAAATCGGGGCTCTCCTGGGCGGCAACATGAAATGGAATTGCTGTCATCAAGAGCATCGCCGATGCACAGACCAACAAAAAACGTGTTGTGGGGAAAATCATGTGTTTTGCCATGGCTCAAGTTTTCTGTCCACTGAAGGTAAAGCAGTTTATTGATTGCACTTCGCACTCCTGTTTCTTTCGTTGTCATTTCCAGATTTTCGGAAAATCCATCAATTCATTGGAACTAGTACCTAATAAAAAAGGGGACGCTTTGAGCGTCCCCTTTCAAACTTATTAATTCCCAAACAGAATCAATTGATGTGCAACACAGCCAAGAGTCGAACACCACGGTACATCGACATTTTAGAGCTTCTCGCACTCAAAGAGGAAAATTGCTGGTTTAAAAACTCATTTGGCATTCCGTCACCTCCAATCCAGTATGTTCCGGAATCTGTTACTTCATCAAAATCGTATGAATAAGTGACTTCAGAAGCACCAAAGCCAAATTGTCGATCAAAGCCCAGTCCTAAAAATTCAGCACCGACCGAGAATATATCAAACCTCAGCATTAGACCCGTATACAACTCCAAACCAAACACACCACTTGGAGTACTTCTGGTTTCATAGCTGAACTCACCGTTGCCATAGTCTTCATTTCTTGATTCGATAGATCGGCTGCGCCCAATGCTCATCCCCATGCCATAGTATGAGTCTAGATTGAACTTTCGAAAATAGACTGGCTTATTCCAACGGTCGTAAGACAGTCTGAGTGAGACCGAACGAGATTTGTATCTTTGTTCGAGGTTCGCGAATTCATACCCCGCAGCAGCTTCATCTTCCCCTGTGACCAACTGACTAGTGCGTGAAAGCAACAAGCCCGCAGAAACGCTAGTTCTGGCAGAAATGTAATAACGGAAAGCCGGTGCGATTCGCTGAAGAAAGTCCTCTGACACCGTCTCTTCGTGCTCAAGAATCGGACTACCGACCTCATCAAAATAAAAGTCGCTGTTAATATTCGTAGTCAATAAAATTGCGATATCCCCGGCTTCTGTTGAACGGTAAGAGTTCCGGTCCGTGCTATCGGTGAAACTCATTTCATTGCCAGAAACAATTTTCACTTGAGCATTGAGCTCGAATACGCCAGAGCAAATAATTGCAATGAACGCAAATGCTTTGATATAGTGTGTCATATTATTTCAGTTTATCCAACCTATTTAATTATCTTTTGATTTAGTCCTTTTGCGTTCCTTACGTGAGACTTGACTCGGGGAAACGAGGGCATCTTCCAATGAGGTGTAAGGTTTGTCTTTCAACATAAAGACCCGTGAATCCTGCGCATGATTCCGAATGCTGCCTTCTACAATTTGAAGTTCATTGCCCAATTGCATTCCTTTTTCAGATACTGAAGACTTGAAGACACCATCCACGTATAGAACGTACAATGTCCCCCAATCGCCAAATTGCAAAGCACCCGCGTTCTGCGCTGATAAGTCATCAACTGATTCTGGCTTTCTATTCGGGCCAACTTGGTCCATTCCCTGCGCCAGGGATGTAATCGGAAGGATGTGTTCCTGAACACGGTAATGGTATGACATCCATACGCCTCCATCGACATTTGACAAAACTTCATAAGGGGAGATTCCCAGTGTGGCATTGACATCGGCCGTGGACATCCCCTCTGCCACTTTTGCGATGTTATCGACCGTGGTAAATGGCGGTGACACCATGTACTTCTCGCTCATGCACGATGTGCCGAGGACGATTAATGCTAAGTAAAGAAGCGCTTTTTGCATACCTTTAATGTTGATTTTCAGTTCAAATATACATCGTGTCAATTATACATCAAGCAATGAATCGAGGTACATCAATAACTTTACAGGGCGTTTTGTTAACATTCCTCATCCTTGGATGCGACAAAGAATCAAACAATGGACCGTGTGAAGGCATCGAATGCCTCAATGGTGGCGACTGTCTCCATGGCACGTGCATTTGTGAAGATGGATACACGGGAGCTCATTGTGAAACAGCGATTTCACCGGAAGACATTCGAATCACCGAGATCCACATCCCACATTATCCGATTTACCGAAACGAAACTGCCTGGGATTCAGCGCAAGCCGTTCCTGGATGCTGGCCAGACCTCGCCGTCGGTCTGCACCTGCCTTGGGGTGACTACGTTCAATCCTCTGTGCACGCCAATGCCTCAGGCGGACAAATAACCATCGATGAGACCACCTTTCCGTTTTATAACAACCACTTCCACATGGGAGACTCCTTCACAATCGATCTATTGGAAATAGACGGCATCGACTCAAACGAGGTCGCATCACCACCAGAACTCTTGGCTGCCTTTAGCATTTCGACAGTTGATTTCATCCTTACTGATTCGCTCAATTTATGGCCCGAATCCATTGGCTTCTCAGCTGACTCTCCTGCAGTCGAAATGATTCTTGAGTTCAACTATTCTTTCTAAGTCTCGACTTGTGCCTGATGCGCAGAAGTCGTTTGCTTTCTCATGGATTGAATTGGATCGACAACATGCCATGTCGCTCCCGGCGTTTCAGGGCAGGGCATGCGTCTCATTCGGGGTGGTAGCTAACGAAAAGCGACGGACCTTGCTTTGAATCAAAAAATAATTATTGAGTCGCTACATTCGCCTTATGAATTTTCGATTGTCTCTCCTAGGGTTCTTGGTCTTGATTGCTGCATCGAGTTCTGCGCAAAATATGGCTCAAGTGGATCTTCAAGCCCTATTAGAATTGAGCGCTCTTGTTGCGGAAAATGACGACACAAAAAGCCTTTTGCAAGCGACTGGAGCGTACCCCGTAGCTGAAGTCCAAGGTCAGGCCACCGTGGGTTTCTTGGGACGATTGACTCCTGGAGTTTCGGAATCCGAATGGCGCGCTTGGGCGGCGGCTGAAGAAGCGGTGACCGCAGGGGCATGCCGACAAGGAATCGCGTCGTTTCGAGTGGATGCCTACGCGCTCGACGCGCTCTGGCAAACGCCCATGGACCTTGTAGAACTCGCCTCTCGAGCGGTACCCGATGTCAACAAAGCCCGCTACGGAACGCGCGTAGACAGCGTGCATGCCGGATTCAACCTTCCGCAACCGTATCATGGCGAAGGCGTGCTCATCGGCGTGCTCGATTGGGGGTTCGATTACACGCATCCGATGTTTCGCGATACGACCCTCTCAACCTCGCGAATCCGCGCGGTGTGGGACCAATACCGGCAAGCTGGGCCAACGCCCGGTGATTATGGCTACGGTACCGTAGCAGAATCCCCATTTGATATCCAATTGTTGGGAAGCGACACCTCCAACGTTTACGGCTATTCTACACATGGAACCCATGTAGCTGGGATTGCAGGGGGCAGTGGCGCTGGGATTGGACTGAAGGGCATGGCGCCTGCGGCCGAATTCTTGTTCGCCACATTGATGGTGGATGAGTCTTCCGCTTTGGATGCCTATGAATGGATGCACAGCGTCGCGGAAGCCGACGGGAAGCGGTTGGTCATCAACAACAGCTGGGGCTTGCCACAATGGGGAACGCCTGACGGCAGTGGGCTGAGCAACCAATTCATCGATGCCCTGTCCGACGAAGGAGTCGTTTTTGTGAGTTCCAATGGCAACAATGGCGACGTGGACTTCCACCTTGACCACACGTTTGAAGCACCCGGTGACACCATCCGTTCCCGCGTTAAGTTTTACCCGCTGACCTCCAATCCCAACGCCTGGGGCCAAAACCTCACGCTGTGGGGCGAGGTGGGTGAGTCGTTTGAAATGGGATTCCAGCTGACCGTTGGCTTATCCACGGTTGTAGGCGAAAGCCCGATGTACAACACTTCCGACGGACCCTTGATGCTGGACACTTTTGTAGTGGTCAACAATGACACCATCGTTTATGACGTGGTATTGGAGCCGTCGCACCCGGCCAACGGCCGACCGTTCATGCAGATGCGCATCCACAAAGGGAGCGCCAACGTCGCGGTCTTAATGCGAGTAACCGGTGAAAGCGGTCGTGTGCATGCCTGGAATCACACGCACCTGACCAATGATGTGGGCAACTGGGGGCAGGACTTCCAAGCCGCTCAATCGGGTTGGCTTGGTGGCGATCCGTACTACGGCATCCAACAACCCGCTTGTGGCCACAGCGTCATCGCCGTGGGGGCTTACGCCTCGGAATATCTGAACCCCGTGGGAACGGAAGTAGGCGGCACATTGGCCAACTTTTCCACCTACGGCCCAACCCTGGACGAACGGCTCAAACCCAATGTTTCCGGTCCGGGCGTCAGTGTCGAGTCTTCCTTGAGTTCCTTCCGCGACATCGGCTACAGCATCACCAACACAGTTGAGTTTGATGGGACGGAATACGATTTTGCCCGGCTCTCTGGCACGAGCATGAGTGGTCCCGCAGTAGCGGGCGTGGTGGCATTGATGTTGGAAGCCAATCCTGAGTTGACACCGGCTGACATTCGTTCCATCTTAGAATCGACCGCCCGCGAGGACGAAGACACGGGGACACTGCCCGTTGCCGGAGACGATGTTTGGGGACATGGCAAGGTGACCGCTTCACGAGCCGTCCTCGCTTCTTTAACATGGAACTCCAGTTTGGGTGCTTCGAGCCTCTCGGTCGAACAACCCACCGTCTACCCAAACCCTGTACGAGAACGCCTCTGGTTTTCTGGACTGCCTCGTGGCGAATCAACGTGGGAGATCTTTGACATTCACGGCCGATCATGCCAGTCCGGCCGCACGCTTGAGCTCACCTCCATTGATGTTTCGGGACTGCAACCGGGCGTGTTCATCATTCAGATTCGAAGCTCCCGCTCCTCGAAAGGATTCACGTTCCTGAAACGACCGTGATTACCGTCGCCTCTATTAAAGATGCGAGAGGGATTGAAAGTAGCCCATCGGGAGCTCTTGACTATGGAACGATACAAGGGTTGCACTGTAAATTCCCTTTTTGGCGTGAAAGCATCTCGGACGGTTCGCATTACTTTTAGCAGAAGCATTCATTTAGATCATGAAAATTTTCGTCGCGATTTTTGCCATAGCGTTTGCCACTTTTTTGGTTCCATCTCTGGGCGTGCATGCGCAGGAAGATTGCATCGATCCCAGTTTGATTGATCCCACGGCGTTTTGTCCGTTCATCTATGCTCCGGTTTGTGGGTGCAACAATGTGACATACAACAACTCGTGCCTTGCCATGGTCACGGCCGGAGTGACCATGTGGACATCGGGACCGTGCTCAAACGCAGACAACATTCCACCAACGCTGAATGTCCCCAATGATCTTCTGGTTGAATGCGGTGACGATTTTGAATTTGAACAGGCCACAGCAAGTGATAACAGCGGTTCAGTTGAATTGACCGAGGTCACCGAATCCATTCCAGGGCCGTGCGCAGGGACGATGAGCTACATCCGCACCTTTACCGCAACGGACCCGAGTGGCAATTCCACCACCGGCACCCAGCAAATCGAAGTGGTGGATACCACACCGCCGGTGATCACGGTCCCGCCCATGGACATGACCATCGGCTGCAGCGACCCCATGGAGGCCGAAATGGCCATGTTTGATTGGGCCGACGGCTTTGCTGGAGCAGAAGCCGAAGATGCCTGCAACACCGTAACGTGGTCCAATGACTTCGATGCCATTCCGTGGATCACCTGCGAAGAAACCATCTACGTGACCGTCTCGTTCATGGCCAGCGACGGCTGCGGAAACACGGTCAACCAGCAGGCAACTTTGACAATCGAACCCTTCATGATCGAAGTCGAGCCGTGTACCGACCTCGCTGGGGTTGATTTCGGGTTTTGCGACATGGTCATTGGGATAGGGATCGTCAATGGCAATTGCTCTTACATCAGCGGATGCGGTTCTTCGGTCGGCGGTGTCAATTACGCCAACGCCCTCTACGAATCCATGGACGACTGCCTGTTTTCCTGCCCGATATTGGAATACGGGGGATGCACCTATAGCTCAGCTTGCAACTACGATCCCAATGCTGCTTTTGAAGACGGATCGTGCTTGTTTCCACCAGAGCATTGCCCCTTGGATTTCGAAACGCCTGGTGGCGGATGTACGTATACAGCTGCGACCAATTATGATGGTTCTGCGACGTGGGACAACGGAACTTGCGCTTTCAGTGATTGCCAAGATGACTGCCCCGCTGACATCAACCAGGACGGCGTTGTATCCACTGCTGATCTGCTCCAATTCCTGAGTGCATTCGGTCTAGAATGCGGATAGAACCGCTGCGATGCAATGGCCCAATGTTTTTTGGCTTAGGCAAGTGAGCAACCTGTTGCTCCGGCTTGAATTCAGTCACAGTCCGCGGCTGGATCAACTCCCTCGCCAATGAGTGTACTCGTCATGCCATTGGCCTGGGTCATGGTGACCATCTGATCTTCGCACGAGGGAGTGAGTAGCCCCTGAAGCGCGTTCCCTAAGAACAGATCAATCACCACAGAATCTCCCTCCATGTGCCAAGGATTGGGGTTGGGAATGGCATCCTCGATGCCACCGAAAGTACCGTCCTCTGCATAAATCGTGTAACGCAGCGTTTCGGTAAATTCGTAGAGTGTATTGCCTTCAAACCCCTCCGGATGCCAGCGCCCCACAAGGGAAAACGGCTCCGCACAAGTCTGACCAAATTCCGCGAGCAGCCCGAGCACATCTACCACGGTAACGGTTCCATCGCCATCACCGTCATATTGGAGGTTACACGGAGGCTCGACAGGTTCACTCACATCAACACCGACACTACCTCCGAGAGTCCAACTGGACTGAACGAATCCAGGAATGATCTCTGTAGCTTCCCAAAATAGATAATCCTCCACGAGACAAGCCACTGGATTGCCGTTGTGAAAAGCGGAATCATTGGTCAGTAAAACAGAAACATACATTGTGTCCGTGACGGGCATATCGAAGTCAAAGGACACAAAATTATTATCCATAAGTGTCTCTTCATGCAGCACATTGCCCTGTGAATCCGTGAACTCCCATTCCATCACATTCTCGGAATTCGGCCACGTGAGGTAGCCACCAGGATGGTAGAGGTTGATGAAATTAGGCTGGGACCCAATATTGACAACCAATCCCATCAAGTCACAATCGACCGTGGTAATGACCTCCTGCGCGTCTGACATCGGGGAAATCCCCATCATGGCGGCTAAGAGGAAGTATACGTGCTGTTTCATCTTACGAAAATATAGCTCGCATGTTTTTTTGGTTCACGCCTAAGGGTGAAACGCAACCCCAACAAGGGGTGAAATCCAAAAATCCCAGCTTCGGTTGAAGATGCGAGGATTTTGAAAGCAGCAGGCAGCGGGTTCACAAATCCATTATTATGAAACATTGGACAAAGACGGTGCTAATGCTACAATTGCGTTGTTGTCTACAATAGACCCACAGTCGAACTGCTTTCGAGATGCGACAAGTTTTCTTGATTTAATTTATACCGAAATTAAAGACAAAATTGATGAAATAGAGCAAAGGGAGTGGGATATGAAGGTGAAAGCTCAGCAAGATGCTACGGACCTAGAATCGCAAAGAATTGAAGCAGCCGGTGAAGTTGCTAAAGCGTATGCGAAAAATAGACCTGCGGTTAACTATTATGTGATTTACTAATGAATTCAGGAATCAAACAAATTCTCTTTGCACTATTTTGTGTAATTATCACTTCAGATGCTACAGGTCAAGATATTGACTTTTATAAATCAAAACTCGGATTAAGATTCGGACAAGAGATAGCACATACTAGTATAGGCTTTAGCGCGGAAATACCTTTGGTCGCTGCGGATGGCGAGCTTTCTATTAATTTCGCCGGTCCCTATACTAAATTTACGTTTTTATATAAGGTATATAACGATTTAGAATTCGATGATGTACCTAATCTAAGATACTATTATGGACTTGGACCTTCTATTCTATCATTAGGCTCTGTGCGAGGAGGAGAATCTATGGTTTATGGTGGTGAAGTTTCTGTAGGTATCGATTATAGTTTTGATGATAACCCACTAATTGTTGGACTAGAAATTAAACCAGCTTATTATTTCAGTGGCTTTGGACAATATATTGCTCAGTTTGCATTGTTCTGTAAATTTGATTTAGCAGACCACAAAGCTAAATAGATTAGGATATAACAAAGAAAAATGCAGCATGCAGATGCACGCGCGAGAACATCTTGAAGGTTCTCATTCATGACGGAAAACAAAAAATCCTCGCACCTTTATTAGGTGCGAGGATTTTAACATGAATGGCTCCGCGGTTATCGAGATCGTAGCAAACACACCTGTCAAAACCATCGATACGAGTACGTTGAGTTCAGACACATACATTGTCTCAGCCAACACATACAACAAACACTTCGGAAGTTCTCGCCTCATCATCAAGTAATACGTAGCGTTTTTCGCTGCATGCGTCACTCTTGACCGTTATTTCCAACCCTCATTCGTCATACATCATGTACTTTCGATTCATGTGCCTGCGTAAATCGATTATAAAACTTGCTCTTCTTTTGTTCATGGTTTTCAATGCCACGATTGCATTGAATGCACAAACCAACTTTTCGTTTGAGACTTTCGAAGGGTCATCGCTTCCGTTGGTTTTGATTAGCACTTCTGACACAATTGTGGATGAGCCTCGGGTAATTGCTGACATGAAAATCATCAATCACGAGGGGGGGATGAACCATCCCGATGATGAGCCGACTGATTACGAAGGACGCATTAGCATCGAAATTCGGGGGGCTACGTCGCAGTCTTTTCCCAAGCGTTCCTTTTCTCTCGAAACGCAAGATTATTTGGGAAACAACAACAATGTTTCCTTGTTAGGTATGCCTGAAGAAAACGACTGGATTTTATACGGCCCCTACTCTGACAAAACGATGATGCGGAATGCGATCATATATGGATTGGGAGAACGAATCGATAGGTACACAGTTCGTCGCCGGTATTGTGAGCTTTTCATCAATGAAAATTACCGTGGTGTATACCTGTTAATGGAGAGCGTCAAGCGTGACGAGAATAGGGTCGATATTGCCAAACTTCTTCCCTCAGACACCATTGGCGACGAACTGACCGGGGGGTATATCTTAAAAATCGACCGCATGGTAGTGGAAGAAAATGGCTGGAGGTCAGATCATCCCTCAATTGATGGAGGATCTGTTTGGATTCAGCTTTGTAAACCGAAAGGTCCGGATTTGCACCCTGCCCAAAGGACGTATATCGAAGAGCACATTGGAATGTTCGAAAACCTTTTAGTAGGAGATGACTTTTCAGATCCTTCATCTGGATACAGTCAATTTATTGATGTACAGTCGTTTGTAGATTTATCCCTCGCCAACGAATTGTCCAAAAATATTGACGGCTACAGATTGAGCACGTTCTTTTTCAAAGAAAAAGATTCTGATGGAGGTAAGATTGTCATGGGGCCTTGGTGGGATTACAATCTAGCTCTGGGAAATGCGGATTTTTGTGACGCCGCCATTCCTGAGGGATATGTGGTTGATACGGATTGTGGGGCAACAAATCCGACGTGGTTTGAGCGCCTTCGTAGTGATGCGAGTTACGAAGAACTCATGCGATCTACTTGGAGAGTCTATCGTTCAGATGTTTGGAGCAATTATAGCATTGACTTAATGATCGACTCCCTGGCTAAAGTGTTGTCAGAACCTCAAAAAAGGGATCATGTGCGTTGGCCAAGACTGGGGCAATACGTCTGGCCCAATCCGTTTGTGGGTGAAGATTTTGATGAAGAGGTCCAATTTCTACGCGATTGGCTCGATGCCCGCCTAATTTGGCTGGACCAGCAGTTCGGCCTGACCCCCATGGACAATCCATCTCAGCCCCCTCTGAACCCTTACCCGCAACCTACACAGGGGTTGTTCCGAATCAGGGGGAATTTAGAGTTGGTCAGTCTTCGGTTCTACGACATAATGGGAAGAATCGTGGATGAGAAACAGCACTTATACTCATACCAGACAATTGACATCCAACATTTGCCGAATGGCATGTATGTGATTGAATGCACGCTCCTCGACGGGCAGACTGCCACGACAAAGTTGCTAAAGTCAAATTAGGATTGAGAATGATGAGGGCTGAAAATGGATATTAAAGAAGATGAAACCGAGCAACTTCGGGCGTTGTTTACCCCTCCTGCAGATGCACACCAGCGGACTTCTGGATATCTCTCATCAATGTAGTCTGTGAGTTTCTTTTGAACTTCATATTCACTCCCAATGCCATGTCTGTTGTTGGCAGAACCTCTTCTGATCCTCAATCCCTTTGTGTGAAGGTCGCTCCACATTTGTCCACCACATCAAATGATGGACATGCCTTGTTGGAGAATGAGTGGTGACTGTAGATTGAGACCTCACCAAAGATATCTCTGAGTTTGTCCACCAGTTCAAAGAATGCACATTCCTACAGATCAGTCATGTTGTCTGATGGAGATCCATCATCCATTCCTCCAATTTAGCAGCCCCCAACCTATTGCCCCCTGCCAAACCGGATAGCTCGCTCGCTTATAGAACCGTCCAAAAAAGGTCTATCCTATACGGATGATTGCTCTTGAGCTCTCTGGTCGGTGCCGAGAGTTCTGCTCGAACAAACGCTTCGCAAATCGCTCTCCGCGTAACGGCCTTATGGACGGCCACGATCGGATGACTTTTTTGATACCTTTAAGTGTGGTCACAACTCTTGTTTCATCCCTAAGATTCCTTTAGCCCAAGCAATCCAAAATGCGTCAATATCTGCTCACGATATCATCCCTTCTTTTTGGATTCAACTCTTTTGGACAGAGCCTCGTCATCAATGAGGTCTTAGCCGACAACAGCACCACTATTCTCGATGAAGATTCCGAATACCATGACTGGATTGAGATTTACAACACCTCGGGAACAGCAGTTTCATTGGGAAATATCTGGCTAAGTGACGATGAACAGAACATCCAAAAGTGGTCCTTTCCCAACATTCATATCGAACCCTTTGGATATATGACTGTATTCGCCTCGAGTAAAGACAGGACTGAGGGTGAGCTTCATGCCAACTTCAAGATTGAGGAGGAAGGGGAAGCCCTTTTTTTATCGAATGAAAACGGCACCATCATCGATCAAATTCTTACTGAAGAAGTCGCGAAAAACCGAAGTTTTGGGAGATTGCCCGACGGAGGAAACTGGTTTGCCTTAGAACAAACAAGCTGGGCAAGTTCTAACGATATCAACGATGCTATACTCTGCTCTCACCCGCCTGGTTTTTATCAGGCCAACATCTCCATCGATCTTTTTAGCGTGATGGAGGACGACCTTTACTACACGCTGGACGGGTCAATTCCTACGGAATCATCAATGCCTTATAAAGCCTCCATAGTATTGACGAATCCTGATGAAAAAGAAAACATCATTTCAGAAATCCCAACGGTTCCCGAGCAAAACAGATATAATTATCCTGACTGGCATGCTCCAGAGGAAAAAATAGACAAAGCCAATGTCCTGCGGTTTCGCTCCTTTAGAAACGGTCTACCCGTGAGCGCCATTAAAACAAGGACCTTCTTTATCGACCACCAAATCGATTCCAAATACACATTACCCATTGTCTCACTCGTGACCGATCCTGATCATTTATTCGGCGAAGAGCATGGCATTTATGTGCCAGGCCTATTATTTGATGCAGAAGATGCTGACTGGACGACAAATTATTTACAAAAGGGCGAGGAATGGGAACGCGAAATTCATTTCGAGTATTTTGATTTGGATGGAACGATTGAAGTCGCTCAGGATGCGGGAGTGCGCATTCATGGTAGTAAATCCAGAGCCGCACCACAGAAATCCCTGAGACTTTACGCAAGAAGCGATTACGGAAAAAGAGGATTCAACTACCCTTTCCTACCGCAGAAGCCCCATGAAACCTTCAAACGATTGCTGCTTTATTCTCCCATGTGTGATTTAGGTGAATCTATGCTCAAAGACGTCATTGCTGGCGATATCGTCAGTGGATTGGATTTCGAGTCACAAAGCTCTCGTGAAGCTGTCGTTTTCATCAATGGAGAATATTGGGGTATACACATTATCCGAGAAAGAGTCGATAAATATTTCATTAGCGCCAATGGCGGGGTCGACTCGGATTCCATCGACTTCTTTTCCGCTCAAACATGGACAGATCCTATCGAAGGTACAAACATCGAATACTTTGAGCTGCTGGATTTCATTGAGGCTAACAATTTATCCAATGGGGAAAACTACAACCATGTCAAAGCTATTATAAACATCAATAACTATTTGGAATATGTAATTTCAGAAATGTTTTTAGCTAACTATGATTGGCCTGGCAACAATCAAAAGTTGTGGAAACCAGCCGAATCAAATGTGCCCTTTCGATGGATATTCTTTGATTTGAGTTATGCGTTCAACGGCTCTGACTTCAACATGTTTGAACATTGTACTGAAGACGAAAGTACAACCTGGCCCAATTTCGCAGGCTCAACCTTACTCTTCAGGAAACTCCTTGAAAACGCAGAATTTCGACAAGATTTTGAAGACAAATTCACACATCTTTTAAAGACGCAATTTGACAAGATTTCGATCCTGCAAAAGGCCAACTCAAAGAAACAAATTTTTGACCCCGAAATCCCACGCCACATTCAGCGCTGGGGGTTCCCCAGCAGTTATTCCAATTGGCTTGAATCCGTTGATGAGGATATTTTTCGTTTCCTGGAAGAGCGGCCTTGCTTCATTCAAGATCAACTAATAGATTTCCTCGCGCTTGAAAGCATTGCATTCAACTGCGAAGGGACTTTTGATGAAAGAGAAATCAGCCTCGGACCCAACCCAAATTCAGGGGTGTTTTCAGTATTCAACAACTCTTCCGCTCACCTAAAAGGCAGTCTGACTTTGTCCAGAATAACCGGTGAGCCGATCTACCACGACCCACACTTCGAAGTTTTCCCCACATTATCGAAGCTCTATGATATACGAAACCTCGAATCCAAAATTTATATCCTCAACATTCAAGGGACTGATTTCGCAAAAACAATAAAACTCATCGTCATCAACGAATAAACTTTTGATAGCTGTTCCTAGCTTAGATCGGTAGGTACTGATGAACGTGTGCCGATACGTTGGGTTCGTTGGGTTCGTTGGGTTCGTTGGGTGGGATAAATTTTTGAGTTGCCTTTTGAACTCCATGGCTGTGAGGTCAATTTTTACGGAGCGTTTTATGCGCATTCGAAAGATTCAAATAAGGTGATGCAATCTTGACTCATCCCTTTCTCTAGTTAAAATTTGAGCATTGAACTTTAACACCGGAGATTGAGGATATCATAGCCTCGTACCTGAATAAAATTGCAAAAAAAAAGAGACCCAGAGGTCTCTTTTTGAAAAAAGTCGAGTAGGTGATCAGTTCAAAACACACTGAGCATTCAGATCCGCTCCGACCTCCTGCAATGCAGCATCCGCATCTACGCAAGCTTGCTCAAAGGCTTCGGTTTCGTCTTTATCACAACCAATACACTCAGTGGTCACGTCATAGGCTGGGAGAAACTCCGTTGCATCATATGTACAGCGGCAAGTTGAATCAGTTGTACAGCTCGCTAAAAGCACAACACCAAAAGCAGTTAAAAATAAGTTTTTCATCCTTAATGAATTTAATGAATGGCCTGCATTGACCAATATCTGGGCGAAACTAATGCATTTACTGTTAAAAACCACAAATCAAATACAAACAAGCTTGAGTTAACAAACGAAATGATTGATTCAATTCATACGACTCGAGAAAGCTACATATTACATAACAACAAATGTCCAAAATTCATTCGTTTTGAACCATCCACATTTTCGAGTAAACTCGAGGTGACATTTGGACAATACGCCCCAAAAAAAACGCCTACCTTTCATTTACCATGTCACAATGTTTTCATGTACCTGAAATGTCTAGCAAGTCCGTCTCGCGCAACTGGGCAGTAATAAGCCTTCTCCTGGTGTTTGGAGTGAATCTATTGATCCGTAGTTGGCATTGCAGAGAGTGGATACCAAATGGAGATGAGCCCTTTTCTCTGTATTTCGCTCAGTGGAGTTTGCAAGGTATCTCATCGGTACTCATGAATGGAAACAACCCACCTGTCTACGAATGGATGCTCCATCTGCTTCAGTATTGGGATGGATTTAACTGGCAAAGGGCAAGGTGGATGTCAGCGATATTGGTATCCATAGGCGCCATGGCACTTTGGGGCGCAAGCCTAAAAAAGCAGAACTGGGGAGCGATGTTGTCGGCGTGTCTGTTTTTGGCTTCAACGCAAGTAATGAACGCGAGTCACCTGATTCGGGCCTATGCTCTTGAAATCAGCCTGACTTGCTTGTTGCTTTGGTTTACGGAGACTCTTGTATCGCAGGATGCTGATGAGAAAAGACGACCGACTAACCGAAATCTTTGGATGGGATGGATATTGTTAGTCGTGCTAGTGCCTTGGGTTCATTTTTATGGATGGCTACTCATTCTTCCTGCGATCCTTCGTTTGGACTTTCGAAAAAACTGGAAACCTTTCCTTTTGGCAGGCTTGGGATTAACACCCTTGATCTTCCACACGGTAAATCGGTTTGTATCGACGTTGGAGATTGGAGTCGCCCTGGACCAACCGCATGGATGGAGCATGTTACAAGATATTTTCGTCCTCTTGAATGGGAATTCCACATTGGCCATCTTGGCGCTAGCCAGTTGTATGGCCTCGCTTTTTCTGAGCCTCAGAAAAGGCCTGGGAAGTAACTTAGTCTGGTTGACACCCTTGGCGCTTTATGGTATAGGCTCGTTATGTACACCCATGCATGCTCCGCGATACATAGCCTTATTTGCTCCGTATTGGTGCCACTTCCTAGGTCAAAACCTCGCTTCTCTAATTCAACACCCATCACTGCAACTCAAGCGATGGGGTGCGTCGATATCTACAGGCACATTTCTAGGCTTGCTTTGTAGCGGGTTAATCCTTTGGCAAATTCAACCACACCCGCCCGTATACGGACCCTTAAACGATGCTGACAAAGTCGTTCCAAGACACGCTTCGGTCGCCTACATCGTGGCACCGAAGTATTGTGATTTGCCATTTGC
>Ga0206126_10002612_pt1 | contig 19222 bp, 29 predicted proteins | sample Helgoland_Spring_5_FD_148621 | JGI IMG/M metagenome (GOLD analysis project Ga0206126, IMG submission 148621) | Pelagic subsurface seawater microbial communities from Kabeltonne, Helgoland, North Sea - Helgoland_Spring_Bloom_20160412_1 | ecosystem: Environmental > Aquatic > Marine > Epipelagic ...
CGCATCTCATCGACCGGAGGGGCCTGGTCGCTCATCGTCACCTCACATCAGAGCGCGACTGATAGCGGCGCAGGGCCGTAGGCGAAAGGTGTCATGAAGGTAAAGCGCCGGGATTCTGGCGCCAGGCTCCCGATCATCTTTTGGAAAGTGCCGGGGGTTCTGTTGCCAGGCCCCCCGACGGGCCCCGCCCAGGGATCTGAACCCCTAGGACTTAAGATTCGAAATCACTCGAACCGCATTACGCGGCGAGAGCGACTTCTCCAGCGAAGTTATCGTTCGCAGTTAGAAAATGGCCCGATACGGTGGGCCAGGACGAGCGAAAGCAATCCTCTTTACACGTCCGTCGATGCTAGTCGGCCCCATGCTGCCTCCGCCGATAACGCGGGGAGAAAGTTGGTGGAGCCGCCGGGAATCGCACCCGGGTCCGGTCCGCTTATTACAAGCGCGTTTATCGCTATAGTCCGGCCGAAACCGAACCAGAGGAATATAGGCGCAGCCGTGACGCATTCCAAGCGCCGGATTGCACTCAGGCGCGGCTCCACTCCGGCGTCTGGTTTCGGAACCACGTCAACTGACGTTTGGCGTAGTTGCGGGTAGCTTGTTTAAGGGCGGCGATCGCGTCGTCGCGGGCCAGATCGCCGGACAGGTAGGCGGCCAGTTCTCTGACCCCGACCGCCTTCATGGCGGGCAGGGCGGGGTTCAAGCCACGGTCCAAGAGGGCTTGGACTTCGTCTATCGCTCCCTGATCGATCATCAGATCTACGCGCTGGTCACAGTTTGAATAGAGTTGCTGACGCTCGGGCTCTCTGACCCATCCGGTCCATGAGCCCTGCGCCAACAAGGGCTGGGTGTCGGCCTTCCAGGCGCTCAGCGCACGACCGCTGGCGATGAAAACGCTCATGGCTCGAACCAGTCGCTGTCGGTCTCCCTGTTCGATGGCCTGCGCCGCCTCAAGATCGATCTGGGCCAGGCGCCGGCGAAAAGCTGACTCGCCGAGCGCCGTGTAGTCGGCATCCATCTGATCGCGCACCGCGCTCGGCACCGCGGGAATATCGGCCAAGCCTCGTGTCAGACTGGTGAAATAGAGGCCGGTCCCCCCCACCAGAATGGCCGGGCGGCCTTGATCGCGAAGATCGTCGAGCAACGCCATCACTGCGCGGCTCCAGCGTCCTACCGACCAGGCGTCGGCCGCGTCTGCGACGCCATACAGTCGATGGTCGGCCTGGGCTTCATCTTCAGCCGAGGGGCGGGCCGTCAGGATGCGCAGGTCGGCGTAGAGTTGCTGGCTGTCGGCATTGATGATCACCGCACCCGTTTCGCGCGCCATCTTCAGCGCCAGCGCCGACTTGCCGGAAGCGGTTGGGCCGGCGATCAGGGTGATTGAGGGCGGCTGGGACAAATCGTGGCTCGCGGGACGGGTTCGAGGGCGATAGAACGCGCGCATCATCGCCTGCAAGTCCCTTGGAGATCGCCTTGGTCGAACGCACCGCCGTCATCGCCGCCCTGGACGCCGTCATCGATCCGGTTTCCGGCCAGGGGCTGGTCGCCGCCGGTCTGGTTCAGGGGTTGGTCGTGGCCGAGGATCGCGCGGGGTTTGCTCTGGAAGTCGATCGCAGCCAGGCGGCCGCCTACGCGCCGGTTCGTGACAAAGCGGAGGCTGCGCTGAAGGCCATTCCCGGCATGGCGCGCGTCTCGGTCATTCTGACCGCCGAGACCCAGCCTACTGCTGCGCCGCGCACGGCGGGCCTTTCCAAGGCGGCGGTTGATCAGGGCCGCGCCAAGGCGCCGGTCCCCACAGATCGTCCCCCCCATGTCCGCCGCGTCCTGGCCGTCGCCAGCGGCAAGGGCGGGGTCGGCAAGTCCACCGTTGCGGTGAACTTGGCTGCCGCACTTTCGGCGCGCGGGCTTTCGGTCGGCATTCTCGACGCCGATGTTTATGGGCCGTCGCTGCCGACGATGCTGGGCATCAGCGGCCAACCCGCCTACGAGGACGGCGCCATCGTGCCGCACGTCGCCCATGGGCTGAAGGCCATGTCGGTCGGCCTGCTGACCAAGATGGACGACGCCATGATCTGGCGTGGCCCGATGGCGTCGCAGGCCATCACGCAGATGCTGACCCAGACGCGTTGGGGGACGGCTGATGCGCTGCTGGACGTGCTGGTGGTCGATCTGCCGCCGGGCACGGGCGACGTCCAGCTGACCCTGATCCAAAAGACGCCGCTGGATGGGGCGGTGATCGTTTCGACGCCGCAGGAAGTCGCTCTGGCCGATGCCCGGCGCGCCCACACCCTGTTCCAGCGCGTCAATGTTTCGACGTTGGGCCTGATCGAGAACATGAGCGGTCCGGTCTTTGGTGAAGGCGGGGGGAAGGCCGAGGCCGAGCGCCTATCCATCCCCTTCTTGGGCGCTTTGCCGCTGGACGCCGACTTAAGAGAGGGCGGCGATGCCGGACGACCGCTTGTCGCAACCGATCCTCACGGCGATATCGCCGGCCGCTTTGTCGAAATAGCCGCGCGCGTCTCGGCGGCGCTCGAGCTTTAGAAAAAGCGGGGGCGGGGGGTTTTCAAACGCAACCCTGTTCGCCACCTTGGGTGCTACAGATACCCAAGGAGATCCAATGAGCCTCGACGCCCTGTTCAGCCCATTCACGATCAAGGGGCTGACCCTGCCCAACCGCATCGTCATGGCGCCCATGACGCGGTCCTTCTCGCCGAATGGCATCCCGACCTCCGACGTCGCCGCCTATTATCGCCGTCGCGCCGAGGGCGGGGTGGGCCTGATCGTGACCGAGGGCACGGTCGTCGAGCGTCCGGCGGCGCGCAACGACGCCAATGTGCCGGTCTTCCACGGCGAAGCGCTGCCGGAATGGAAGTCGGTGGTGGAAGAGGTTCATGCCGTCGGCGGTCTGATCGCGCCGCAGATCTGGCACGTGGGCTCGGCCCGCGGACGCGGCGATGACTGGGCGCCTCTGGGCAAGGTGGACAGCCCGTCGGGCATGACCATGCCGGGCAAGACCAAGCTGGAGCCGATGACGGAGGAGGATGTCGCAGACACGATCGCCGCTTTCGGCCGGTCGGCCCGCGCGGCTCGCGACCTCGGCTTCGACGCCGTCGAAATCCACGGCGCCCACGGCTATCTGATCGATCAGTTCTTCTGGGGCGGACTGAATGCGCGCGAGGACCGCTGGGGCGGACCGACCATCGCCGACCGCGCCCGCTTCGGCGCCGAGGTCGTGAAGGCGGTGCGTGAAGGCGTCGGCGACGACATTCCCGTCATCCTGCGCCTGTCGCAATGGAAGCTGCAGGATTATACGGCCCGCATAGCCGAGACGCCGGAACAGATGGTCGAGTGGCTGACCCCGCTGTCGGACGCCGGCGTCGATGTCTTCCACTGCTCGCAGCGCCGCTTCTGGGAGCCGGAATTCGAAGGCTCGGACCTGAACTTCGCCGGCTGGACCAAGAAGTTGATAGGCAAGCCCACGATCACCGTCGGGTCCGTCGGCCTGGACGGCGAGTTCATCGCGGCCTTCGGCGGCGAGGGTTCAAAGCCCGCCTCGCTGGACGGTCTGCTGCGCCGTCTGGAGAACGAGGAGTTCGACCTGGTCGCCGTCGGCCGCGCACTGCTGGCCGATCCTCAGTGGGTCGCCAAGATCCGCGACGGTCGTGAAGACGAGCTGCGCAACTTCGAGCGTTCCGACCTGATGACTCTGTCCTGATCGGGAAACGTCGAGCCGGTCATGCCGGCTCGACGATCACGCCCGTGCCGTAGCACAGCACCTCGGTCACGCCCGGCATGATCTCCGTCGCGTCATAGCGGACGGCCAGGATGGCGTTGGCGCCGTGGGCTTGGGCGTGTTTGACCAGTTCGTCATAGGCTTCCTGACGCCCGGCCTCAGCAAGCTTCACATAGGCGCCGACTCGGCCTCCCAGCATCGACTGGACCCCGCCGATGGCGTCGGAGATGGCGTTGCGCGAGCGCACCGTGACACCGCGCACCAGGCCGATGTGGCGGGTGACGCGAAAGCCGGGCAGGTCGTTGGTCGTGGTGACGTACATCTGTTTCTCCTAGCGTCGTTCCAGCACACGGAAGGTGAAGGCATGGTCGTCCTTCTCGCCCGCCGGGTGCGATTCTGACGATACCTCCACCCAGGCCGTTTCGTCGAATGACGGAAAGACGGCGTCGCCCTCGGGAGAGGCCTCGACCTCGGTGACGTACAGTCGCCTCGCGCGGGGCAGGGACGCCTCGAACAGGGCGGTGCCGCCGATGATGCAGATCTCCTCGACGCCATCGTCCTCGGCGGTCTCGCGCCCGATCTCGATGGCTTCGTCCAGGGTGGCGCAGACCAGCGCGCCCTTCGACATGCCGTCGCTTTCGTAGGACTCGTCACGCGTCAGCACGATGTTCAGCCGACCGGGCAGAGGCTTCAACGGCAGGCTCTCCCAAGTCTTGCGGCCCATCAGGCAGGGCTTGCCCACGGTGATGGCCTTGAACCTTTGCAGGTCCGAGCGCAGCCGCCAGGGCAGGTCGCCGTCGCGACCGATGACGCCATTGCGTCCACGCGCGACGACCAGGGCGATAAGAGGAACGGTCATACATTCGGCTCCAGCCACTTCAGCCATTTGCGCTGCATGGCCTGATCCAGATCGACACCCGCCCGCGCGCAGTAGATCAGCAGCATCCCCAGCACATCCGCCGCCTCGTCACCCAGCGCTTGGCTGTCGGGCGCGCCTCTCGCTCGGCTGGTCAGACGCAGGTGCTCGGCGGTCAATTCGCCAAGCTCTTCCTGCAGTTTGAGCAAGGCCCAGTCGCGGTCGCGGTCGATATCGTGTTCGGCGGCATAGATGTCGGAGATGCGAAGCACCGACGCGGTCAGATGGCGCAAATCCATCCGTTCAGCGGCGCTCGACGCTGACGCCGTCTGCGGCGAAGGCCTCAAGACGCGATCGGGCATCGGCGTCGTTCAGCGCATAGGCGTCGAGGAAATCCTCCGTCGCCCGGATGATCTGATCAAACTGCTCGCCTTGGGCCGTCCCCGGCAGCTGGTGGTCTGCACCCGCGAAGATCATGAGAGTTTTGTCGCCGGCCGGACTATTGTCGAACGGCGCGCGATGATCGCGCCAATCGCTGACGAAGCCGGGCACCAGATCCTGATCGCCGGTGATCACCAACAGCGGACGGTCAAGCGTGCGGTAGCTGTCGGAGGTGACGCGGCCGGGGATGGCGCCGGCCGAGGAAAAGGCGATCACGCCTTTTACCGCCGGGTCGCCTGCGGGGCCCGCCGCCGTGACGGCGCCGCCCTCGATCACGGACATCAGAGAGCCAAACGAATGCCCCGCCACGATCAGCGGTTTGTCCGAATGCGCATGGGCGGCGATGCCGCGTGCGACGCCCAGGTCGATCAGCCTGGTCGAGAAGGCGGCGCGATTGTCATATTTCTCATGTTCGGGATGGCGCAGGGAATCGACGTGCAGCGGTGCGATTACCGTGAAACCATGCGCCGCCCAGGCTGACAGAATGCGAGCATAGGCCGTCGGTGAGCCGTTATAGCCGTGGCTGAACACCACCACGCCGCGTTCGATCGGAGCGGTCCAGATGCTGATCGGTATGGCCCGACCGTCCGGCGCCGGCACCCTGATTTGTACCGGTGTGATCTCTGCGGCTTCAACGGCGGATGAGATCGGCTGGGCGATCGCCGACGTTGCCGGCGTCGCGAGCAGAATGAGACCAAGAGAGAAGGCGCGGATCATCGTGAAGGACCTTAAACGGCGACGGCGGCCTTGATGTGCGGCCAGGCTTCGTAGCCTTCGAGGGTGAAGTCCGAGAGGTCGAAGGCGAACAGGTCTGTCTTGGGCGCGATCTGCATGACGGGCGGGGGCAGGGGTTCGCGTGTCAGCTGAAGCTCGGCCTGTTCGAGATGGTTCAGATACAGGTGGGCGTCGCCGAAGGTGTGGACGAAGTCGCCCGGCTCCAACCCGACGATCTGGGCCAGCATCATCGTCAGCAAGGCGTAGGAGGCGATGTTGAACGGCACGCCCAGGAAGACATCGGCGCTGCGTTGATACAGCTGGCAGCTCAGTTTGCCGTCGGCGACGAAGAACTGGAACAGGCAATGGCAGGGCGGCAAGGCCATGTCATCGACGTCGGCCGGGTTCCAGGCGGTGACGATGTGGCGGCGGCTGTTCGGATTGGTCTTTAGTCCGTGAACCAGCTTCTCGATCTGGTCGATGATGCGGCCGTCCGGCGCGGCCCAGGACCGCCATTGCTTGCCATAGACCGGACCCAGCTCGCCCTCGGCGTCGGCCCATTCGTCCCAGATGCGGACGCCGTTGTCCTTCAGATAGGCGATATTGGTCTCGCCGCGCAGGAACCACAGCAGTTCGACGATGATCGACCGCAGATGCAGCTTCTTGGTCGTCAGGACCGGGAAACCCTTCGACAGATCGAACCGCATCTGCCGGCCGAAGACGCCAAGCGTTCCGGTGCCGGTGCGATCGTCGCGGCGGACGCCGTTGTCGAGGATGTCGCGCAGCAGGTTCAGATACTGCCGCTCGGGATGATCGGCCGGCGCCGCGGCGATGCGAGCCTGAAGTTCAGCGATGGCGACCTGAGCGTTCATGGCGTCAGCTTCCACCCGAATCAGTCTTTCGCCAATGAACCGTCGGTGATCACGATCGGATCGTTGTGGATCGAATCAACCCCCGAAGCCGCCTTCGTCGAGAAAGGCCTGTTCTTCAGGCGTGGTCTGGCGGCCCAGCGCGGCGTTGCGGTGTGGGAAGCGGCCGAAGCGGACGATGATGTCGCGGTGCAGCTTGCCCCATTTCTCCAACTCTTCGTCGCCGGCGACCAAGGCCATGTAGCGGTCCTGATCCTCGATCCGTTCGGAATGTTCGAAGGGCAGGAGCAAGAAGTTCTTTAGCGCCGGCTCGATCGCCAGATGCAGATCGCGCGCCACGGCCTGGTTTGCAAACATCAGGGCGAGCGGGTCGGTGGCGAACTGATGCGCCGTGCCGCGAAAACTGTTTCGGGGATACTGGTCCAGCAGGATCAACAGCGCCAAGGCGCCCCGGGCCGTGTCCATCCAGCCGTCCCGTTCGCGGCGTGCGGCGGCCCAATGCAGGGCGCGGCCCCGGTTACGGAAGTCGGTGTCGAACGCCTCGTCCTTGGCGAACCACTTTTCGGGTCCAGCTTCTTTCCAGAAGGCGACGACGTCGGATGGGGCTATGAAGGCGGTCATGACCCAGACCCTACCCAATCCGCTGCCTGTCTTCCATGACCGCGACTGCGACCTTTCGATCATCCGCGGCAAGCGCGTGGCCATGATCGGTTACGGCAGCCAGGGCCGCACCCATGCGCTGAACCTGCGCGATTCGGGCGTGGTCGATATCGTGGTGGGTCTGAAGTCCGGCTCCAAGACGCGAGACCTGGCGCGCGCCGACGGGTTCGAGGTGATGACGGCCGCGCAGGCCGCGTCGGGCGCCGACGTGGTCGCCGTCATGACGTCAGACGAGGCGCACCGCGATCTGTGGCGCGACGAACTGGAGCCGAACGTGCGGCCGGGCGCGGCCCTGGTCTTCGCCCACGGCCTGTCGGTGCGATTCGGCCTGGTCGAACCGCGCGCAGATCTGGACGTCATCCTGGCCTCGCCCAAGGGGATCGGGCCGCGCATCCGCGATCTGTACGAAGCCGGGGAGGGGGTCTTCTGCCTGTTTGGCGTGCAGCAGGACGCGACGGGCAGCGCGCATGCCCTGGGCCTGTCCTATGCGGCGGCGCTGGGCTGCGGGCGCAAGGGCATTCTGGAAACGACGATGCGCGACGAGTGCGAGAGCGACCTGTTCGGCGAACAGGTCGTACTGTGCGGCGGCATCGCCGAACTGATCGACGCGGCCTTCTTGAAGCTGGTCAACGCCGGCTATCCGCCCGAAGTGGCGTGGTTCGAATGTTTCTATGAAACCAAGCTGGTGACCGACCTGATGTACGAACGCGGCATCGCCGGCGCCTTCGCCAAGATTTCGAATACGGCGGAATACGGCGCCTATCTGACCGGACCGCGCGTCATCGGAGCCGAGTCTCGCCGGGCGATGGATCAGGTGTTGGCTGAGGTTCAAGGCGGGGCGTTCGTGCGGCGGCTGATGGCCGACTATGACGCCGGATCGCCCGATCTGACCGCGCGCCGAAAGGCGCTGGGCTCAAGGTCTATCGAGTCGGTTGGCGCGCATCTGAATGCGGTGGCGCGCCGGGCGATGGAGAGCGCGGCGAACGACGACTGATGCGGCTCTGACAGCGGGCGAAGATCTGCTGTCGCATCGTCGATTTTTCTGAGGAGAAGATGGTCGGAGTGAGAGGATTCGAACCTCCGACCCCTGCGTCCCGAACGCAGTGCTCTACCAGGCTGAGCCACACTCCGACCGTGGGGGCTGGCCTGGCGGCGTCGCCCCGAAGTGAGGACGCGGCTTATAGCCATGGGTTCGATAGGCCGCAAGCGCCCATTTCGACCCATCTTCACGGTAAGCGAAAATAGTCCTGAAAGAGGGTGTTGCATCCCAAAACGGCTTGGCGTATCTGACCGCCTCCGCCGCACAGAGTGCTTCGGAAACGCCGGTCCTGCTGGGGAATGGTGTAATGGTAACACTACGGTTTTTGGTACCGTCATTCTAGGTTCGAGTCCTAGTTCCCCAGCCACCGCCGACAAAGGTCGGCGCCGCCGAACCACTTTACAGCTTCAGCATTATCATCTGCGCCAGGGCTTCCGTCCGGACGCTCGGCTACCTAGCTTGACCGCAGACTGCTGCTGAGGAGAACGATGATGGTCACCGCCAAAGAAAAGCGCCTGGCGCCCCTGAAGACGCCAACGAGCCTGTCGGAGGAGGCCACCCAGAGCATTTCCGCCGCTCTGACCGGCCTTCTGGCCGATACGTTCGCCCTCTACATCAAGACCAAGAATTTCCACTGGCACGTCTCGGGCCCGCATTTTCGGGACTATCATTTGATGCTGGACGAGCAGTCGGCGGAAATCCTGGCCATGACCGATCCGATGGCCGAGCGGGCGCGCAAGATCGGCGGGACCACGCTGCGCTCTATCGGTCAGATCGCCAAGGAATCACGCATCGCCGACAATGACGCCGACTATGTCGACCCGCTGGATATGCTGGCCGAGCTTCGCGACGACAACGGTGAACTGATCGGCCGGATGCGCGAGGTGCATGACTTGTGCGACGAGCATAACGACGTCGCGACCGCCAGCTTGCTGGAGAACTGGATCGACGAGAGCGAGAAGCGCGTCTGGTTCCTGTTCGAATCGGGTCGTCGCGGTAACGGCTGAGGAACCGCAGCGCTTGCGCCGTCTTATGTATCGTCGATAGTCGATTATGGACGGCGCAGGAGGGGCGTGTGAAGCAGGGTGCGGTGATCTGCGGCTTGGCTATTGTGGGTGTGCTGGCGGCCTCGCCCGCCTCAGCCGATATGTCCAAGGCGTTCGGCAATACGATCGTGTCCCATTATCCGAATGGACAGTGGGTCCGGCACTATTTCGAGCCGGATGGACGCTACACCTCACAGTTTTCGGACGGGCGACGTGTGGCGGCCCGCTGGTCGGCTGAGGGTGACAAGATTTGTTTGTCCGGCTTCAGCCCGCGTCAGATCCTGCCGCGCTTTTGCAGCCGGATGGTCGAAGCCGATGTCGGCGACACCTGGCGCGCCCGCGATCCCTTGGGACGCTCCATTCGCAACGAACTGATCGCTGGGCGTCGCTGAGGCCTTGCCCTGAGCGGCGTCACCCTCTAGACGCGACCGCCTACCCGATGCGGATGTGGCGGAACTGGTAGACGCACTGGATTTAGGTTTCTGCTCATCCAGCTCCCTCCGCCTTGTTTTCACTGATGATTTCCGAAATCTCCACTTCGGTGTGGGGGGATTTGTGGCCTAGAGCCGCAAGGACATCGGCGTCTGAGACGTGGGCATAGCGAGCTGTCGAGGTGATGCTCTCGTGCCCGAGAAGCTGCTTCACCACAGCGAGATTTCCCGAGGCCTTCAGTGCCGTCGTGGCGGCGTGGTGGCGCCTGTCATGGACCGGCCGCGCGTCGACGATCCTGGCGGCTTTCAACGCGGCCTGGGAGGCGGCTTGGTGCCCTCTGGGTGTGATGGCCTGGAGCTTGCCGTCTGGCCTCTGTCGGAACCAGACCGTGGCCAGATCGGCATCTCTGGCGCGCCCCATCCGAGCCTTCATGTCCGAAAGGTCGTCGGGGAGGAGAGGGAGGTAATGCGTTCCGCCGTTCTTGCGGGCGCGAAGAGCCACCCGGCCTCCGACGACATCGATGGCGTCCAGCGGGAAGAAGGCTTCGGTCAGGCGGACGCCGTAGCGATTGATGAAGTCGAACAGGGGGCGATGCCACTCGGGCAGGCCGGCGCGCCAGGCATTGATCTCATCGCCGCTGAAAGTGCGGGTGCGACCCTTAGGCTCCTTCAGACGCAGATCGCTCCACGGTATCTCGCGGACCTTCAGCTCCAGGTTCCGGCGAGCGAACCGCAAGATCGGCCTAAGGGTGGTGTCGATCAGGTCGCGGTTTACCGTGCTGTTGGAGGGCAGCTTGCCTTGGCGCGTGGTCTCGACACGGCGCCGACTGATAGCGGCCTGGACCTCGGCCGCGCCGATGGTCGAGATCAGAGCATCCCCGTCGAAGTGACGCAGCATGATGTTGAGCCGAAAGCCGACGGTGGCCTCGGCCTTGGTGCCCGCCACCTTGGCCTTGAACCACTCCACTGAGACCTCCTTCAGCGTTTGCTCTTGGAGCGCGTCAGATGCTCCCAGGGCAAGATCTCGGCGGAGGCGTTCGAGGTGCTTCTGGGCGTCGCCCTTCTTGATGCAGCGCGTCGTGCCGCGATATCGCTGACCCGCGAACTGGAAGTCGTAGTGCCAAGTGTCGCCGCGCCGATAGAGGGACATGTTTCGCCTCGCGTGTAGGTGTCGAGGTCGTCAGAGCGGATGCGCCACTGGCGGCCGGTTTTGATCGCCGGGATGTATCTGGCGTTGATGAGGTTCAGGACCGTCTTTTCGGAAAGTCGGAGCGCGGCACAGACTTCCTTCAGGGTGAGCAGCGTCGGGATCGCGGATGCGGTTGATGTCGACATCAGCTACCCCCAAACATCTGGGCGATTACCGAATTTGCGGTACCGCTTGGGCCAGCACGCAGGCTGGAAATCGGGCGCTCGCTCAGCCGCGCCAGCTTGTCGCCAAGCGCGCGCAAATCGACAATGGACCACGCCTCAGCTCGATTGTCTTTTTGGAAGGAGCCTAGGATTTCCAGGCCAAACTCGAGCGTGGGGAGCGGGATCAATCCATCGAACTGTTCGACAGCGGCAGCGGCATCGGCTGAGAGGCCTGGCAGTTCTGCAGCCCTGATCCGCGGCCGGATCACCAGCAGATAACGAAACACTGGCGGGAGCATGAGCTTGTTGATCGCGGCGCTCAGGACAGCTGGAGGCATGTCGATTGGCGCCTCGATCGCTCTCGGCATCTGTCCGGCGTAGTTGAGGACATACAGCGCGCCAAGATCTGCTGACCTTCCCGACTCTGTGAGAGGAACGCCCACATCGCTCAGGGCGCGCCGAAGCATGATCTGCGCGACGTGGAGTGTGTTGTAGACGCTGCTTCCAGCATCGGATGCCTTGATGATGCCTCGGCGGCGCCAGTCCCTGAGCAAGTCGCTGGAGACGCCTGTTATTCGCGAAACCTCAGACGGCCCGTATTTGGTGAACTCGAGGTGGTATTCGTCTGAAGCGGAGGTCTGCGTCATGGGTGTGAGATTGCTCACAACTTCGATGGCGTCAAGCATTTTGTGAGACATCCCACAGGGCGCGTTGTAAGGCCCACTCGATTTCGCAGGCCAGTGGCATCCGGCCGATCAGGTCGCTGTTGTGGAAACAATCCTCCACGGCCTCCTTTTGGGCGCGCGTCAGGCGCTTCGGGATCATCGGATAGCCGGGGTAGGTCATTGCGATCCGTCTCCCGTCTCTGGCGTGGTCGCCTCGGCCCCCTCGTCGCGAGCGAACGCCGCCACGGTGACCCCGCCGAAGCTAGGCTCGCGGTCGCTGTCATGGCCTTCGTCGTCGCATTGGGCGCCTTCGTCTTCGCTCTCGTCCTCCCGATCGTCGTCTGGCCCCTGAAGCCAAGCGTCCTGCGATCCCTGCCAGGAAAGGGCGGGGACGGCCGCCGACAGGCTCGGCTCGTCGTCGCCGGCGGGCTCCAGGTCAGGATCGCCGTCGATGTCGTCCAAGACGTTGATGAGGCGGTCAATCAGCCGGCAGACCTGAGCGCGGAACTGGTGACGGGTGGCGGCGGGGTGGATGACCAGATCGGCGCTCATTGGCTCCGCGCCCCGTTCAGCCACATCACCACCTGGGTCAGGATCATGGCGACGTCGGGCGAGGCTTCGTCGCGGTCGTGCAGATCGCGGAGCAGGGCGGCCAGCTTGATCTGGGCTTCACCTGCCTTCGTTACCGGCCGGGCGACGAACTCGCGCCAGAGGCCGGCTTCAATGTCCAGCAGCGCGGTGACCTGCTCGTCGGTATCGACGGCGACGCAGGCGGCGCGAGCATAAGTCGCGAGGCTGCTGAGGGTCATGAGAGGGATGGTCTGTGCGATGGGCACAGGTGTGCTATTGGCGTGTGCAGCCATGACCTGATCTCCTAAGGATCGGTTGCGGTTAGGGCTGGGGGGAAGTTGGCGCTTCCACCCGGCCTGTTTTTATGGTTGCATCTAATTAATGATAAATGCAACCACGAAATCACGAGGCCGACCGGCGACTGGAAAGGGCACACCTGTCCAAGTTCGGCTTCAGCCCGATCTCATTGAAAAACTGGATCGATGGCTAGGCGCAGAGGCCAGGCACAAGGGACTTCCGAAGCCGAACAGCCGGGCCCACGGCATCCGACAAATCCTACAGGACAGCCTGGGTGACTGAGGCGGTCGAGAAGATCGCCTACACCTACAAGGAGGCGGTCGCCGCTACTGGCGCCAGCCGTAACACGCTCTCGAAGATGGTCAACAGTGGCGAGATCCAGGCGCGCCATCGCGGGCGCCGGGTCTTCATTCCACGGGCCGAGCTGGAGAAGCATTTCGGTCAAATCCCAGATTGAATGGGTCACCGGTGACCCGCCAATGTCGTTGTTTTGGCTCGACAATCTGACGGATTGCCGGAACGGGATACCTGTAACCCATTTTGCGCCCGAGGATTATTTAGCGAAGACAATGGCTTAGGCCTGCCGCAGGTGTGCGTAATGTGTGCTCGCTCAGAGAGCGTGTGCACAGAACCCGACGCCTGGCCTTCATCCGGCTTTTCTTCTTTTCATCCACGGCAAATCTCGACCTTGGGTTCGAGCCGCCTTGTGCGAACGGAATGGGAACGCTTACGCTCGTCCCAGTAGCGTAATCACCAACCGAATCTCACAGGATGAGGCAATGACCTTTCCGCAAATCAATCACCCCGAAGAGGGTATTTCGATTCCAGCTCCAGCCTGGACTGAAGAGGTCATCTCTCTTCTGAAGCACCAGCTGGCAGCCCAAAACCAGACAAATCAGCTCCTACAGCAGCTTGTGGATGCTCAGCCTGGTCACCCGGACGCGTTCGCTGAAATCATGGAGCGAGCTTTGAAGCGTGCCGATGAGGCCCGAGCGAAAAGAACGCAAGATGCTTGAGGTGACCGTGGTAGTTCGGGAAGCCGGCAAGCTGAAGCCCGACTTCTCCTTGCCGTTCCGCCTTCCGGCGCTGCCGCGTGAGGGCGAATACATATCGGTAACACGGCCAGATACGCCCGATCCGTGGAGCGAAGACCTCATCGTCCGCAAAGTGTGGTGGCGCCTGTTCCACCCAGAAACGGGGGGCTTTAGCCAAGGTGACGCCCAAATCGGAAAGGTCACCGAAATCTTTGTCGAGTGCGATCCAGCCATTGGTCCTTATTCGAGCGATCGGTGGCGAGACTCGCTCTCGTCCTCGAAGGTCGAGACGTTCGAAGTGGAGCGGTTTTCGCTTCGACAATCCGACATCGGCGGATGAGAGCACGATGACCTCAGATCGAATGTCCGAAGTGCGCCTCTGGCGCGATGTTCAGCTCTTCCGCTGGTATGGAGACGAGAGCGCGGCAAGTCGTCTCCGTGAGCATGGTTCGATCAACGAGAGCGTGCGAGCAGTCGATGCAATGGCTGCGCCTACCAGCGATGAGCTCGGTTGGACCGACGTGACTGGCGATCCGCTCGACCCGTCCCATCCTTGGTGGGGTTATCAGGGGCCGTCAGCGGTCGAACTTCGGGCTCAGCGTGCGGGGCTGCCTTGGCCCCCTGAGATTGACCCCGACCCATATAGCCAAAGCTAAGCCGCATCCCTGGCCTCGATCTCCCTGACCAACTCGACCATGGCGGACAATCCGACGTCGTTGGCGGCCTGCTCCCTCTCGAAGGCGCGGTAGGCATCGCCGACGACGCGGACAACTGCCCGCCTTAGCGACGGGGAGAACCTGATGGCCCGCTCGGGCTCATTGGCTTTCCTGGCGCATGGGGGCGCCCAGATTTCAATCTTCTCCCTGCCTTTGACATAGGCACAGCCGCGCAGCTCCATGATGCCCTCCAGGTGGACATCGAAGTAGGCGAGGATGACGTTCTCGCCGACTTGGGCGTCTTTGACGGTGCGAATGCCGGTGACCTTGATGGGCATGTGGTTTCCTTCCTAGTTGAAGCTGATCTCGTCGATCCAATCGGATTCGAAGATGGAGGGGCCGGCGTCTGAAGCCTGGGCGCGGGCGATGGCCATGGCGGCCGCTACGGCGCCGTCGATCTTCTCGGCCGACTTGGATTTGATGAAGCGGGCGGTGTCGCCCTTGGGCCCGCGGTCGATGACGGCGTTGTTGAAGTTCCAGCGCAGCACCGGGTGACCGCCATGCCGCAGCTTGCCCGAGATCAGGGCACGCTCGGTTTCCATGATCGCCGGCGTCATCGACAGCCAGCCTTGGCGGAAGTGGACCACGTTGATGCCCATATCCTGCAGCCGGGGCACGATGCCGGCGGACATGGCAGGGTCGATGGCCAGTTCCTGGATCCGGTAGCGCTGGCTGATCTCCTCGATGACGGTTTCGACGTAGGCATAGTCGACGACGTTGCCGGGCGTAGCCGTCAGGTGGTCAGCCTCGGCCCAGGTCAGATAGGGCACCTGATCGCGCTCCTGGCGCTTGGCCAGATTGTCGGCGGGGCAGAAGAACCATGGCCGCAGGGAATAGCCCCCGTCGTCGTCCCTGAAGGCCGCCACGATGGCCGTGAGGTCCTGGGTGCTGGATAGATCGACCCCGAGCCAGACCTGCTCTCCCTCGCGGGCGTCCCAATCGATCGGCGCGGCGCCGCGATCGTAGATGTCCATGTCGAGCCAGGGGTCGGGCGCCCCGTCGGACCAGATGTTCAGGTAATAGCGTTTGAACGCCTCGCGCTGGGCCGGGATCTCGGCGGCCTGTCGGGCGGTGACACGCATCTCTTCCAGAGAGCGGAAGCCCGAGGCGATGGCCGGATTGACTGCGGCCCAGACCTCTTCGTCCTGCCAGCTGGCGTCCTTGTCGGCTTCGAACAGTATCGGCAGGAAGGTGTCGTCCACCACCTGACCAGAGGCGACCTTCTTGGCGTAGGCGTAGAGCTCGTAGGCCAGCCCATGGACGCCGGAGCCGGCCGTGGTGATGACGATGGACAGGGGCTCCTCGCGCTTGCCCATAGACTGCCGCAGCACGTCCCACAGTTCGCGCTTGGGCCAGGCGTGGACCTCGTCCGCGATCAGGCAGGAAATGGACAGGCCGTGCTTAGAATAGGCCTCGTGTGAGATCGCCTTGAGGGTGGAGCGGGTGTCTGGGTGCTGGATCGTCTTGTAGGAGGGGAGCACCTTCGTGCGGGACTTCAGGACCGGCTCCTGGGCGATCATGCCAGAGGCGGCGTTGTAGGCGATCGAGGCTTGTTCCCGGTCAGCGGCGGCGACGACGACCTGGCCGCCGGCTTCCTTCTCGGGGCCGACCAGATGCAGCAGGCCCAGGCCGGCCGACAGGGTTGTCTTGCCGTTGCCCCGAGGGAGCAGGATGAAGACGGTGCGGACGCGGCGCTGCCCATCCTCGCGGGTGTCGCCGTAGATCCGGCGCACGATGCGCTCCTGCCAGCGGGCGAGTTTAAACCGCTGCCCGGCAAGCTTTCCCTCGTGCAGCTTCAGCTTCTGGATGAAGGCCGCCGCTCTGGCGCCTTTGCCATGCGGATCGGGTATCGGGCTGTCGTCAGTCCACCAGGTCACCGAAGCCCCCATTGTCGTCTGCATCGACGCCAAGGGCAGGGCGGGAACGAGAGACGGGCGTGAGGCCCAGTTCCGCCGCCATTTGGCGAGCGAGGGTCATGGCGGTGTGCATCACGCGCAGCGCCGGGTGTGGACGAGGGACGCCCTTGTCGCCTTCGAAGAAGAGGCTGGGCAGGCCAGAGAGTGTCGCCTGACAGTCCCTGACCTGACCGACCGCCAGGCAGTAGTTTTCGAGGCTGCCAAGATCGCCGTCGGTCAGGATCCTGCGATCCGTCAGGACAGGTGCGCAGCGGTCCCATTCCTTGGCAGCGGCGGCCGGCATCCATGACGGCGCGGCCGGCGCGGCTTGTAGAGGGCTATCGTCCTGGCGAAGGTTCGGCTTGTCACCCCGCATGGTCATCGGGCCTCCGAGGCTTCACCAGAGCGGCCGTCCAACGGCGAGCGATAGACATCAGCTCTTCCGTCGACTGCTTCACGGTCGAGCGGCGAATGACGTCCTGTCCACCGATCAGCTTGGACAGCAGGGGAATGCGACGCGCTCGGTCGAGCGAGGCGACGGTGTGGGCGTGCCAGGCGGTCAGCCGGAAACGCCGCCCTTCGGCGTTCGCTCTTCCCTCGGCGACGACGGCATAGAGCCGCGGCGTGATCGAGAAGAACTGTTCCGGCCATCCACCCATCTCGCACCAGCCGATCAGGAGACCGTGCCAGTCCCAGCCGTCGCCTTCTGAGGGCGCGACCTGGACTTGCCCGCCTCCGGGAAGGCCTTGGACAGGGTCTTGGCGATCAGTTCGGCCGCTTCGAGGATGCCGACCTCGGAGATCAGGCGGCCGGCCTCTTCCTCGGTGCAGCCGTGGTGCTCCAGCAGGCCCGCCCAGAACAAGGTCCTGAGATTGGCCATGCTGACGTTCGCCCCCAGCAACTCGCCGATCTGCGACGTGCTGACCTGAAGCTTCTCCTCCAGGGTCACCAGCGCATTGATCGTGTAGACCAGGACGTAGTCATCGGCGCCGGCCTTGAAGCCGACTTCGCCTTTCATGGGGTTGGCCATCAGTCGTTCTCCCGCAGGACGGCGCCGGACACCTTGATCGTGACGGTGGCGGTCATCCGGTCATCGTTCGGAGCGGCCGGCTCGTAGCCAGTGATGATGCCCTCGAAGGTCCAGGTGGCGAGGTTGGGGAAGACGATCCGGAAGGTCTTCGCTTCGCGCGCGTGCAGCGCCGTGACGATGAGCGTCTCGCTCGCCGAGCCTGGCAAGAAGGTCATCTCAAAGGACGCCTCGCCCGGGTCGATGATGCCGGCGACCGCCTTCATGTAGGGCGAATCGAGCGTCGAGTAGGTGACGGCGTTCACGGTCTCGTTGGGAGGCGTGATCTCCGAGACCTCGGCGATGGTGGTGAAGGTGCCGGGCGTGGCGCTTTCGATTTGGAACTGAGAACCGTTCCCGATGGATGCTAGGGCAGTCATGTGTTGGCCTCCTGGTGCCAGACAGAGATGTCGATGCGGGTGTGGAAGAGCGGCTGCTGCGGATCAGTGCGGTCCACGGTGTCGCTCTCGGATTCGATGAAGATGCCTTCGAGCACGGTGCCGGCCGCGACCGTCCGACCGTGAGGCAGGGCGGGCACGACGGCGCGGCTCAAAAGCTTGGCGTCCTTGAAGGAGAGGCCCCAGCAGTCGATCTGCACTGTGCTGGACACCAGGCCGGTACGGCCCTCCAAGGTTCGGTCTCGCCTGCCGCTGACGCGATGAAGGGTCAGGGCGGGAAGTTCGAAATCGTCTGGTCGTGCTGACCAGTTCACCCGGTCGCCGGCGATCGTCGCGACCGCTGGGCTGCCGAGCAGCAGGGATGTGATGGCTTCCTCCATCAGGAGCCTCCTTTCGTCTTGAGGGCTTTTCGGGCGGCTCGTTTGGCGGCGACGTCGATGCCGGCGGCGAGGTTGGCCTTCACCGCTTCGAGCGCAGCTTCCTTCTCGGCATCCCAGGCGGGGCGCATGAACGGGCGCGGCGTCTGCTTGCGGTTGCCGAACTCTTCCTGAATGCCCTGCGGTTGCCGGCCTGGGCCCATGTGGACCTCGATCCGATTGACCCGCCGATAGCCCTTGCCCTTCGGCCGTCCCGACGTGATGCCGATGCTCTCGCGAAGCTCTCCGGTGCGATCTTGGGCGACGTTCTGACGGGCGGCCTCGGCCATAGGCTCCAGGGCGTCACGGAGGCTGCGCCGGCCGACATTTCGGGCAGTCGAAAGCTTCAGCCCGGCAAGGGCCTGGTCGAGCTCACGGAGGCCTTGGACGCGGACCTTCACAGCGCCGCTCCTTCTGCGTGGATCTCGATGTAGCGACGGCCCAGCGGTCGGACTTCGCGGATAATCACGACGCCGCCGTCGACGCGGACGCGGTCAGTCGCCTTGATGTCTGGTTGCCGATGGGTGCGGAGAACGATCTTGCGAGACGTCTGCACGCCGTCCGCCGCAAGGTAGTCGCGGCCGCTTTGCTGGACGCGCTGAGCCATGGCGGTCGTCACCAACGCCTCGCCCTGGACCGGGGCGTTGAACTGGTCCCGGGCGGTCTCGCCGTCGCGCACGATCTCGATGTAGGTGTCGAAGGAGCCGAGCTTCATCCGAACACCCATGGGCGTAGGTCGGCGAGCAGGACGCGGGCATCGTCTGGGACGGCGGCTCCTTCTCTGCCCTCATACAGCGCCGCGACCGTCATCAGGACGGCCTGGTCGAAGATCGGCGGCAGTTCGTCGGGCAGGTTCTCGGACCCGATGTAGCGGCTGCAGGCGTCTATGGCGCTGTCGAGCAGGCGCGAGATCAGGGTGTCCTGGCTGCTGTCCAGGATGCCCAGGTGGTCCTTTGCGTCAACGACAGACGTGGTCATCAGTACCCGCTCCTCGTGTATCGGGACCGCTCGCGCTCTTGGCGC
>Ga0206126_10002617_pt1 | contig 19212 bp, 42 predicted proteins | sample Helgoland_Spring_5_FD_148621 | JGI IMG/M metagenome (GOLD analysis project Ga0206126, IMG submission 148621) | Pelagic subsurface seawater microbial communities from Kabeltonne, Helgoland, North Sea - Helgoland_Spring_Bloom_20160412_1 | ecosystem: Environmental > Aquatic > Marine > Epipelagic ...
TGCTTTACCACCTTGGCATCTAGCTGTAGTTCCATTACTTGTAGTGGCAGCTATATTTTGAAATGGTCTATAACTGTTTACTGCAGGAAATACATTTCGTGCTTGTGTAGCACCAGGATTAACATGTTCTGGTAAGTCTGGTAGCCATTCTCCAAAAGGTAACTGCATTATTTTACGTTATCTAAATGATTAATATTAATACCTGATCTTTGAATCAAAGGTGAGCCATTGTATTTATCTAAAGCATCTGCATCTTCTGCTTGTTTAATTGCAGCTTCATACTGAGTTTTAAATTGTATTACTGTTTGTTGATCCATACCTCTAATAAATGTTGATGCATAATATAATGCACCATATAAATATATATCAGGAAACTTTGTTAAAATAGTATTAGTTGTAGTTGTACTATCAATACTATCAAAGGCTTTATAAAAAACTATTCTTGCTGTGTAAGTACTATCAGGTGCAGGACTAAATCTAAAGTTTGATCCTTCAATAGAGAAAGCTCTAGGTACACCTGTATTAGTAAAGTCTTGTGTATCAGCTTGATGAAAGGGAGTCATTAATGATAATACTCTATCAGGAGTAGCACTAGTTAAAATAAAACTTCTTATCTGTAAGAATCCAGTAGGTAATGCTTCAGTTGCTGCATCAATAGTAAATGCACTATCAACACTTTCCATATCTCTTATTCTTAATCTACGATTAAAGTCTGCTTCAGTAAGATCTATAAAGTCATCTATCTCTGTAGTCAAATCATCACGTGCTAAGAAATTAGCAATAGCTGTTTTTAAATTTGCATAATTGTTTAAAGCCATTATAACCTTTTACTTCCTGTTCTAAAGTTTTCGAACTCATTACTATTAATCATCTTTTTAATAATATCTCTTTGATCATCTGCATGTAGTTGATGATAATTAGAATGACCAAATAGTTCTTTAGTTTTAATTTGTAATGCAATCAATGGTATCTGTGCTATACGTTGAAACTCACCTTTTTGTTCTGTATGGTTTCTTGCTATCTTATTAGCTTTAAGTATAGATTCAGTATCTTGTGATTTTTTTACTACAAGTTTGCTTGTTGTTTTATCTATATGTATATCCTGATTAGGATTATATATATCTGACATGTTAGAGCTCCGTTGTATCTACAGCATATGCATCAACTAAAACTCTCCAACCATATGTATCAGACATAAACACAAGTCCAATACCTGTATTCTCTGTGGTCAATGTTAAGTCTGCAGTTAATCCTTGTATTTTTTTTCCGTTTCTAGCAACAGTTAAATTAGCACTGTCAAAGTTTGCAGCACTATCTAGTATATGTATTTCATCTCCAACTGCAGGACTACTAGGTAAAGTAATTGTAAATGCAGCTGTTGTTGCAGTATCAGCTAATAATCTGTCACCAGCTACTGCTGTGTATGCAGAAGTTTTAACAGTCCATCTTTTCAATGCACCATTAATTGCTTCAGTAGTTGTAATTGTGTCTACAAATGTATCTTTAAAACGTAAAGAGGTTGTACCTAAGTCTACATCTGAATCTGTTATTGGTCCAAGTACACCATTAGATATACTTACCTGTTCATCACCAGCAGCAACAAAAGCAAATGAATCTGATGCGTGTTTATAAACAATACCACCAGAGTTAGAAGCAGCATTATCTCCAAAGTCAATGAGTCCTATGTTATTAGCACTACCAGCCATTTGAATACCTGGTCTATTATCATCTTCAAATACAGCACATTGAGTAGTTGCATATACTGGACTTGATGCTAGATCATTTACTACATGAAGTCTTAATGCAGGACTATCAAAGTTAATGCCTATTTTATCTGTGCTACCTTTAATAAATAATAAATCTTGTTTAGTATCACCTTCAAATCTTGTGTCAACACTATCACCATCTTCATTAAATACAGTACCTGTAAATAGATCGGTGATTGTTATTTTTTTAGTGGCAGTTGCACTGGTGTCTACTATAGGTAGAACGTCTGCAGCAGCAGCCGATGTCAATGCTGTTAAATCACTAATCTTACTATCAGCCATTTTTAATCCTCTTTCTTAATACTTTTGTTCTTTGTTTGTTCTTGTTTTGTTGCTTAGAGCTTTGCTCTTTAATTTGTAATACTTTTACTAATTCACTAAACTCCATTAATTTTGGATTGGATTATCAGTAAAGTAAGAAACACCCACACCATCTTCACGTATGATGTTATCGCCTGTTTCTAATAATAGGTATGTTAAATCTTCTAGGTTTATGGCATCATTAGGTACATCTGTCCTACGGTTACGGTAGCGATCTTGACTTCGTATTGATATAAAACCTGGTCTCATTACTGACTAAGTTCTGTTATTCTAGCAGTTCCTGTTACAGAACCAACTCTGATTAATGCAACTTTACTTGCTGAATCTACTCTAAAGTATTCTACAGTAAATGCAGGTACAATCAAAGATGATGAACTAGCAGTAGGTGCAGCATCAAATGCTACATAAGCATCAACAGTAGTTACTACTCTAATTTCTCTAGTATGAGCATTAAAAGCACTAGAAGCAGCAGAAGATGCTCCTACAGCTACAGTCTGTGTTGCGCCTGGTCTAAATGTTGTTGGAGCTTTCATATTTTTTCCTTATGTAAAAGAGGGAGCCGAAGCTCCCCCTAATTATTAATTACTCAGTAATATCTAATAAGATACCGTGAGCAGCTTCGTTTCTAACTTCTAGAGTAAATTCAACTAGTAGTTGTTTTTTCTCTGAGTCACCAGTCTTAGCAAGATCATTCACTTGGAAATCTCTTAGATAAGCGGCAGCAGCCATGTCTGTTTGTAATAAGAAACAAGTTTCTAATCCAGCCATAGTTCTGTTAGGTATAATCTGAAGATTACCAAAGTCTGATACATACACATCAATGGATGCACCAAAAGTTTTATCTTCACTAGTAAACATTCTAGGATTAGAACTACTAGCTCCAACAAATCCAGATATAGTTTGTTTTACTTTAGGTGGTACAACTAGAACATCTAGATCTCCGCCTGCAGTGTAAACTTCTTGGATAGTTTCTTTCAAGATTGCTTCAGTTATTGCTCTATTTGAACCTGCACCAGGAGCATCAGTACCATCACCAGTTGATAATGATCCAGAAGTTCCAGCAGATCCATTAGTTTCAATCCAACATTGTAGTCCACCAAAAGTTCTAGCAGCAGTTGCAGATCCTACTGCAGCTAATGTAGCAGATGAAAGAGCAAGCTCCATATCTTTTTTAAGTTCTTTTGATTTTTTAGCAATTTGGTAAGCCATTTCGTCAGCTCTACCAGCAGCATCAACAGATGATTGCGTGCCAGAAACAGCAATTACTTTGTCCATAATCTGTGTGAAGTTTTGCTTTCTAGCAGTTGCAGTAGCAGCGTCTATAGTAGCATCGTCACCTTCGATTACAGCGTTAGAAGCAGCAGCAGCTAATGAATCTATTTGCCACTCATGCTTAGTTTGTTTTGCAATCGCTCTCGGGATTGCAGAAAGTATTGGAGTATCTTCAGGAGATATATTGTAAATTACATCTACTAAATCTTCTCTAATACCAGTAGTGTCGTACGTATCGTACAAGTTTGTTGGTTGTGCCATTTAAGGACTCCTTTATAGATAGTCTTTAAAAATAGAAGCAGCATCTTTTGCAGCTCCTGTTTTCTTCAGACGATTTAGTTTGTCTCGTCTAGCTTTTGCAGAGGCATCAGTTTTGTTTTTAGCTACACCAGGTTTAAGAACCTTTGGTGCTGCAGCAACTTTCTTTGTAACTTTAGGATTTGACTTGCGTAGTTTATCATAAGTCATAGCATCTTTAATTAACAAGACTTGTCTTGCATCATAAACACTATTGATCTCTTGATCACCATAACCTAAACCAGATAAATATTTTCGCATATCAGATTTAAGTTTGCTAGCTTTATCAGGATCATTGAACTCAGGAACAAGACTACTAACTTTATGTTGTTGGTCTTGTAAGTATTTTTGAAACTCATGAGCTTGATTAGCTTTAGTTTCTTCCTGTATTCTACCTAAATTTTCTGCACGTTTACGCATCTTATGTTCTAATCGTGCAGCTTCGCTTGGATCATCTTCGTAAAGTTTTTCAAAGTTAATGTTACTGTATTCAGCTTGCAGCTCTTGTTGAGCCATACTGGTTAACTCTGTAAGTTTCGACAACTTATTGTTAATCTCACCTTGAGATTGTTGCATTAGATCATTGTACTTTGATTTCTCTAAAGATAGTTCTGATGTCTTGCGTGTGTAATCTGCTTCTCTTTGGTATCCCCGAAGTAGTTCATCAAGGGTGACCGTCAATTCGCTGCCGTCTACTTTGACAGTATATGAAGGTTCCTCTGGACTTTCGTCAATATCTTGTTCAGCGTCATCTGTAGCTTCTTCAGCTACCTCAACTTCTTCTACATCCTCTGCAGGTATGATTTCTTCAGTTGGTTCTTCTACAACTTCTTCAGTTGTTTCTTCTGGTTCAGCAGGTGCTGGTTCAGAAGGTAGGTTTTGCATCAAACCTGATAGGGTTTTTGCAGCTCCTAATACATTTGTAGCTTCATCAGCCATATGTACACTCCTTTATGGTTAGTGTTATTTAAAGCACTCCAGATGGGTGGTGCTATTTTTTGCGAAGCTCATCTAATTGTTTGCTTGCAAGTTTACCAGTTTCCATAACAGTACGGAAATGGTTTTCAAACTTACCTAAAATTTGATATGCAAGATAGATCTTTGTTCTTGCAAGTTCATCATTTGGTCCTGTTTGAAATATCGCTTCAGTATAAGATTGTTTAAGAGTTTCTAAAGTCTCTTGAAACAACTCATCTTCTAAAATTGTTTTTGCTCTTGAGCCTCTACTGCTTTCCAGTTCCAGGTTCGACATCTATTTCTACACTCATTCCTTGTGGTTGTTGTGGTTGTAAGAGTTGTTTAGTTGCAGCATCTAGCATTTCTTTATTAGATTGTGAAATACCTTTCATCTCTAATGCTTCTCGCTTGATAGCTTTCTCATCTATATCAGACTCGTACTTCATTTCAAGTTCTTTTATTTTCGCTTCGAAGTCAAGCATCATTTTCTGATATCTTAATTCTATCTCACGCATTCTATTTTCATATTGCATTTGAGCTTCAGCAGCTTTTTGTTGTGTCTGTATTTGTGATACTTTTTCAAACTCAGATGGTGGCTTCGGTTGTGGTGGTGGCATGTTTTGCATACCAGTTCTAGGATCAGTAAAGTATGAACTAACATCTTTAAGTCCTGCATTCTCAATGATACGAGAAAGAGTATTATAAATATTTTCTAAGTTTACTATTGGTCCAGCAGGTGAACCTTGTAATTTAATAGCTTCTATTTGTTGTCTCAGTATAGCATTAAGTATACCAAGTTGTTGATCTCTAGATCCTGTACCAAGTCCAACATGAATAGTAACATTGCATCTATCTCTCCATTCCATAGGATTCATAGGAACAAAATTATTATTAACTTTAATAATACGTTCTTTGTCTTGATACTTAACAACTAACTCAAACATCTTTTTAAATATATCTTTAACACCTGTCTCAGCAAATACTCTAGCAATTAACTCTAATCGCATTTGTGATTGTGATAGAATAGTATTTATACCTGATGCAGTTTTATTAAGTGTATCAGTATCCATACCTTGATTATATTTAGTAATACCACTTCGTTCTTCTTTAACAGTATCTAAGTATGATAATAATGGAAAGGCTTGATTAGTTAATGTTTGATTTTGTAATGGCATCATAACCTGACTAGGTGCGCCTTTAGTTCTTACAATTCCGCCTGGTCGATTAGTTAATAGATCATCAAGATTAACTTGACCATCCATAACTGCAACTCTGTTATTGTTTGTTAAGTACATATTATCAAGTACTTGTCTCATAACAGTAGATTTAATTAACTGAATATCTTCAACTAGTTCTGATACTGATCTACCATAGAATCTATGTGGTACTATAATAGGAGTAATAGAACAGAATGGATGTGAATCCACAGCTACATTATCAAGGATAGTATAACCACCTTCACCTGCACTAGTAATTTTTCTTAACTCTGCAACACCAGTGCCATTCATGTCCATCTTAATGTATGATTCATAAACTATGATTTCTTCTGTAGATGTATCACCAACAGTTCTATCATAGTCATCATCTATATTTCTATATCTTACAGATCTTTCAGAGTTGTATTGCTCTTTATTTTCAATAGGTAGATTGTAAACCTTGTCATGATCAAATCCCATTTCAATTAATTCACTACGAGTAGTTGGAACTTTATGACATATAAACTTAGCATCTTTTAAAGACTTAGCTTGTCTTTCAATAAGAAATTCTTCAGGTGGTATTGGTTCTATTTTAACTCTGCCAAATGTTTGTGTTCTAGCAATAACAACATCATGTAACATAGGAACTTTAATTTTATTTAATTCTTCTTGCATCATTAAAGTCTGTGGCATATCAGGAAGATTATCTAATTGAGCTTCTTGTTTTTTTATTTCTTTTTTAAATCCTTCATCTTCGTATTCAGTATGCTCTAATACTTCAACACCATCTTCATCAATAAGCATTGTAAACTCATCTTCAGATAATTGCTGATATGTTTCTCTATCAACCTTAGTAGAATCATCCCAATATACTTTGCATATACCATTCTTCATAAGCAATGCATCTTTAAACATTGTGTACAATGTAGTAAAGCCATCGTTGTCTTTGTTAAATATATGATTTAAATAATCAGTAGCTTGTTCTGCAATACCTATATCTTCCTGAGTAACAGGTTCTACTTTAACAATGTTATCTGATGCAGTAAATATTCTTAGTAATGGTGGTAATATAGACTCAATAGTATCAGCAACATCAGTAGATACTACTTGTGATCTGCCTTCTACTTCATTGCCAAACCCTTCACCAAAGTAATATTCATTAGCTTTGCGTCTTGAGTCTGTTAGCTCTGATTCATAAAAACCATAACTATTCTTGATGTGATCTCCAAGAATGCCTGATATGTTATAATCGTCTAGTGGTTTACCTTTTGCCATATTGTTCCTTAAACTATATATCTAGTGTCTACATTCATAGGTTTAGCCCAGTCAGTTCTTGTTGGTCCATCAACGGAACAACCATATCTAAAACTATCTGCTGCGTGTGAAGCCCAGTCATGTAGAGGTTTATTTTTAAATGTCTGCATTCTATCATCAAACTGTTTACGGTATTGTCGCAAACAATCAATACCATATTTACATTTATTTTTATCAAACCAACAGTTATCTAAGTTATTTCTTACAGCTTCAATACCATGATCAACTGCTAATCGAGGACACACCTCAAAATCTAAGCCTAATTCATAAGCAACTTCTAATCTAGATTTGCCTGTGCCAAGTTCTCTTGTAGTAATATCGTGTGGTCCAACATGTCTACCATAGCTGTAACCTTTTTCTTCTAATACATTTGCATAGTGTGATAAAGATTCACCAGATGATTCATAGTAATCTATTAATCTAATCTCATCTCCAACTCTTTGTGCAAACCAAATAGAAGTTGAATCACCTATACCTAAATCCCACCAAGTTTCTACATCAACACTAGTGTCATATTCAACATCAGTAATTCTATTTTCTTTTTCTGCTTTCTGAATCTGTTTTCCGTAATAGGCTCCTGAGACTGCAGCTTGAAAGCTACATTCAAATTCCTGCTCGTATTGGTCACTTGGCATTGTAAGCCTAGCTTCTTCTAATTCATAGTCAGGTATGATTTCTGTTTCAGATGCTCGGTATAATTGTCCATACCAATCTCCACCTCTACGTACAGCTAGATCATATACATCCCAGAACTGATTATGCCCCATGGGTGTACCAATAAATATAACATAGCCTAGCTTGTCTGATACTGCAGGTCTTACAACCTCAGTCCAAACTCTAGGCGACATTAAAGCGAACTCATCCATGCATACACCATCAAAGCCTAAGCCTCTGAGTGCATCTGGATTGTCCGAGCCGAAGATTTGAATTCGTGATCCATTCCATAGATCAACCTTCAGTTCGGTTTCGTGACGTTTACCACCGAGTTTCATTAAGGGTTCTGTATATTCTTTTAAATAGTCGTAAGCGACTGCTTTACCCTGGCGATAGGTCGGTGCAATATACGCCAATCTTGCATTTGGTATTTCACATGCAGTCATAATTAAATGATTGATTGCAAATACCGTCTTGCCAAACCGCCTATGACAGCAGATGACATTAAATCTTTTTAGTTCGTTATGAATCTTTTCCTGTAAAGGTCGAGGTTCATACGGTATGACTACTTCCATTAATCCTTTTTCTTACGCCATCCTATTTGAACGGTGATTGGTTTATCATCATCCCCAGATACAGTCTGATTAACAGATGATAGCTTAGAATGTACAAATGGTGCAGCTTCTTTAGCAGCCCACATTTTCTTTTCTACAGATACTTGAGGATTATTCAAGAGATTAAGCATATACTTTAAAGGAGTAGTTTGTCCTTTGCCTAATGATGCAGCTAAGCGTTCTGCTTTTGTACCAGCTTTAATTCCTTTAGGTCTACCAGCTCCTGGTCTTTTTCCACCTTGTTGTGCCATTATATTAATCCTAATTGGCTCATCATTGCCAAGTTTGTTAGTTGTTTTCTCTGATCTTTATTTATAAGACTTGATTGATCTCCAGGTGTTCTACCATACATTGGATTCATAGGTGACATACGTGTGCCATCTGGAAGTATTTGATCTGTTGGTGGTATATATCCTGGTCCTGTATCAATACCGCCAGTTCCTGTACCAGGTGGTAGCTTACCAAACCTAGGATCAGTCATAGGTAGTGGAGTTCCATCAGGAAGTATCTGTTCACCAGCATTAGGTGTAACAACATAGTCTTGTATGTTAGTTGGTTTAGAACCAGAGTTATCTAATGCTTTAGTTAAATTAGATTCAGTAGCTTTTAGTCCATCAAACTTAGAGCCAGGCGCAAGTATCTTGCCATCAATAATTTGTGCATCTTTAGTGCCATCTTTTAATAGTAATCGTAGTGGTGATGTCATAATATTTCCTTGTTGTTAACAGTTCCAAGCTCGAAGGGATTTATTAATCCTTGAGTTGGGGTCTCTTGCAGTCTTAGCAGAGGTTAGTTTCTTTTTCATACCCTTCATTCTAGCACAGAAGGAAGCTCGTCTTGGATTACCTACCTTTTTGCTAGGTGCTTTAAGATTTCGTTTCTTACCTGTCTTAGTTTTGCCTTTATTGTAAGATGCACGACCTTTAGCATTCAAACCCCCCTTGGGATTCTTGCCTTCTTTCCTGGTCCATGCTGGTGACTTAGCCATTATCTGTACTTCCTTACTTTCTTAGCAATATTCTTAGGTTGTTTAACGTGTTGCTTACCTTTCTTAGTACCTTTGCGCTTAGCTTTGGTAGTAGCTGCGTATTCAGCAGAGGTTAAAGCCTTAATAGCCTTGTCAGGTAGGTAGCGTTCACCTGTTTTAGCAGAAGGTTTACCAGATTTGGTACGCCATTTCTGTTTAGTCCAGTTCTTTAGTGACTTTTGTGACTTCTTGAGAGCCATTATTTGTAGCCACCACCAGCTTTTTTATAAGATTTAGCTAGCATCTGGGCTTTACGTGCCGACCACTGTCCAGCTTTACCGCCTTTAGTACCAGCTTTAATGCGATTGAATATACGCTTACGCATACCAGGCTTAGTATAGTTCCCAGCCTTGTTAACCGTACTCTTAGCCATTATACCATAAACTTTTTGTTTTTATCTTGTACATTTTTAACCCACCATTCATAGTAATCTTCATCTCCTGGCTGTGGACTTGATTCTTTTTCTCTTAACTTAAAATCTTCCATCATTTGGTCAAAAGGACTTTTGCTTTGTTTCTTATTTTTTTTATTAGTCATTACTTACCTACCTTTTTCTGTGCAAGTTTGTGTGCTTGAGTAAATGTCTTACCAGCTAACATAGATTTCTTCATAGCTGCCATGTGCTTTGGCGTATGATGTTTCTTATGTTTCTTCATAAGAGCTGTTTGTTTGGCAGTAAGCATCTTCATACCATGAACTTTTTATTTTTATTTGATTGCATTTTAGCTACATCCATACCTTGAGTTTTCATCATACGTCTATACTCTTGCATTGCTTTTTCAAAATCTTTCTCATTGCTAAAATCAGCAGGATTTGGCATTGGAAACATATTCTCTAGTGTATTCATTACTTCTTTCCTTTTTTCTTAGACTTGATGATCTTCTTCTTCAGACCAGCAGGCAGTGTCTTTTGTTTCTTAGTAAGCATTAGTATAGCATACCTTTCTTCATTACTTTCTTCATAGACTTCTTCTTAGTCTTTTTCTTTTTCTTCTTCATCGGTGGTCTGCCTTTAGCAGATCCATATGTGCCTTTACCCATCATGGTAGTATGTCTCCTATTTATGTGTTTAAATTGATTTTAAGGTATCAAACAGACGTATCTTGGTCTATTAGATGCGCAGGTACCATATTCATATTTCCTGCTACGGTACGTCTCTCTCCTTCACCTTCGAATGGATACACACAGTGCTGACACCATGATGGAAAGAATATGATCTTACCAACTTCAGGCTTAACAGTGCGTGATGCTGGTGGTCTTAGTTCCTCAAACCCCCTTATAGCAGTCTGTCCAAAGTGAAACTGTAGGTAGCCATCAGCTATACCACTAGAGTCCACTAGGTTTTGACTGCAATATTCTGGTCCGTTCTGTATTTGTTCGGGTATTTTAGTCCAGGTCGTGAAAGATATCCCCATTGGCGTATCAACCCCATGGTCATGCATTGGGTTATAGTCTCGTTCATAAGAGTGTACCGACCATAGACTGTGAAAGCTAGGTACTCGGTCTAGCGTTTCGGCGCCGATGGTATTGCAGAACTGCTTTACATAAGCCTTAGACATGGTGGTTACTATGTTAGCAAACCCCCCTATCAGTGGATCATGTGGATCAATCTTTAATTGTTCACCGTGTTGTATCTGTCCTACCAAATGCTTAGCAAATGATTCGCCACCCTTCTTATGTCGTGCATCTAGATAGGTGTTGAGATCGTTCACTACCTTTATGGGTAGTTGCGTCTCAAGGAATAATAATGCTGGGGCTACTGATGCCCTAATTGTAAGTTCTGTCATAATATGGTGTGGAGGTCGAAAGGACTAAACCCCCACGTCTCTGAATATAGTTATTGTTGTGTGTGTGTCAAGTACCGTAACTTATGTTTGTTACCTCCCTTTCCTATTTATCCCTCTCCTCTATATTATTACGCCCCATGCCTTTGCAAAACCCCCCCTTAAACAATCTGGCTGACGCCTCTTGCTACCGCAGGTGCATCCTTGCTAGTAGTACACTAGTACTTACCCACAGCTCCGATACGTTCCGTCTCCGCTGTGGATAAGTACCGTCTTGAATTAACTGTATGGCTACGTTAAGTAATCTTTCCTCAACCTTTTCTTTGTGCGAAGCACACACGCTATAATCACCACCTCGACAGGCTGTATGTTCTACTACGTAAGTCTAAGACCTAACAGTATAATCATACAATGTATCTAGTGTTGTTGTTGGCAAATGTCTAGTGAGTTGCTCTCGCAACGCATCTTGCCCTACTGAGGGGCGAACCCCCTCAGACTCCCCTGGAAAAGGAAGATGAGTAAAAGATAATAAGTATAATAATAAAATGAATAGAGGAGTTATGAGTATGATTAAATGTAAAGTATGTAATGTAAAACTAACTGCTAGGAATCTAATTGATAATGACTTCTGTAATAAGGAAGTATGTCATCTAGTGTGGGATTATGTTACATGGTTTCCAGAAAGTAAATGTGGAAAATTCAAAAGTTATCCACAGGCATATAAAGAAAAGTAAAATAAATGTATAAATAAAATATAAATATGTATATGATTTATATATTAAATAAATAAATAAAAGGAGTTAATAAAATGAATAAAGACAGTAAAACAATAAGTAAAACATGCGATGATGTAGTTATCCTACTTAATGCATTTGAAGAAATAATTGCTAAAAGAATAAAAGATGAAAATGCGAAACCTAATAAAGCAGGATATACCGACTTCAAAGATGCAGGAGGTATTGGCTTCATGTATTCTCTAACAAGTTCTATTGAGTATCATCTTCAAAGAGCTAACGAATCAGAGATGAAAGCCCAAGCCAATTATAAAAATGCAGGCTCTGCTACTTGGTGGGGTGAGAATGAACACCGAGCAAGAGTTGTTGCTGAATGTATCCAAGAAATAAAACAAGAGTTGGAAACATTGTTCAAGAAACCAGCAGTTAATATTGCTACATCTTGGGCAGATTTAAAAGGAGAAGTAAAGGCTGTTGAGATTCCATTGTCAGACATAAATGCAATGAGAGAAAAACAGGGATTGCAACCTTTAAATAAAATCTAAATAAGAATAGTTCCTCTACCCTTTCGAGGGTGGGGGGGCTAAAAAAAAATTTTGCTCCGCTTCGCTCCGCATATAATGAGTTGCTTCGCAACACATTCTTAAGGAAGTTAAGAACGGAAACAGTTTATTAATACTATCTAATATAAATTGTGGGGACAGCTCGATGAATAATAGATAGCACTCAACGAAAGGAAAGTTATGATAAGATATATATTAAAACTATACATGATAATCTGTACGATAGTAATGACATCATTGTTATTAACATCAGTAGTCAAAGCAAATCATGGAGAAGAACATGGACCAGGATGGCATTCAAGTAATTGTGATAGTCAACCATGGCAAGAAGATCAAGCAGTTGTATGTAATATGATGGGCTTAGAAAATAAAGTATTAGAACATCATGACTACAAGATATGGGAGTTCGATGACTCATATATTATTATGTACAAAGAACAAGAAGTATTACAGTGGGATTGTATACTTGATAGTAATACAACACCAGGTAACAGATTCTTCTGTGCAGTAATGATGGATTATGATTACGATAGATTAGAAAGTTTTATCTATGAGTAATGTATATAGATTAATAATAATAATTCTGTTAGTATATATTATATGGGTAGACCATATGTATGTACAAGTAGGATGGTGTGAATCCGAGATAGATGTATTAAGAAATACAATAGCTGAGATACATACAATACTAAAACAATAACGAAAGGAAACTAAATGAAATCACTAATAGTAATACTTACTATGCTATTCAGTACACTAGCATTTGCTGAGTCTGAGTATGCACCTAGTAACAATGACAGAATCATCTTGTATAAAGTTACAAGTGATAATGATAATGCACCAGAGTATTCAGGTTATTACAGAGATAGTAATGGCAAAGTACATCAGGTAGCTTTATGGACAGGTAGATCTGATAAGTATCTAGAAGGTCCAGTTACAGCAATGACAGAAGTTGCAAGTAACGAATAACAGTAAGGAAGTTACGGCTAAAATCTCCATCCGTTAATCAGCGAGATCTTCCTAATAAATGGTAGAGGTAGGTAGCCTACATAAAAGAAGCTTTAACTTCCTACCTCACCTATAATCATGAAAGGAATAAAACATGAGTACACAAAAAGAAATGTATGGTCAGACTAAAGATAGTGTGATCGCACAGTTTAAAAAAGTAAAACCATTGTATGCAGGTAAGTCTAACTTATACATCATGGGTATCTTATCAGATGCACAGATGATGATAGACAACAAGCAATACAAAACAGCAAATCAATTTATAAACAAAGCTAAGTTATTACTCAGTACTAAATGTAAGTGAGCGAATACTTGGAGCGAACAGAAAGGATAGACATGGAATTAAATGATCTTAAAGATAGCAGATTAAAACCAAAGCGTAGTCCTGATTACGTTTCGGTTGCAATAAGTAAAGAAATAAATATTAAAGTAAATCAAATTTGTAACGAACTTAATTGTTCTAAAGCAAAGTTTGTAACACTTGCAATTAATAAACTAATAGCAGAATACGAGAAAGGATCAGCAGAATGAAAGTAATACATAACATAATGTTAGTCAGAGACAATGGTGATATAGAGTATCATGATGTCGAAGGTGAATGGAATGAAGAAGGATCAGGTGGTCCATCATTCGAACCATTAAGAAAATTAATAGACTGTAGTATGATAGAAATTGCATATGGCATGGGTGACATGACCAAAGAACTTCCTATGTTTTTAGATGAAGAAGGATTGTACAACAACACAAATGTAGTTAATGAGATAGCAACTAACATGCAAAAGAAATGGTGTGATGCTAATCAAAGAATGCAGATCAGTCCAATCGTTGGTGATGTAGCAGTAGACTTAGGTCTTAGTGCAGAGTCATTAGCAGAAGTATCAACAGAAATGGAGCTACAAAATAATGAACGAAAAGATAACACAGCTGAAGCCTAAGAAAATAGAGCAACGATATCATATAGTTAGTGAAGGTAATGCTAATCCATTGTTAACTACATATGATGTAGATTCGGCTAAACAATTAAGAGATCAGTTAGAGGATACACATAGAGAATACTTAAATAGTATGGGACATGGTCAACCACTAGCTAATAGATACACAGTAATATTATTATAACAAAGGAGAAATGATATGCCAAACCAATGGATGGATCAGATAATAAAAATATACAATCAGTTCTATGATAATGAGATAACAGAGAATCAGTTGTTCTTTCAGGTAGAAAAAGTAATGATCGAATACAGGAAAGAGTTTATTAAATACGATGAAGCTATCACAGATCAGATGGTAGAGATGGAGGGTTATGTCCAAGACTAGTGCATGGGCTTATGATGTAGCTGAAGCAGCTATTGATACTGCAATAAGTCAAATCAAAAAAGGTGCAGACAGAGAGAGTACACTTACTTTGTTATTAGAAGATAGTAATGTTACAGGTTTCTTTGATGAAGAAGAACTGAATCAGATATTAGATTTCGAATTACAAGACAGAAGGATGTACAGTAACATAGTAACTAAGGAGATACAGTGATGGACAAAGAAGAAAAAGAATTATGGTTACAAGAAGTATCTTGGCGTGATCAAGAGATTGTAAGATTAGAAGATCAACTATTCAAAGCAAAGAAACATATTGTAGATGAGTCAACACCAAGTGATTATACATTTGGATTATGGATTGGTGCATTGTTTATGCTAATAGCTTGGATACCTGCATGGGGTTACGGTCGTAATACCTGGCAACAACTACTGTATTGGATCAACAATCTAATATGGTCTAACAAAGAATGGTGGTACTAAATGTTTGACTATACCAAAGATAAAGTAAAAGAATTATCAAATGATATTATAAAACCTATGATTGATTTGATAGCTAGTACACGTACAGCAACAGATAAAAATACTGAGCATGTATTAGAAGTTAAGTATCATATCTTAGAATTACTAAAGATACTAAGAGATTCAGGTGTGATAACAACAAGTCATATCAATCAAATTTATGAAAGCGGAAAGGAGAATGATGATGAACAATCCAACAATGAATCCTGAAGATCAACAGGAGATATACATCAAGGCTTATCCAAAAGTTAAATGGTTAAGTAAAGATGGTAGATATATTCCTGATGGTATCGAAGGTTATGTGCCTATACAAGTTACTAATAACTTGATGATAAAGATTAATGAGTTAATAACTTGTGAATCTGCACAAGGGTTAGTAGATAATCCAAGAGTTGCGTTTAGTGTAGTAGCTAAACCATCTTATATAAAATAAGTTTCCCTTGTGGAAAGGGGCAGTGGTAGTTTGTTGAGCCTTACTAACCACTGCTTCTAAAATTTCCGTTAGAGGAATGGGTGGTAGGTACATAACTCCAACCTATCACCTGTAAAATATTTGAGTACAGTCTCTATTCCACCTGGAAAGTTCTGCAAACTAGGAGACCTCGTTTGAATTACGTAATACACAACGAGTAGTTAGCCTGTCACTGCTTACTTTAACCACCTGGTAGATGACACTGTATTCAATAGGTAGAGAGTATACAGCCAAGGATATCCGTATCCAGTTTAAACAATGTGGCTACTGGGTATGCTCTCTACTGCTTAATGAAAGGAAAACATATGGATGATTTAGATTTAGCAAAAATAAAAACTGCAGTCAATATTTGTACTGGTGACGATGGACATAAAGCAAATGAAGTAGTAGAGACATTGCAGCAGTTGCTTAAAATGACTCTTGCTGAATATTATGAAACGTGGCAAAACTATGGATAAGGAGAATAAAGATGAGCTTTAATTTAAATAACTTTGTAAACTTTATGGACCAGGTCAAAGATAAAGACTGGGTAGACGATCATGTAATCATTGATGGTGTTAGTCCAGAGTTTCAAAAACAAATCAAAGATAAAATTAGAGAAAGGTTAAAAGATGACAACAAAGAACCCAAGGGATAATGGTTGGAAATATAAGAGCTTCAATCTTAATGATGAAGAACATGCAGCTGTCGTACAGATGTATAAAGAATGTAGTAAACGAACTGGTATGAAACAGAAAGTAATATTTCAATTCTTAATACAAGAGTATTATGAAAGAGTTCGTAAGAATATAATTAACATTTAAAACGAAAGGAAAACCAATGGCTAAAATGAGTGAACGACAACGAGAGTATTTCTTATCAAGAGTTAATGATGAGATATACAATCACAAGAGATCACTAGAACTAAAAGAATCTAGTGCTAAAGAAAAGATGGTTAAGAAACTATACCCTAAGTATGTAGAACAAGTAGGTCTTAAGAAAGATCTAGCAGAACTACAAACATTAGAAACTAAATACAATAAACTTATTAAACATATGGCTGACACTATAGAAAGAATGGGTGAAGTTGAAGGTATGTATCTTTGTCATAACAGAAGTTATAACGAAATAGTATCTAACTTAACTAAGCTAGCTAAGAAAACACTTGATCGTGAGTTTATTAAATCACCTGAAGGTAAAGCTATGTTGCAACTAGATCAAGCACATCAACGAGCTAAAGATATTATTTGGTCAGCAGGTTCTGATTCTAATATCATGCAAGTAGTAGGTAATGTGTTAAGTAAAGATGCTGGTATCAGCCTTGACTTCAATCCATTACAGATAGAAAATAAATAAGTATTCGAAAGATTAGGGCATCTGTACTGTCCTAGTTTATTAGATAGAGAGAGTACAATCAATACAGGAAAATCATGCCTGTTAAAGAGATACATCTTCACGTGCTTCGAAGAAACAATCTGTTGTACTCTCTTGCTAAAGTAGTTCAGTAGAAATTGCAATGTAGTTTTCCTACAATAGAGCATACCTTCTTTAACTATTAACGTAGTGTTCTACTATGGTATTCCGTAAACTGTGACGTTGCATAGGATAGAGGGAGAATGAAAATACACCTCGGTGCATTTCTCCCTTGCTAAAATATTCAGGCGTACTGACGAGTACAAGTACAAGTCTGATAGAGATGACCAGTGTAAGCCTTCTGGAATTAATATAGCGATATAATATTTATTCTTATTAATTTATAGAGTTGAATCTCTCAGGTTTTATAGGATTGGCTTCCCTACATCTCGCTATTTAAATCTAAGGTATTGAATTTCTTTTATGGTACCTTTAGGTATGATTTGAGATCTACCATATAGATCATCTTCGTTTAGATAATCTTTGTCAGCTGCAATAATAACATAATCATCTGTGTCTGCCATGAGATAGCCCATGGAATCTATAATACATACCTCACTAGCAAGTAGATCTTCTATACTTTGCCATGTTGTATCACTAGGTTCATTGGTATCGAACCATACTATATTTACCATTGGTAATTTCATTAGTGTAAAGTCTCATCAGTGTAATGATGTATCTGTAGCTGACTTTCTAGTTGATCTATATAGTCCATCATATCTTCTTCTTCGCATACGATCTCAAGATAGATCTTAGCAGATATAAGTTTGGCTATAGCTTCAGCCATTCTTGCTGGACAATCTAGGTTAGACTTGACAGAGTCCACTAGCTTATCCATATCTAAGTTTTGTAGATAGCGTTCTGATTTAGAAAGTGCTTTGATATCAGACATTTAGATACACCTCTGGTTATTCTAATTAAAGTTATAAGTTATGGGAAATCATAAGTCAAGAGATTTCTTATATAGTATCTGTGCGTAGATACCTGGTTCAAGACTTCGTTCATTCCAGAATCTTCTTTCCCCGTAGTGATGGAGAGTATGATGACAGGTTGGACACAAGGGTACACACCATTCATCTGATGACTTCATCCCCATACCCATAGGTTGGACATGAGTTAGGTGATGAGCGCAAATATCTAGGTCGGTCTTACAAACACAACATGGATACTCACGTACATTTTTGAGATGTTTAGCGCTTCTTATTACCACGAATAGTATTCCCTTTATCCTTGAGACCATAGAAGATAGCAGTTTCATCTAAGGCTTCTCTGAATCTAGCACCACCATAGGCTTTAGTAAACCTAAATGATTCATTCATCTGTCGTATAGTGTTGCCTAAACCACATACATACTCCAGTAGATCATAGGATTTCTGTCCTATTAAACTATGCAGACGATTCAATTCATCCATAGCATCTAGCTTGTGATCACCAATGCTAGGATTCAATGAGTTGTCTACCCTAACACCAAGTTCTGGTTTAGATATAAGTTGAGAAGTTTCCCATTTACGTCTGAAGATAGAACCAGCAGTATATTGTAACGCATCAATTTGTTTACGATGATACATAGTCTCAATAGATGACTCTCTTATGTTACGAATACTAGCAGGTTTATCTTTATTTGGTTGGTGAATTAAGATTTCTCTGTTATAAGATATGATAGTATCATCAGACATAAATAAAAATATAAGTTATTCGAGAAAGGAATACAATGAAAATAAATGAATATAGACATAGCGCAAGTAAAGGTAATGACTGGTACAATAACCCATCACAGTGGATCTATCGACACCTACTTGGTAATAGATCAGACACTACACCACGTATGGGTATGGGTAACTCAGCAGAGTTTGGTTGTGCAATCAGTCTGTTCTTCGATAAACCAGATGCTGATGTAGTCGAACATTCTACGCAACATATGGTAAGACAGTTTGATGGCGAATGGTTTGATGAGACAGACAAGGTTGGTGCTATATCACTTAACCTAGCTCAAGGTATCAAGGAACAGT
>Ga0206126_10002622_pt1 | contig 19192 bp, 18 predicted proteins | sample Helgoland_Spring_5_FD_148621 | JGI IMG/M metagenome (GOLD analysis project Ga0206126, IMG submission 148621) | Pelagic subsurface seawater microbial communities from Kabeltonne, Helgoland, North Sea - Helgoland_Spring_Bloom_20160412_1 | ecosystem: Environmental > Aquatic > Marine > Epipelagic ...
ATATAAAATAATTTGATTTTCATTAAATTATTTGAAGTAAAATTTTATAAATAGCATTTAGCATGTCTCTTTTTTAGAATCTAATTCGTTTAACAGGTTTTCCATAAATGTACCTTTTGCATCCCAATTAAATACATTTTTAATTCTTTCTCTACCATGCATTCCCATTTCATTTCTTAATGTTGGGTTATCAATAAGTTTACAAATTGCTGAAGCTAAGTCTTTAGGCATTTGTTGTGGGTTTGTTACTGGAAGCCTTATTGCTGAAGCGTCATCGGTTATAATTTCCATTCCAGACCAATTTAAACAAATTACAGGCAGCCCAACGGCCATAGCTTCCATTAAAGCCCAACTACCACCTTCTCGAAGGCTTGGAAAAAGGTAAATATCCGATTTTGAGAGTGCTGTTAGTACTTCATTTCTGGTAGTTTCTTTAATAAATTTTACCTTATTAGAAAGATTCAATAAGACCAATGCATTCCTGATTTTTTTCTCTTCTGAACCTGAACCAATAATTGTAAGTTGATAATTATATTCTGAGCTTATATACTTTAAAGCATAAACTACAGATATTACATTTTTAAACGGAACGAGTCTTCCTGTAATAATTAAGTTTATCGTATTATTTTTAATTGATATATCCTTTTTAAAATTAAAAACGGACGGCTCCATTGAAGTTTCTAAATAAACGTTCACCTTATTTTTAAATAGCGAAGGAATAAAACTTTTTGTATTGTTTGTTCTTGTTATGATTGAAACCGCCTTGTAGCTTGGAATAAGCACAAAAGGATTTATATATACCGTGTATTTTAAAAAATACCTTAATGTTTGCACAAAGCGGCTCTTCGCCGGTAGCATGGATAAGAAAGGTTTTGGAATGCCTTCTCCACCTCCTATAGGGCCCCAAATAAAGGGTATATTTAATAATGGTAGAAAAGTAGGCATCCAAATACTACCCATGGTGAGGTGGATTGAATAATCAAACGTATTCTCTTTTTTAAGTCTATTAATTAGCTGTACAATTCCCAATTGCCAAAAGAAGTAATAAAAATATAAGCCTTTAGCTTTATTCTTTAAACCTTTTATGATAGGATGTGTGTCGTAATAATGAAATGTGATATGCTCAGCTACATCCTTAGGTAAATGGGTTTCAATAGGCCCTTGATTATTGGCTCTTGTTATGACATGCAATTTATTATGCTTTGCCATTTGCAACACCCAGTTCCAACCAACACCTTGTTCTGAACCTTTTAGAGGTTCACAAGCATATGCACTAATTAACAACGTTCTCATTTATAATTTTTCTGTAAAATTATTTATAATCACTTTAATGGCATCTTCAACCATGTCCTCAGGTGATTTAGAAGCATCAATCACAACAAAACGTTTATGTGTCTTTGCCAATTTTGAAAACTCACCGAGTTGCCTATTAATTTCATCTATGGTCAGTTCCTGTTTTCGTTTATAAATAGTCTCAGCGTCTGTAAGTAAAACAAATACAATACGTGGTTGCATTACCATATTAGTAAACAATTTACGTATCCAATATGGTAAATTTATACGTGAACGATGTGGGTCAATTAAAAAATCATAAATGTACCTGTCATAAATAGTGAATCTATCAAATTGAACATCTTTCCGTAACTTTAAAGGAACGCCAATGACATAATCTAACCAATAGTAGGTCATTCTTATAAAAGAAACTATAAAACCAGATGGTTTAGCACGATGCGGGTTTGTAAAATCCTTATCCTCCTTCATGACTTTTGCTTTCTCCCCAGCAGCACCTAAATTGGGCAGAATCGTTGGTCTATGATGATACACATGGCTTTTTGATACTTCCGAAACATTATAAAATGCTATAGCTTTTACCAAACCTTCAATGAATGTGGATTTACCAGTGCCATCTGCTCCTTGAACTGAAATAAAATTTTGAAACTTACGAGGACAAATGATGATACGATAAAATTTTTCTAATAAAAATTTTATGATATTACCCATCGTCTTAAGAGGTTTTTTTTCAAAAACTCTATTTTTAGAAGACCTTGACATTTTATCAGCGTTTTTAACAATATCATCAAAGTCATTTTTTTCTAAAGCATTTATAATTAGATCACTGCTCCTTTTATTTAGTGTTCTTTTAATGGTTTCATCAATTACCTTACTCTCCTTTTTATAAATAGCAGATATTTTTCTTTTGTATTGTTCCTTCAATTGCTTTGACCCTATAACTTTATAATACAAAAGCATGATAGCATCATAATTACTATTTAAAACTTTAAAATTCTTATAGACTTCGGTTTGATTATAAAGTTCTTCAAAATCAAACACTTCAAACCCTTTTGACAAATACCCTTCAATCAAATCAATATGTATTGAAAAGTTATTGGCAATATCAATCCCAAAACAACAACTAACTCTCTCGTATTTTACTACTTTAAAATTGGCTATATTATTTTTAATTAAAATATTTTTTAATAGCTTAGAAGCTAAGGCATAGCTACCGGGTTCTATAATAATATCAACATCCTTTGAACTGTTTTTTTGAGGAAGTTCTTCATAATTTCTTAAAATAAAATATTTGAACCCCTCGTTATTAAAATCTTTTATAAGATTTTCAAAAATAGTTGCGTGCAATTCACCCCAACTAATAATATATTTTCCTTTTTTACTATTCATAATCTAAATTGGGTTGTCAATATAAAATTCTGTTGTATTTAATTTAGGGATTATTTTTGCTAGATTACCAACACAAATACTATTTGAGAGTACAACAACATTGATATAAGCATTTGGAGCAATCATGACATTATTTCCTATATTAACTTTACGAATAATAGCCGCATTTGCACCAACCCAAACATTATTCCCAATTGTTGGAGCACCCTTTTTTTGTCTTCTACGGTTACCTCAAATTGTACAACCCCGCAATAGAGTTACATTTCTTCCAATTTTTGCTAATTGATTAATAATCACTCCACCATAATGGATTAACTTTAAACCTGGCTCAATTTTACATTGATAAGGGATCTCATAACCATATTTAATAGAATAGTATCTTAAAAAAATCTATAGCAAAAGTATCTTACTTTATTTTTCTTCAAGTAATAATATTTCACATGTCTCAAAAAAAATAAATACCGAAATTTTGGTCTATATAAGTTATAGTAAATACCTAGTCGGTTTTGTTTTACACCATTTATCCTAAATAAATCTGATTGCAACAATAAATAAAGAGATGTCATTTTAAAAAATTTCTAATATTATTCTCTAAATTTTTTGTTTTGCTTTCACCAAAGACCATATAGATTATGTCTTTTATTTTTCTTAATAAAGGCCTACAAACCTCAATCCAAATTACATTTTGCCCTCTTTTTTTTTGTCTATCCGTTAACCAACTTCCTTCAAAATGGTGTATACCTACTGTTTCCTCTGTAATTCTAAAACTATTATCATTTAGTTTTTTTGGAAAAAATAAATTGCGCTGATACACAAATACACCTTTAAATAACTGATTTTCGCCATTCAAATTAATTTCAAATTTTTTTAATATCTCAGCTAATATAGCAGGATTTGCAGTTATTTGGATTTTTCCTTTTTGATTTATAAAAGACAGGTTTCTATAATGTTTTGTAAATTCTTGAAATATAGAATGGTTAGGAATACTTGCCATCATTGCTGTTCCAACAAAAGAACTATTTTCAAACCCAAGAACGACCTCATAATTACTGAATAAATCAGTGAAATTAGATAGGATTTCGAAATCTGTATCTAAATATATTCCGCCGTATTCTTTTAATACTTCAGCTCTTACATAATCACTTACAAAAGCAAAATAATTATTCTCATATGCTTGCTTTGAAAAAGAATGTGAATTAATGTCAAAAGAATCTTCATTCCAAAACATCAATTTATAATCAGGTAAATATTTTTTCCATGACTCGATGCATTTTAGTTCTAATTCAGGAATTGGCTTTGGACCAAACCAACAATAATGTATTATTTTAGGAATTTTCATTTTGTAATTAATTTTTAATTCTACCTCTTGTAATGAAATACTTATTAGTAAATAGTAGAATTAGACACAACCAAACGATTTGACTATTTACTCCATTTAAAAACACTAGCATGAACCAAAAAAACATACTAAAAAAATCGCCTTTTCTATATGAACTAAATAAACTAAAGATAAAGAACATTGCCAGAGATATAAAACCATACTCCATCCAAATTTGGAGAAATCCTCCACCAGTTATGCCTTGCGGAACACTCGGCATATAATCACTTAAAAAAGTACTCACATGATCCACACCATGTCCAAACCAACCATCCCAAGAATTTAAGGATACCATTCCAGCTAAAATTAAAAAAGGTATAATTCGGATTGATGCACTATGATCGGCTACAATAATAGCGTCTTTATCAAAAGTTAAAGTCGCCATGACCGTTTTATAGGTTCGTTCAGCAGCAGGAAATTCGATATAATTAAGTGCTATGATGATTCCTCCTAATGAAATAAATACTGTTAATAAATTTTTAAAACGGACAAATTTTAACAGAAAAACGGCTAAAAACAAAAAAGCCGTACCGCTAGTCATAGTTAGCATTGTCCAAACAAAGCCGATCCAAACAAATTTATCTTCTTTGAAGTGAAATTTAAAATTGTATTTACGATTAACTACTGACTCTTTAACAGTGATGTAACAATACATTAATAAAGCTACTATTCTTGCACTATGTGATGGCTCAGAAGATAAACTATTTAATTTCCAGGGTTGTTCTGGGTTATAATTACTCACGTTAAATATAGGTAAGCCTATTAAAACACAAAATTGCTGAATGAGTAATACTATAAAATAGGAGTATATTAATATTCTTAAAATATTAATATAATTTATTAGAGAAAATTTATTTTGGCGCAATAGCTGTTTATAAGCAATAAACGTAAACCCAAACATTAATGTATAAAGAACCGTAGACCAACGGATGGTTTCCGGGTGATTCAGTGGAGAAAAAATAACAATACTTACTAAAAAAACCAACAACCATAGATCCTTTTTGTCAAATTCAAAATACCTTAGAATTATAATGGGCGATAAAAACATAAACCCAATTAATAATAAATTCCGACTATCTGAACCTAATGCAAAAGCGGGTGAAATTGCCATTGAAATTATAATAGCATTTAAAAAAAATAAAGTATACTTCCTATTTGTCATCGAACTAAAAAAGGATTTTTTTATAAGAGTCAGTCAATTTTTTAGAAATATTTTGCACAGAAAAGTTTTCATTAACGTGATTTCTTAATTCTGGCTGAAATGTTTGACCATCAATAAACTGAACAACCGCTCTTCCTATTTCGTCAACGCTATAAGGATTCACAGTTTTTGCCATTCCTCTATAATATTCCTTAGGCCCTCCAAGTTCGGTCATTACAATATCGCAACCCATGGCTGCTGCCTCTAAAGCAACAATTCCAACACCTTCATTTGTACTAGGAAGGGCAAATACTTTCGCTTTTGTATATAAAGTCAACATCTCTTCATTGGTTAAAAAGCCTCTATATTCAATATTCTTATTGTTTCCAATCCAGCTATTTAATAATATATCTTCCTCCTTGTTTCTTAATTTTCCCCCAAGGATTAACCTAAATTTATATTTTATGGCCGCTTCAATCAATCGTTTTACATTTTTTCGTTCATCCATTAGCAAGCTAATGTGCAAACAAAATGGCTCTCTATTATCAATTGTTTTGGGCAACATAATATTATAAGATAGGGGTACAACGACACACTGTTCTTTTTTAACACCAAAACCTTCAACCATATATTTTTTCTCAAACTCCGAACGCACAAAAAATAATTTTATTTTGTGTTTTATCGAAGACATCGCAGTATAAGGGTTTGTTAAGCCCAATTTAGTATGACCCCATTTAGAATATAATTTCAGTTTGGCAATAGAATAATTAGGGTCAAGAATGGGAGAAACAACAATATTACTATTAATTTTATATAAACCATTGATTAGGTCTCGCATGTAAACGCTAAAACCAAAAAAATGAATAATATCAAAACTAGCCCAATCATTCTTTTGCCACATATCTATTAAATAAACTTCATGGCCAAGTTGTTCAATACCAGTTTTCCAAGTTAATGCTTGACTTACTATTCCATTGGAGGCTGAAAGAACGGGGTAAGAAAGAATAAAAGCTATTTTCATTTTGATTCCTAAAATTTAATTAACAAATATAATTTTAATCTTTTATTAGATCTGTGGCTAATTCATCCCAATTTTGTACAAATACTTTAAAATTACTGTTGTCAAATTTTAAAGCCTTATCAATACAGTTTCTAATACTTTCCTCATCATCATAGTCAAAATAGAAAAAATTATTTCTATGATGTGCAGGTATAACTGAAGGAGCAATTATTGGGAGCTTGCAATAACTGTATTGTAATACTTTTAGGCTATCTGAAAAAGTAGTTGCGAGGCCACCTTTATTAGTTAAATTATGAAGCCCTGTGCTTGCAAACTTTACATAGGGTACAGTGTTTTCAAATTGCATGTAGCCGTAATAAATCACATTATTTTTCTTAATGGATGGTATGAATGCACCAATAATATGAAAAAAATGATCTTTATATATTGAGGAAGCAATTTTAATAAAATTTTCATCTAAATAAGCGTTTCCTATAAATACATGGTTTATTTTTTCTGTATAAGGTGAAACTTTAGATTGATTATAAAGCTTTTTATTTATTCCATGAAATTGCAGTTTTACATTATTCGGTGATAATTTTAAAAATTTATCATACATTATTTTTGTAGGAAGACTAACTATATCAAACTTATCCAAAACACTTCTTTCATATTTAATAGTTGTTTTTAATCCTTTCATAGCTTCCATATCATCCGACATTCTATAAATGTATTTTGCCTTTGCATTTATAGATTTTATTTTATCAAAGAATAAAATCGATTGCGCACTTTCAAATACAATATAATCAGCGGTACGAAGTTCATTAATGCTAGCTTTATTTAATCTAAAGAATATTCTAGAAAGAAATTCTAGTAATTTTGAACTAGTTGACAACGGAGGACGTAATAAACTAAAGTTTATGATAGATTTTACATCTTTATAAACTCTAGGTTTGAAAATATTCTTTTTGAAGTCCTTTTCATAAATTACACGTTCTCTTCTCAGAAATGTAAAAATGCTAATCACAGAAGCTATAAAAACAACTTTAAACCCATTTTCGTTTAGCGATTTTGCTAAGAAATGGAATCCAGCTTGTCTCTTAGAGTTATAATAATGCCAAGAAAGAAATACAACTTTTTTCATTTCAGTAACTACTTTTAATACTGTTATAAGAATATTGCACTAGGTGATGAAAAAAAGTTCATCATCAGTAAACTATCCTTTTTTTCTATTTATAAGTCCTAGTTCAATAAATTGTAGTCTTGCACCCAATATTGTTAATATTTTCATTGATTTATTACGTTTTTATATATGTGTCTATATTTTTTCCAAATATCTGTATTAAAACTACTGTTATGCCAAAGAAATACAAAATCACCTTGGTATTTTTCAACTTTACTCATGAGATTCTTTATTTTTTCCTCCATTTCAGTAGCATCTATATCCGGTTGATAAGTTGAAAAACTCCCCTCCATAACGATCAAAGGTTTTTCCTTTAAATTCAACATTTTTCTAGTAAGTATATTGAATACACTATATTCATAGCAAACACCAGCTCTAAAACCTTCTTTGTCAGCATATCCTAGAGTACTATCCCATTCCATATTATTATCTTCCCAAACTTGCCAAGTATTTGGTATACTAAACCGTAAATAATGTTCTCTTCCAAAAAACATATCCGTTTTGAGATTATTTTCTAACTCATTCTTTTCTGATTTAAATTGCACAATATTATTATATGCATTGTACGAAGGATGTAACCCTATAAAATGATTTCTTTTCTTAATTTTTTTAATTAAATTTATTACGAACTTATCACTGCTTATGTATCCATTATCAAAATTTGATGTTCCCTTTCCCATAAAGAAAAAATAGGATTTAGTCCCTGCTTCCTCACTGATATCCATTAAATAATCAAACGTATCAAATGGATCCTTCATGACTCCTAAGATTGTTTTTATATAATTACTTAAATTATTCAAGGCTAATTTTAAATTATATCTTTTCAATAAATCACCTCCAATTTCTTGAAAAGAACTCCCAAAGCTTTTATATCTTAAAATGAAATCTACATCATGCGTAAGGTGTAGTTTATAACGTCTTTTTTTTCGTTGTTGTTTTATTCCTAAATGCACAAGCATGTTCCAAACCATCTCTACATACTCATTCACCACAGGTCTATCTAATATACCTTCTTTAAAAGCAAAACTTTCATATGCAGGAAATCTATCATGTTTATCTCTAACCTTATTAACATGTTCTTCCCATCTAGTCAACATAAAAAAACTTGCGGCAAATACATCTGTACCACAAATAATAGTTTCAAACTCCTTACTTTTAATTTCCAATTTATCACTACCATAAAGGATAGGTAAATTAGATTCTACAATAAATTTATTTTTTGAAAACTCTACTTTTTTTGGAATATTTTCAATTTTCAAATATTCCAAATCACTTAAATATTTACTAAAAAAATGATCTTCAATTATGAGTTTATTTCTGTTTTCTAGAACAATTTCATAATCTTTTTCACTAATCTTAATCTCATAATCTAGACCAAGAAACTCTCCAAATAATATATCAATAATATATGAGCGTTCTTTTAAATTATTATTTGGAATATTAAAATAAATCATGATATAATTCTTTTAAAATATTCTTAGTTTTATTAAAACTTGGATTTACTTTTCTAATTTCAAAATATTGTTGTTGGATAGCTCCAAATTGTCTAAATGAATTTTCAACATTTTCAATCATACTTCCTTCAAAATCAAATTTATTGGTTTTTGTGGATGCAAACTTAATTGCTTCTTTAATTAATAAAGAGCCTGAGCCACTATTTCTAAAAGTAGGATCAATTGTACTAATTAAATCATATACTGTATTATTATCCCAAATGATAAACAACGCAGCATGTATATTATTTTCTTTATCTACTGCGTAAATGGTTTTTACTGAATCATTTTTATATCCATTCATATAAATATTCTTAAATAAATCTAAACTATAAGAAATTTCCAAACCTTGTTTTGCTAATGTCATTTTATGATTATCATAAAATTCCTTTGCTGATAAGTCAAACTTAACTTCTAATATTTTTTCAGCTTTTTTGATATTCTTTTTTTTTGCAGAGCTGAAAGCATTAATATGATCATTTATATTCGCAAAATTTTCTATAACATATGAGTACCTTGTTGTTTGTTTATAACCATTCCAATAAAAAGGAAGCCAATTTGTTATATTAAAATCAAATCTTTGATGAAATTCATCAAACTTTGGGAGTTTTGATATTAATACATTCATTACTTTTTTCTCAAAACTAAGCTTTTTATTATATTTTTGACTTTGAGGATATTTAATATATGGCCCCATTACTTGGGTAAATGGAGGCATATCTATACTCAAAAAATTTCCTTTTTTAATATAATAATATGGCATACTTGCAATAATGTTGTTTTGGTTTTCTACTAATGCAACATCCCAATTATCTTTACCACATACACTATCTAACCACCAGTATTGACTGAATATGGAAATATTCTCTTCATTTTTGCAAAAGTCTATATATCTGTCTTTATTTGAGTCCATAGGTATTCCAATCCAATTTGTTTATTTGCTGTTTTCTAGAACAATTTCATAATCTTTTTCACCAATCTTAATCTCATAATCTAGACCAAGAAACTCTCCAAATAATATATCAATAATATATGAGCGTTCTTTTAAATTATTATTTGGAATATTAAAATAAATCATGATATAATTCTTTTAAAATATTCTTAGTTTTATATAAACTTGGATTAACTTTTCTAATTTCAAAATACGGCTGTTGAATAGCCCCAAAACTTCTCCTAACTGGCTCAACTGACTCAATCATACTTCCTTCAAAGTCAAATTTATTAATCCCGAGGATGTTTTTGGTGTATTTTATAGCTTCCCAAATCAATAAAATCCCAGCTGAATCTTTCCTTAAATTTGGATCTTCTCCTATCATATGTAGATATGATGTATTATTATCCCAGGTTAGATATAGCGCGGAATGCATTCGTCCCTCTTTATCTATTGCATAAAATATTTCTCTTGCCTTATTATTATTTAAATATTCATCATGTTCGATAATAAAATTTTTGCTATATGGTGGTTTTATTTTTTGTCTTTCAAAAACCATCATATTTAATTGGTAGAAATCTTCAATACATAAACCTTTCTTAATCTCAACAATTTTTTGAGCTTTTCTAATCTTATTCCTATAGTTAGAAGATATATTGTTATATACACTATCCAAATTACTTAAGTCATCGATAACATATGAATACATAGTTGTCTGTCTATAACCATTCCAATAGAAAGGTAGCCAATTTGTAATATTAAAATTAAATTTTTGATAAAAATTTGAGAATTTAGGTAGATATAATATCAATTCATTCATTACTATTTTCTCAAAACTAAGTTTTTTATAATAAGTTTGACTTTGAGGGTATTTAATGTACGGACCAATTACCTGAGTGAGTGGTGGCATATTGATATTGTAAATACTTCTTTTTTTAGTATAATAATATGGCATACTTGCAATAATACAGTCTTTTTTTTCAACTAAAGCAACATCCCAATTCTCTTTACCACATACACTATCTAACCACCAATCTCTACAAAAGATTGGAATATCCTTTTCTATTTTACAAAATTCTCGATATTTTAATTTGTTTGTCATCTTTATTGTATAAATGCAAGAATCATTTTTTTTATGCTTCTTTTTAAAGACAAGTGAATTTTGCCGTCTTTACAGGCCAATGTATAATGCCCTTTCTCTTTATAAACTTTTCCAATACTATAATCGCTCATATCAAGTTTTTCGTAACCCTCAATAATCCACCTGAGGCCTTTATTAATACCTTTTGGCTGTTCAAATGCATTTAACCATAGTTCAGTTCCTCTTAAAATGTGCCAAATTCTTTCAATTTCAAAATTTTCCCAATCGATTATACTCTGGTGCTCCTCTTTTTTTATATTTCTTGCTCTTTGAATTTCTGGTTGTATAGTTTGCTTTATATTAGGTAATCTATCAGCATTAGAAAGAGCTTTTAATATTAAGTTCGTTCCAATCTCACCTATTGCCAGATCTTGCATCATTGGTGACTTCATGCCTAATGGGATGCTGTACTCTTCCTGGTATATAATATTCCCTGTATCCTCTCCTTCATCAATATAATGCAGGGTTACACCCCCTAGATTATCTTTATTAAAATAACTCCAAAACCAAGGATTAGGTCCTTTATATTTTGGTAGTAAAGAAGGATGTAAGTTTATAGTCTTATATTTGGGAATATCAAATATATTCCGTCGTAATAATCGACTCATCGAATAAACCACTAAAATATCAGGTTTTAATTCTTTTATCCATTTTTCCAAATTTTGACAATTTCCATTTGACATAAAAAAATACGGAATATCCTTTTCTTCTGAGTATAACTTAAGTGTTTTGTAAGGTGTTTTAAATATCGCGTATACCCTCTCAAGTATTCTCAAAAAATTAGATTTCTCGACTTTTTGTTTTTTTCTAGGAGCATCTTCAATGATTCCTACAACATTATGTTTTTCTACTATTGGTCCCACAATTCTAGAGACTCCTTTAGTAATTATTATTACTCTTGGATTAGACATTTAATTTTTTTTTCTTAAATTTTTCAAAATTCTCTTTCTTAATAAAACCATAATATTCATACCTGTTTTTATACTTTTTGCATTTATTAGGCTCCAACTTTTTAACTATTTTTGCTGGATTACCAGCTATAACGCAATATCCTTCATTAAATGACTTTGTCACGACTGATCCAGCGCCAACAATTGTAAAGTCCCCCAAACTAACCTTGGGTAAAATAGTGCTATTCATACCTATCCAACAATAATCCCCTATGGAAACAGTTGTCTTTATATGTTTTTTACTATCGTATAAATCATGATTCGAACTAATAATTCCAACATTAGCTGCAATAATAGTATAATCTCCAATGTAAATCTTTCCAATACCTTGAATATAACATCCAGGTGATAATCCTGGTGCGGTCCCAATTCCAATTTTTATATTTTTATAGTTACTTATTACACTAGAAAAATGCACAGGCCAATATGCATTTCTATTAAATCCAATGATTTTTTGAAAAAACAAAGACTTAAAAGTAACTGGAGCAGCAGTCCCTTGAGTCTCATAACATTTTCTGCATACATTTTTTAAAAGAGCAACATAAACTAATTTAAGAATCTTTTTCATTTGGTTCCTTTAGACAATTTATAATAATATAATAGAAATAATGCATACTCTAGGGACAATACCAATGATAACGTAAATAAGAAATTACTGAAATCTAAATTAAATAACCTTGAAGAATACAGAATAGTTATTGAGGTTAGAAGTAGTAAAATATTTATATATAAACCTATTTTTTGTTTTTCAAATACTGTATTGATTGTACTAACTGTAGAGCTAACAAATTTGATAAAAACAAAAGGAATTAAAATTTGTGCATAAACACCAGCAATTCTCCATTCTTCACCAAAAACAAATGCAAATAAATGCTCCACTAAAAAAAATAGGATCCCAAAAATTGGAATCCCTATTATGAAAAGTTTTTTAACTGTACTATTGAAGCTATTTGTTGCCTTGCCAGTTTCTTGTTTCTCTTTAGTAACTTGTTGAAAAAAAACTTGACCAATAGAACCTCCTATCAAAGTAGTAGGTAACCCTAAAACTCTTTGAACTAAACTATAAAAGCCAAGTGTTGCTAAACTAAAAAAAGAAGATATTAATATATTTATAAGACTCCCCGATAGAGTATTTGCCAATACAGCCCAAAGAGAAAATTTTGGAAAATCTTTATACCTTTTAGCTTGAGCAACTATTTTAACTTTTGAAATCCCCGAAATAAGTACTTTATCTTTTAATATATTTTTAAATAACCTCATATTAGCAAACATCTGAGAAAATATTTGTCCGCTAATAAGACCAGTTACTCCATTTTGGATAAATCCAAAAGACAATTGTACCGTTGCCGAAATGACAGACTTTATAATTGTTGCACTTCTAATATCTTTGTATTTTTTTTTTCTAATATTATAATAGGTCAAAATGTTAAATAAGCCAGTAAAAAAAACGGTTACTGGTATAAAAAATAGCCAAAACCGTATTTCTTCATTATTTAAAAGTTTTGCAATATAATCATTAAACAGAATAACTAAAATTAGAAGTATTAATGACAACAAAGTTGTCAATATAAATCCTAATGCAAATATATTTATAGCATCTTCTTCTTTTTTTGGTAACATAATGGCAAGTTCGTATCTACCACTAGATATAGATCCAAATATAGAAGTTATAGCTACAAATAAAGCCATAACACCAAAATCTGCAGGTGTGTATATTCTTGTAAGAATTGGACTGGCCGCAATTGGTATTGCTTGGGCAATAGTAGTACCAGTCATCAAAGTTAAAACATTACGAGTAAACTCTGATTTAGACTTATATTTTGAAATTATTTTATTTTTCAACTTAATTTAAATACATTTTAATAGATTGTTATCTAATTTATACTTGCTTTTATCAAATTCATCAAAAGCAACATTATTAGCATCAAATTTGAGTGTATTGCCTGCTTTACTCACCCAGCCAATTTGTTTGGCTGGAACTCCCACCACTAATGCAAATGGTTTAACATTCTTGTTAACAACTGCACCAGATCCAATAAGTGCATATTCACCAATTGTAACGCCACATATTACTGTTGCATTTGCTCCAATTGAGCACCCTTTTTTTAATAATGTTTTCTTAAATTCTTCTTTCCTAATAACAAAACTTCTGGGGTTTATCACATTGGTAAATACCATGGAAGGTCCTAAAAAAACATCATCTTCAATCTCTACACCTTCATAAATTGAAATATTATTCTGAACTTTTACATCATTGCCGACACTAACATTTGGCCCTACTACACAATTTTGCCCAAATGAACAATTTTTACCTATGATGGTATTTGACAAAATATGCGAAAAATGCCAGATTTTTGTATTAACACCAATACTAACTTTATCATCTATATAACTCGATTCATGTATGAAAAATTCTTTCATTTTAATAATTTTTAAAAAATACGATTATTTCATTTGTTATGTAATTTAGTATTTCTTCATTATACTCTGTATGTATAGGTAAAGATAAAACTTGCTTACATAGATTTTCTGTATTTGGTAATTTAAAATCAATATTTACGTACTTTTTAAAAGCATCTTGTTTGTAAAGGGGTAACGGATAATAAATCATAGATGGGATACTTCTATCCGATAAATATTGTTGTAATTCATCTCTCTTGCCATTCAAAACTCTTAGCGTATATTGATGAAAAACGTGAGTAGAATTATATTGCCTTTTTGGTATTATTAAACTTTCTATCTCAGAGAATTTGTCATCATAATAATCAGCCATTTTATTTCGATTAGTACTATAAACATCTAAATATTTTAATTTAATATTTAGAATTCCTGCTTGTATACTATCTAACCTTGAATTACATCCTAAAACTTTGTGATAGTATTTTATATTTTGACCATGATTTGTAATCATTCTAATTTTCTCTGCTAATTCATCATTATTTGTCATTAAAGCTCCACCATCTCCATAACAACCTAGATTTTTAGAGGGAAAGAAAGAAGTACAACCAATATCACCAATGGTGCCAGCTTTTTTTATACTACCATCTAAAAACTTGTATTCTGCACCAATTGCTTGGGCATTGTCTTCAATAACAAATAAATTGTGTTTTTTAGCTAGAGCTATTATATCTTCCATGTCAGTGCATTGTCCGTATAAATGAACAGGAACTATAGCTTTTGTTTTGCTTGTTATACTTTTTTTAATAGTCTCAACATTCAAATTGAAAGTTAGAGAATCTACATCTACCATTACTGGTTTTAGTCCTAACAAACCAATGACTTCTGCTGTAGCTACATAGGTGAATGCAGGACAAATAACTTCATCACCTGGTTTTAAATCAAGCGTCATCATGGCAATTTGAAGTGCATCGGTGCCATTTGCACAAGGAATTACGTGCTTGACGTTTAAGTATAGTTCAAGTTCCCTTTGAAATTCTTTTACAGCAGGTCCATTAATAAACGTAGCATTATCTAAACATTTAGTAATACTTTCATTAACCTGCTTTTTAATTTTATGATACTGTCCCTTCAAATCTACCATTTGAATACTCATGTTCTCCATCTGAAAACTATTTAGTGATTTTTTTACAAAATGGATGGTACTCACCTTTTAAACCTATGGGTTGCATATTTCTGATTTGTGACACTGTTTGTATTGAGCCATAAGCTTCATCAAGTCCAAAGCCATTTCCGTTAAGTATTTCTTCATAACTTCGTGTATGTAAATCAGTAAATCCTCCACTAAATTCTATATCATCACCATCAACTTTAATAGACCTAAATGTTGTTAATCCTTTATTTTTAACTTCATCTGGGATGTAATCGTAATTAACCGATAAGAACCATTTAACATTGGCATTCTTTAATTTTAAGAAACCAGCATTAGCATCAGCTGTTTTTACATGTACTATGTTTTCTTGTACACCTCCAAATATCCAACATAGCATATCATAAAAATGAACTCCTATATTTGAAGCAATCCCTCCCGATTTAGATTCATCTCCTTTCCATGAAACAAAATACCATTTCCCCCTTGAGGTTAGGTAGGTCAAATCAATCTCAAATACTTTATTGGGGTTTATTTCTAATTCCTTAGATACTTTTTCTTTTAGTGCTATTATAGAAGGATGCAACCTTAATTGTAGAATATTATAGACTTTTTTACCTGTTTCTTTTTCAATCACTTTTAATTGATCTATATTCCAGGGATTTAAAACTAATGGTTTTTCAGAGATAGCATCTGCACCACTCTTAAGAGCAAATCTAATATGTGAATCATGTAAATAATTTGGCGAACAAATTGAAACAAAATCAATACTCTTTCCTTTTTCTCTATGCCACTTATCAACAAATCTATCAAACCTCTCAAACTCCGTAAAGAAATTTGATTGTGGAAAATTAGAATCCATAATTCCAATACCATCATAAGGGTCAAAGGCAGCAACCAAATTATTACCTGTTTCCTTAATAGCCCTCATATGTCTTGGAGCAATATATCCAGCAGCTCCTATTAATGCAAAATTTTTCATATTATAATCTCCAATTTGGTTTTTCTACAATTCCTTTTATATCAATTATTATTGGTGTGCCATCAGAAAGTTTTTCGAAATCAATTTTTTTCATTTCTTTAAATTGTCTATGTGCAACAGCTACAACAAGAGCATCGTATTTTTTATTTGATTCAAGTGGGTTTTGAATTATACCGTGATTATAATTTTTTTTATGTTCATTAGGGCTTACCCAAGGATCATAAACATCAACATTACATCCATAAGTTTTTAATTCTTCGATAATATCCACTACTTTAGTATTTCTCATATCAGGACAATCTTCTTTAAAAGTAACACCAAGAATTAACACTTTAGCTCCTTTTATTCTTTTATCATTGTCTATCATTACTTTAATGGTTTGGTTTGCAATATACTTCCCCATACCATTATTTATTTGACGTGCACCAAGAATTAGATTCGGTTTATATCCTAGCTCTTCTGCCTTATACGTTAAATAATAAGGGTCAACACCTATACAATGTCCTCCTACTAAACCAGGGGTAAGTTTAATAAAATTCCATTTAGTAGCTGAGGCTTCCAAAACCTCATGTGTATCAATATTCATCGTGTCGAATATTAGAGCTAATTCATTTATTAAAGCAATATTTACATCTCTTTGTGTATTTTCAATTACTTTGCTCGCCTCTGCTACTTTAATACTAGATGCTTTGTGTGTGCCTGCGGTAATAATTGATTTATATAAGGAATCTACTTTGTCAGCAATTTCAGGAGTTGACCCAGAAGTTACTTTTAATATTTTAGTAACAGTATGATTTTTATCTCCTGGGTTAATTCTTTCAGGACTATACCCACAATAAAAATCTTTGTTAAATTTTAAATCTGAATTTTTTTCAAGTTCTGGAACACAAACATCTTCAGTCACTCCAGGATAAACCGTAGATTCGTATATAACAATATCATTAGATTTTAAAACACTTCCAATCATCTGAGAAGATTTTATTAGTGGGGATAAATCCGGTTTATTACTTTTATCAATTGGAGTAGGAACGGTAACTATGTATATATTACAATGCTCAATTTCTGACGTTTCTGAAGTGTAAAGTATTTTATTTTTTATTTCTAGTAACTGACTGAAATTTAATTCTAAAGTCCTATCAACACTTCTATTTAACTCATCAATACGATCATCATTTATATCAAATCCGACCACTTCAAAGCCTTCTTTGGCAAATGCATGTGCTAATGGTAATCCTACATATCCTAATCCTACAATACCTATTTTATAAGTTTTTTTCATATTTTTTCTTTGTTTTCAACGAATACTTCTAAATTTTAAATATTTTCTATACAATTTCTTTATTCTAAAACCATCATATCATATTTAAACATTTAACAATTGAATCTCTCCAGTAAGAAATTTCCAATTGATAGGTTTCATTTATTTTTGATTTATTCAACACGCTATAAAAAGGCCGGTCTGCCAATGTTGGATATTGTGAACTTTCAATAGTGTTTACTTTTACCTTTATGTTTCCTATTTCAAAAATAGCCTTCGCAAAATCATACCAAGAACACACCCCTTCATTGGAATAATGGAACAATTGAACCATATCATTACTTATTTGTGGTAATATTTTTAAAATAGCGTTAGCTAAATCTGCAGCATTAGTGGGCGTCCCAATTTGATCTGCAACCACAGAAATTTCGTCTCTAGTCTCTGCCAAACGTAGCATCGTTTTTACAAAATTATTCCCAAATTTTGAATACACCCAGGAAGTGCGTATAATAATAGAATTTTCAGGGTCTATTTTTTGCATGGCCAACTCTCCATCCAATTTTGTTTGCCCATATACAGACTGCGGATTTGGAGTATCTGTCTCTACATAAGGTTTGTGGTTGGTACCATCAAACACATAATCTGTAGAGATATGAACAAGCTTAATATTGTTGTCTTTTGCTATTTGCGCAAAATTAGCAACAGCTAAATGATTGATGGCATCAGCCAACTCTGGCTCAGACTCTGCTTTATCTACAGCCGTGTATGCCGCACAGTTTAAAATAACCGTAATATTATTATTCTCAATAAAAGCTGCAACAGCTGTATGATTTGTAATATCCAGGTCTTTAACATCTGTAAATAAAAAGTTATAGTCTTGGTAATTAGGGGCTATGTCTCTAAGCTCTGAGCCTAGCTGGCCGTTGCCGCCAGTAACTAGTATGTTATTCATAGAGGTTAATTGAATTGTTAAAGTATGTAGCATCTTTAAACAAAGGTTGCTGAGTATCTTTTACAGATAATTGTAAGTCACTTGTTTTTAACTGCCAATCTATGCCTAATGTTGCATCGTCAAAAGCGATCCCGCGATCACACTCTGGGCTGTAATAGTTATCTACCTTGTAAGCAAAAATTGCTTCTTTACTAAGTACTACAAAGCCATGTGCAAAACCTCTTGGCACTAGGAGTTGTTTTTTATTTTCGGCGGTGAGCTCTACCGTTACATGCTGCCCGAAAGTGGGTGAGCCTTCACGGATATCTACAGCAACGTCTAAAACGCTTCCTTTAATTACCCGTACTAACTTGGTTTGTGCATGTGGCGCTAACTGATAATGTAAACCTCTTAATACACCAAAAGATGATTTAGACTCATTGTCTTGGCAAAAGTTGATGTTAAAGCCTAAAAAAGCGTCCAACTTATCTTGCCTAAAAGTTTCTGAAAAATAACCGCGATCATCCCCAAATACTTGAGGCTCACACAAAATAACATCTGGTATTTTTAATCTTGTA
>Ga0206126_10002636_pt1 | contig 19128 bp, 16 predicted proteins | sample Helgoland_Spring_5_FD_148621 | JGI IMG/M metagenome (GOLD analysis project Ga0206126, IMG submission 148621) | Pelagic subsurface seawater microbial communities from Kabeltonne, Helgoland, North Sea - Helgoland_Spring_Bloom_20160412_1 | ecosystem: Environmental > Aquatic > Marine > Epipelagic ...
TCTAGATACCTAATGGCTTCTATTTTTTCTGCTTTCTCTAAAGGTCCCATAACCATTTTTGGAAATGCCTCTAAAGCTTCTTTTCTAAATGCATACACCCCTTTATGTCTAAAGTATTGTACCCCTGAGCCTTCTCTTGGAAAAGGAATGGCGGCTCTTGAGAAGTACAGTGCTTGATCCTTTAAATTCACAATAACCTTTACAGCGTTTGGGTTGTCTATTTCCTCTTGCTCGGAGATGGGGTACATGAGGGAGGCTAGGGATATTTTCTTTTGGGCATCGGCGGTGAAAACCGCCAATAAATTCCTTAAACTTTCCGTATCAATAAAAGGTTCATCGCCCTGTACATTGACTATAATATCTGCCCTTATTCCTGCTGCTGCTGCGGCAATTCTGTCAGATCCACATTCAAATTCACCCTGACTCATCATAGGCGTGCCACCCATCTTTTGGATCAAGTCAAATATGGTCTGGTGGTCTGTGACCACATATACTTCGCTAAATAATCCGCTGGCTATTGTTGCTTCGTAAGTCCTTTGAATGACTGGTTTTCCCCCTAAATCTTGTAAGAGTTTGGCTGGAAATCTGGAAGCCGCATAACGGGCTGGTATCATGGCTATAGCCTTCATATAGTGCTGTAATTAATTCTGTATTTCAAATATAAGGGGACTCATTAGTTTTCTTCAAAAAAATCTTCTTTAAATCCTATAAGGTATAATTTTTTTTTGGCCCTAGTAATGGCCGTATACAACCAACGCAAATACTCTTTATCTATCCCATTAGGCAAATAGGGCTGTTCTACAAAAACGGTGTCCCATTGCCCGCCTTGAGACTTGTGACAGGTAATGGCATAGGAGAACTTTACTTGTAAAGCATTAAAATATTTATTGTTTTTAATCCCTAGAAAGCGTTTGTAATTGGATTTTTCACTGGTGTAATCTTCTGAAACTGCCTGATATAGCTTGTTTCCGTCTTCATAAGACAATGAAGGTGATTCTGCAGCTATTGTGTCTAATAATAGGGTGGTTTCAAAAGGTTTTTGATTGGGATAATCCACCATTCTCACCTTTACTTCTGCAAATCTAAATCCGTACAGCTCCTTAATAGCAAATATTTCCAACACCTCTATAATGTCTCCATTGGCTATAAAACCTGCTTCTGATGTGGTGTCTAACCAAAAGTAATTGTTTTTTACTACCATCATATAATCTCCAGCAGCCAACTCATGCTCTAAAAAAAGTATCCTGTTTCGGATGCTTTCATTGTATTGATTGGCCCGCTTGTTGGAACGAACTATAAAAGCCGTTTCTTCTTTACCACCTGTAGCATAGGCCTCTTCTATAGCTTCTTGAATTTCATGCCCATCTATAAGCCTCACTATATCTTTAAATGACGCTAAAGAGAATTTAAATGCTTCAAAAAAATCTCCTTCGAGTTGGTCTCTTAATAAAGTGGCATTAAATAGTATGCCTGAATCTGCAGCCTGACGCACTACTTCATTTAAAGTGATTAGTGGAACTGTTTTACTGTAATTAAACTGAAGGGTCTCTTCATTTAAAGCAGGACTCAAGGAAAGGTGAACTGGAGGCAATTGGGCCACATCTCCCACTAAAACCAATTTACATTTGTGTCCTGAATACACATAGGTAATGAGGTCATCTAATAAAGAGGTGGTGTTTTTCCCCCCTTCTGGGGTATCTGGTATCATGGATGCCTCATCTACAATAAATATAGTGTGGCGGTGTTTGTTGGGTGCTTTGGTAAATTGTATACCCCCTCCGGCTGCTTTTTTAGGAAAATATATTTTTCTATGAATGGTAAACGCTTCTGTTTTGGCATATCCAGCCATTACTTTGGCAGCCCTACCTGTTGGGGCCATAAGCACTGATTTGTACTTAATTTGCCACAACTGATTGACCAATGTCCCTATCAAAGTAGTTTTACCTGTTCCCGCATACCCTTTTAATAATAAGAGCTCATCCTTGTTGTCATTACAAACAAACTGCGCAAAGGCTTCGAGGGCGCGTTCTTGGGTGAGGGTAGGCTCATGGGGAAAGGAGGTCTTTAGTTTTTTGAAAAAATCTATGGGGGAAGCAGTTGTCATAGCCCCAAAGATAATGCGTAAAATTAAGGGCAAATACTTTTGCGATTAAAAAAAAATTGTAGATTTGTGAAACCACTAAATTTTAAATAAGACTATTATAATGAAGACTGTATTAAAACTTGTACTTTGGGTTCTTTCGATTGTATTTGCATACATGATATACCTTTCTGTAAACGCCCCTATTGAATTTAAAAAAGTAAAGCAAGAGCGTTTTACAGCAGTTATTAATGTCATGAAAGACATTCGTAATGCTCAAGAAGCACACAAAACAGTTAAAGGCGAATACGCTGCAGATTTTAATGCTTTGGTGCAATTTGTAGACAGCTCTCAATATATTATTACACAACAGAGGGATTCTTCTTTCTACGAATTCAATAAAGTGTATAGAATTGACATGCTAAAAGAGGTTAAAATTATTGACACTTTAGGATTTGTTTCTGTTAAAGATTCTTTATTTAAAAATGAAATGCGTTACAAGAACATGATGAATGTTCCTTTCGCTGCAAACGGAGAAAAATTTAAAATGGAAGCCAAAGTAATTCGTAAGAATGACTACAGAGTACCTGTTTTTAAAATTTCCGTAGACAAAAAAACAGTGCTTTACGATCAAGACCCAGATTTATTAGCTACTGAAAACGCACAGATGAGTGTAGATGAAGTAAACGGATCTCAGATTATAGTAGGTTCTTTAGTAGACGTGAGTAACAGTGGAAACTGGCCCCCTATCTACGATAAGAAAAAACAAAATTAAGGATCATTTGAACAAGGAAAATAGTTCATATCAAAATACTAGACTGTCCATTCAATTGAGTTTGAATGGACTTTCTTTTTGTATTACAGACAAAGTGAGTCAGGAACTCGTTGAGGTGCAGCGCTTGCGTTTTTCTACGCCACGTTCTGAGAATGAGCTAAGAGGAGCATTAAATGATTTTTTAGAATCCCATAATGTCCCTTCAAGAACCTATGAATCTGTTGTAGTTACGCACAGTAATGCCTTATTTAACATTGTACCCCAGGCTTTGTTCGACCTTTCTAAATTGAGTGATTACGTGAAGTTTAATGCGCAGCTACTACCCCACGATGAATTGGCCTATGACACTATTGCCCATAAAGACATGGTTGTGGTATATGTTCCTTTTACGGCTGTAAACAACTACATTTTTGATTGCTTTGGTCCCTTTGACTTTAAGCACCATGTTGCTTTACACTTAGAGGAATTGCTGAGTATTGAACACGAGGCTCCAGAAAAAGTGTGTTATGCCCATATAGACCAAGGCACCCTCAACCTTACCGTCATTAAGGATAAAAAGTTGCAATTCTTTAATAGTTTCCAAATTGGAAGCACTGAAGACCTTCTATATTACATTTTATTTAGTTTGGAACAATTGGCGTTAGATCCAAAAGAGGTGCAAATGCTTTTTTACGGAGAAACTACCGAAGCAGAACCTTATTACAAAAAAGCGTTACAGTACTTAAACAATTGTGGTATTTACAGACCGAGCTTCACCCAAAAAATACCCACCCATTTATTGGACTATCACTTTGATAGCATCATTTTAAACGCTTAATCATGCGAATTATTTCAGGTCAACACAAAGGGCGAAAAATTTCAGCGCCCAAACAACTTCCCATTAGACCTACCACAGATATGGCTAAGGAAGCATTATTCAATATCATTAATAACCAGTATTATTTGGATGAAATTAGTGTTTTGGATCTATTCTCTGGTAGTGGAAACATTTCTTATGAATTTGCTTCAAGGGGTGTTAATGCCATTACTGCAGTGGAAATTCATGCAGGATGCACTCAGTTTATTAGTGAAATGGCAGAAAAATTAGACATGCCTATTGAAGTGATTAAAAGTGACGTTTTTGCCTACCTTCAAAAAACACCTAAAAAATTCAATATCATATTTGCAGACCCTCCGTATGCCTTACCTATAGAAGAATTCCAACAAATTGCTCAAATGGCGTTTCAAAAAGAACTGGTTTTAGAAGGAGGTATTTTGGTCATAGAACACGAGAAACATATGGACCTCTCTGAAACCCCTAACTTTAGAGAGGCTAGAAGGTACGGATCTAGCGTATTTAGTTTTTTTGAAAAATAAAAAAAGCAGGCCATAAGCCGGATTCTGTAACGTTAAAAACGCCCTTATCATTTATCTAGGCCTTGGATTACTCCAAGGCTCGAACCGCCTACCCTCTGACTCGAACTTGCCGCCCTCAAACGTCAGTTTACATGGCGTTGCACCGCATAGAGTTTACCTGGTTTCACTACAGCATTACCTGTACCTGCTTTCTGTTGCACTTGTCCTCGTTTCTCAACGGACGGGCGTTACCCGCTATGCTGCAATAGGGTGTCCGGACTTTCCTCTGATGGATAAACCACCAGCGATAAGGCAGCCTGCTTGGTTGCAAATATAGGGAGAACTGGAATAGAAATGCTTTCTATTTGTTAATAAAAGTAGCATAATATCTATGACTAAAGGCCGCATTAAACCGCACTATTTTTATATTTGTAGTATACCTTAAAAAGACACCTTATTGGAACCTTTCCTTGTTTCTGCCAGAAAATACCGACCGCTTAATTTTGAAGACGTGGTGGGGCAATCTGCCATAACCAATACCTTAGAAAAGTCTATTGATAACAATCATTTGGCTCAAGCACTATTGTTTTGTGGGCCAAGAGGTGTGGGCAAAACCAGCTGTGCCAGAATTTTAGCCAAGAAGATCAATGAAAAGGAGTTAGGTACTTCTACCGAAGAAGATTACGCTTTTAATATTTTTGAATTAGACGCTGCTTCCAACAACTCGGTAGACGACATTAGAAACCTAGTAGACCAAGTGCGTATTCCGCCGCAAAAAGGGGCTTATAAGGTCTATATCATAGATGAGGTACACATGCTTTCTACCGCGGCTTTTAATGCTTTTTTAAAGACTTTAGAGGAACCGCCAAAGCATGCTATTTTTATTTTAGCCACTACAGAGAAACACAAAATTATACCCACCATATTGTCTAGATGTCAGATCTATGATTTTAAAAGAATTACGGTGACAGATATGGCTTTGCATTTGGGTAAAATTGCTGCTGACCAAGGCATTACTGCGCATCCAGATGCTTTGCATTTAATCGCTCAAAAGGCAGACGGAGCGCTCAGAGATGCACTCTCTATTTTTGATAGAATTGTAAGTTATACTGGAGAAAATCTCTCCAGACAAGCTGTGAGTGAAAATCTAAATATCTTAGATTACGACACTTATTTTGCCGCAACAGATTTTATGTTAGCAGGAGATATTCCGAGTAGTTTACTGCTTTTTAATGATTGTTTGTCCCTTGGTTTTGACGGACACCATTTTATTCAAGGATTGGCAGCCCATCTAAGGGACCTTATGTTGGCGCAGTTTCCAGCAACCATCTCTTTAATGGAGGTTGGAGAAGAAACCAAACAACGCTACGAGTCTCAGGCAAAACAAACACCCCCTGCTTTTTTATTGGGTGCAATAGATATAGCCAATCACTGTGATTTACAATTTAAAAATGCCAAAAACCAACGCTTACTGGTAGAGCTCGCTATTATGAAAATAGCCTCTATGCTCTCAGGTGTTGAAAAAAAAAATCGTGACTGGACTGAGGTAATTACTACACCTATTATACCTACTACTGAATTCAAAGACCATTTGCCTAAAAAAGTAGTACAGCATCCATCACAAAACACAGCGTCTGTTGAACTGGGGGTAGAAACAGCCTCTGTTCCTATGGTAGATGAAGCGATTGTAGAAACAACATCTGCTCCTTTAATAGATGAAGCGATTGTGGAAACAGCATCTGCACCTATAGTAGATGAAATTCCCAATGCGGAGCCTGCTACCATTACGGAGCCTGTTTCCGTTGCCCCCCTCACTAAACCCAGCCTTAATCTAGAAAGAAAAGAGGGTGTTTCTGGCTTGTCTATTGCGAGTTTAAAAGCAAAGAAAGCACACGAAGATGCCTTGAAAAATAAAGTTCAAGTAGACAGTCCTATCATAGAAGATGCCTTTACTGAAGAAATCCTACAAAAGCATTGGTCCGATTTCATAGAAAAAATAGAAGCAGAAGGACAAAAAATAATTGCCTCCAATCTAAATGCAGACCAACCAAAACTTTTGGACAATTTTGTCATAGGTATTACATTACCTAATGACACCATGAAAAAAGAGGTAGAAAGAGCACAATCGGGGGTTTTAGATTATTTAAAATCCAAATTAAACAACCACAGTATTAGCCTAGAGGTCTCCGTATTAGAAACTATGGACACCAAATACGCATTTACACCAGAAGAGAAATACGAAAAAATTAGGAGCAAAAACCCTGCGGTAGATGTTCTTAGACAAAGTTTTGACTTAGACCTACAATAAGATGCTTGGATTAAAATTACCCACAGACCCTAGATGGGTGAATATCGTAGAAAAAAACATTGATGATATTTTAACAGACCATGCATTCTGCGAGCAAAAAGCGGCCAGTACAGCAATATCACTAATTGTTGGCTTTCCTGAATACACAGAACTAGTCAGTGAAATGACTGCACTGGTAAGGGAAGAAATGGGCCATTTCAAAATGGTGCACGATCTTATTATAGCCAGAGGGCAAACCTTGGGAAGGGATCGTAAAGACAGCTATGTCATTGCGCTTCTCAGCTTTTTTCCTAAAGGTGGGAGTAGAACCACTCAACTAGTACACAGATTACTCATTGCGGCGCTCATTGAAGCAAGAAGCTGTGAACGCTTTAGGTTGCTCTCTGAAGAACTTGAAGATACAAAGCTCAGAGAATTCTACAAAAAACTCATGATCAGTGAAGCAGGTCATTACACCATGTTTCTAAAATTTGCGAGACAATATGGAGACAGAAAAGAAGTAGACGAAAAATGGGAATCTCTATTGATTTTTGAAGCACAAATCATGAAGGACTTGGGCAACCAACAATTGATTCACGGCTAAAAGCGTTGGCATTAAACCTTTAAGACTCTAATTTTTCTTTATAATAATCATACATCGCAAACTGAGAACGCAGCGGAGCTCCTGCTAATTTTCGGTAGGGACTTTCTTGTTGGTCTGTGAGCCATCTGGACTTGGTGTTGTCTTGCCAAGCCATATTAAAGGTATCTATAAGTTCATTTTTAATATCAGTGTCATAAATTGGACAGCCCACTTCTACCCTATAGTCTAAGTTTCTAGTCATCCAATCTGCGGAAGATATGTAAATCTTAGGATCACCATCATTGCTAAAAACAAATAACCTGGTATGCTCTAAAAACTTATCAATGACACTAATGACTTCAATATTTTCACTCATCCCAGGGACTCCAGGTACCAGGCAACAAATACCCCTTATAATCAATTGAATTTTCACCCCTGCATTAGAAGCTTCATACAATTTATCTACCATTTTATAGGAAGTAAAACTGTTCATTTTTATTTTGATAGAAGCCTCTTTACCCGCTTTGGCATTCTTAATCTCTTGGTCAATAAGCTTCTTGAAAACATTTTTAGTATAATGCGGTGACACTATTAAATGCTTGTATTTGTGAATTTTATAGGTGGTTTCAAAAAAGTCAAATACTTTGTCTAACTCCTTTAAGATTAAATCATGGGCAGTAAATAGGGTGTAATCGGTATATATTCTAGCCGTAGATTCGTTAAAATTACCTGTACTTACAAAACCATAACGCTTTAAAAGTCCGGCCTCCTCTCTTTCGATTAAACAGATTTTTGAATGAACTTTAAGGCCCCTGACACCAAAAATCAATCTTACCCCCTCAGCTTGTAACTGCTCTGCATATTCAATATTAGCATGTTCGTCAAACCTGGCTTGAAGTTCAATTTGTACCGTAACTTGCTTGCCGTTTTTGACCGCATTAATGAGTGAAGCAGCAATCTGAGAGTTGTTGGCCAACCTATAAACGGTAATCTTAATGGTTTTCACTTTAGGATCTAGAGCCGCCTCCTTTAAGAATCTAGTGATGTAAGAGAAAGTATGGTATGGGGTGTATTGTAAGAAATCTTTTTTTGCAATATGGTCTAATAAACTTCCCTCTGACGGAACCCCTTTAACACGAAGCGGAGCCGTTTTTGAATACAATAAATCTGTTCTGCCCAAACTTGGAAAACTCATATAATCCCGTCTGTTATGGTATCTACCACCAGGAATCACAGAATCCGTATCTTCTAGCTTCATTTTATCCTTTAAGAACTTCAAAGTGTCTTTTTCAATATTCATGTCGTACACAAAACGAACTGGGTCACTTATTTTACGTTCCTCTACACTTTCATAGATTTTTTCAATAAAACTCTTAGAAAGGTCATTGTCCATGTCCAGTTCTGCATCTCTTGTGATTTTAATCATATGAGCAGAAATCTTGGTATAAGAAAACATACTAAACACCCTATCTAAATTAAAGCGAATAATGTCGTCTAACATAATAATATACTGCTTCTCCCCTACATTTGGCAATACCACAAAGCGGTCTACACTCTTGGGAATTTCTATAATCGCATAGCGATTGTCTTTCCTTTTTCTCAGCGGAACCAAAGTCTTTACCTTCTGATCCTCAGAATTCATAGTCATCTTAACAGCCAAGTAGGCTGCAGTATCTTTCAAAGTTGGAAAGTCTGCCAAATCATTTAAGATAATGGTCATGAGTACAGGGCTTACATACTGATTAAAATAATCTGCAACAAACAGCTTCTGCTCTTGGCTGAGTTCCTTCTCGTTGATCAAGAATATGTTCTTTGTCTCTAGCTCCTCCTCAATATTTTTTAAAATCTCTAACGATTGTTTTTGTTGGGCTATTACAATCTTAGTAATCTCGTCTAAGAGTGCTTTAGGCTTTTCATCACCTAGAACGCCTTTTAACTTAGCACCTGCGTCTACAACCCTTTTAACCGTTGCATAACGAACCTTAAAAAACTCATCTAAATTGTTTGAAAAAATACCCAAAAAACGGAACCTTTCAATTAGAGGCACTTGTGGATCTGCACTTTCCTGCAAAACACGTTCGTTAAATCGCAACCAGCTAATTTCCCTATTTATATATTGGTTCTTTGTCATATGAATACCCTTAAACAACTAAAATACAAAAGTACTACAGTTTATATATTATAGGGTTAAATTAATGAAAGTAAGTGATTATTTTTTTTGTGATTAAGGTGCCAAACGTTCCACTGTCCAGTTGAAATCCTTCTCTAAAGTATACCTAATCCTATCGTGAAGCCTATTGGGCCTTCCCTGCCAAAACTCTATGCTTTTGGGTCGCACCAAATAACCGCCCCAATGCGAAGGCCTTTTTACTTGGTCGTTTACGGCTTGTGCCTCTAGGGCCTTTAATGAGTCTTCCAATACCGCCCTTGAATCAATTACCTTACTTTGAGGAGAAACCATAGCGCCTAGGCGGGAACCCAAAGGCCTTGAGTCAAAATAATTGTCTGAGACTTCTCCAGGCAAGCGTTCTGCAAGACCCTTAATGATTACTTGGCGTTCCATACTGGGCCAAAAAAAAGACAAACATACTTCTGGATGGGCCGCAATAGCCCTGCCCTTTTCAGAATCATAATTGGTGTAGAAAATAAATCCCTCTTCGTAATACTTTTTTAAAAGCACCACCCGGGTTTTAGGAAAACCATCTAAACCTATGGAAGAAATACTCATTGCATTGGTCTCATCTACAGTTTCTGAAGCCTCCACCTCATAGAACCAAGTCTGGAACTGTTGCATGGGATTGTCTGATATTTGAGTCTCCTCCAAAGCTTGCTTATCATATGATTTTCTATAGTCGCCTAAATCTTTTTCCATGACAAATATTTTAATTCAAAGATAAGGAAACGGAATGATTTCTAGAACTCAAATTCCCTGCCATCGTCTGCTAAAAGGACTGGTTTAAAATAAACTTCCGCCTCTTCTTTAAAAGGCTGCAAACCATCATATCGGGTTGAATAATGTCCTAAAATCAGTGATTTAACCCCTGCTGATTCGGCAATTTTTGCAGCTTGAGATGCTGTAGAATGTTTGGTTTTAGTGGCTAGATCTGACTCAGATTCCAAAAAGGTACTCTCATGATACAGGACGGTAACTTCTTTAATTTGAGCTATAATTTTAGGGAAATAAGCGGTGTCACTACAAAAAGCATAACTTTTAGTAGGTTTTGGGTCACTACTCAATTGAGCATTTGGAATTATTTCTCCTGCTTTATTTGGCGCATCTTTCCCGTCTTTGATATTCTGAAAGTAACAGCTATCTATCCCATGAGCCTCCACTGCTTGTGCTTCTAATTTACGTGAGCCAACTTTTTCTCTGAACAAAAATCCGTTGGTATATACCCTGTGATCTAAGGGTATAGTGGTAACAGTTACTTTTTTATCTTCAAAGACCACCTCAGGTGCTTGTGAGCTTAGTTCATGAAAATGCAGGGGGTAATTGGTCCAGGAATCGCCTAATTTTAAAAGTAGTGTCACCGCTTCCTTAATTCCTTTAGGCCCGTAAATATGCAGCGGGTTCACACGGCCTAAAAGCCTAAAAGTAGCGACCAATCCCGGTAATCCAAAGAAATGATCGCCGTGTAAATGTGAAATAAAAATATGATTGATTTTAGAAAAACGCACTTTTTGCTTTCTGAGCTGCACCTGAGTACCCTCGCCACAATCAATTAAAAACAAGTGGTTTTTTATTTCAAGAACCTGAGAAGTAGGATGGGTTAATGTTCGTGGTGTAGCTGCGTAACAGCCTAAAATAGTGACTTTCAAAATCCAAGATCCCTTTCTATCTCTTCCATCTCAATCACATCTTTAGCTTCTTGGAGGGTAGGTACTACAGATAATGACTCAGGAGTATCTTCATAACTAATGGCATTGGTCACTAATACAAATGACTTAGCAGATTTTTTAAAGTCAGTGGACCATTGAGTAAACAGGGAGATATCAATAGCTTCTGCGGGCGTCTCCTCAGAGAGCGCTACAATAATATGGTGCGAAAGATGCGCTTCTAAAAGCGGCGACAAGGCGGCTAAAAAAGCCTTCGTATCCTGATTTTGTTGAGAAAAAACAGCCGTTTGGTCAATAATCTGAACCATGATATTATTTTATTTTGGAGGCCAATAAATAAATGACTGCCATGCGAATAGCTACTCCGTTTTCTACTTGATTTAAAATGATAGACTGATTGGAATCTGCTACCTCTGAGGTAATCTCTACACCCCTATTAATAGGTCCAGGGTGCATGATCACTATATCTTTGTCTAAGCTGTTTAACAGATCCATATTTACCCCGTACAATTGGGTGTATTCTCTGGTACTTGGAAAGTAGCTAATATCCATACGCTCGTTTTGAACGCGAAGCATATTGGCTACATCACACCAATTAAGTGCCTTACGAAGGTCTGTTTCTACGCTAACACCCAAAGACTCAATATGCTTTGGTATCAGGGTTTTGGGACCGCACACCTTCACTTCTGCTCCCTGTAATTTTAGGGCATAAATATTAGACAAAGCAACTCTTGAATGGAGAATATCTCCTACAATAACCACTTTCTTACCAGCCACATCTCCCAATCGCTCGCGAATAGAATAAGAGTCTAGTAGCGCCTGTGTGGGGTGCTCATGAGCACCGTCTCCTGCGTTTATTATAGCCGCATTAATATGTTTAGAAAGCAATACGCCTGCGCCTGGATTAGGGTGTCGCATTACCACCATATCTACTTTCATAGATAAGATATTGTTGACCGTATCTATAAGGGTTTCTCCTTTTGTGACAGAAGACTGTGATGCAGAAAAATTAAGGACATCTGCAGACAATCTTTTCTCTGCCAACTCAAAAGAGAGTTTCGTTCTGGTAGAATTTTCAAAAAATATATTCGCAATAGTGATGTCTCTGAGAGAAGGTACTTTTTTAATAGGGCGGTTAATCACTTCTTTAAAGTGGTCTGCCGTTTCAAAAATAAGATCAATGTCTGTCTCTTGGAGATATTTAATCCCGAGCAAGTGTTTTACACTTAATTGTCTGTTAGGATTTGGCACTTTTTAGATGTATTTTTTTAAGGCGTTAGTTTATTAAATATACGGTGTCTTCTCCATCTTGCTCTTTCCAGCACACCTTTACTTTTTCATGGTCAATCACGTCTACTTGCCTCCCCCTATAATTAGGCTGAATGGGCAAATGTCTGCTAAACCTTCTATCTATAAGCGTAAGTAACTCAATTTCTTCAGGCCTACCAAAGGACTGTAGTGCGGTGAGTGCAGCTCTAATACTCCTACCGGTATACAAAACGTCGTCTATGAGGACCACTTTTTTACTGTCTATAAGGAAATCTATTTGGGTCTTGTTGGCCGTAAGTGTTTTGCCGTCCCTTCTGAAATCATCCCTAAAAAAGGTGATGTCTAAAAAACCCAGGGCAATGTCTTTAACCTTATAGTCCTCTTGGAGAATTTGCGCCAAACGCTTTGCTAAAAATATTCCTCTAGGTTGCAAACCAATCAATACCGTATTAGAAAAATCGAGATGACTTTCTAACAACTGGCAAGCCAACCTGTGAAGGATAATGTGAATTTCTTTTTCAGAAAGAAGTACTTTTTGGCTCATAAGCTCCAGTGTAGGCGTTTGCGAGACAAAAATAGGGAATTTTTTCAATTCACAGCCCTAGAATACCAATTATGCTAAAGTGTACAAGTGGAGAATGAAAAACCAACAGCTATTCGCTTTGCAAAAAAAAAGCCCGGGCATTAGCCCGGGCTTTTAAAATGATTCAAACAAAAGGATTAGTTTCCTTTTCCTTCCATTTTATCTTTTAACGCTTGTAATGCTTCGTTAGCATCACCAAGAGTTGGTTTTGCTTCGTCTGCACTCGCAGAAGCCTTCTTAACAGCTGTGCGAATATTGCGTTGCTCTTCTTCTCTAAAGATAGCAGTATGGCTTGCTACCACACGCTTGAACTCTTTATTGAATTCAATTACTTTAAACTGGGCTTCATCGCCTTTGTTTAATTTAGATCCGTCTTCCTTTTCTAGGTGTCTAGAAGGAACAAAGGCAACAATATCTTTATTGAAGTTAATAGTAGCTCCTTTGTCTACAATCTCTGCAATAGTAGCAGTATGTAAAGAATCTAATGCGAATTCAGTCTCGTATTTATCCCAAGGGTTAACGGTAGTTTGCTTGTGACCAAGACTTAATTTTCTACCATCAACGTCAAGTTCTAATACCTCAACCTCTAAAGTGTCACCAACAGCAACAAATTCAGATGGGTGCTTAATTTTCTTAGTCCAAGAAAGGTCAGAAATATAAATTAATCCGTCAATTCCTTCTTCTAATTCAACAAACACACCGAAGTTAGTAAAGTTCCTTACAATACCTTTGTGCTTAGAAGCCACTGGGTATTTAGTTGTAATGTCCGTCCAAGGATCTTGCGTTAATTGCTTAATACCAAGAGACATTTTACGGTCTTCACGGTCTAAAGTCAATACAACAGCTTCTACCTCATCACCTACTTTTACAAAGTCTTGGGCCGAACGCAAGTGCGTAGACCATGACATTTCAGAAACGTGGATCAATCCTTCTACACCTTCTTCTACTTCTATAAATGCGCCGTAATCTGCAATAACAACTACTTTACCTTTTACCTTGTCTCCAATAGCAATCGTGTCGCTTAAAGCTTCCCATGGGTGCTTCTCTAACTGCTTAAGACCTAATTGGATTCTAGATTTGTTGTCGTCAAAGTCTAAGATTACTACGTTCAATTTCTGATCTAACTCAACCACTTCATTCGGGTGGTTAATTCTAGACCAAGAAAGATCTGTAATGTGAACCAAACCATCTACACCACCAAGATCAATAAACACCCCGTAAGAAGTAATGTTTTTAACAACACCTTCTAAGACTTGTCCTTTTTCTAACTGGCCAATGATTTCTTTTTTCTGCTCTTCAATATCTGCTTCAATAAGCGCTTTGTGAGAAACAACAACGTTTTTGAATTCATGGTTAATTTTAACCACTTTGAATTCCATTGTTTTTCCAACGTATTGGTCGTAGTCTCTAATAGGCTTCACGTCAATTTGAGAACCTGGCAAGAACGCCTCAATTCCAAATACATCTACGATCATACCTCCTTTAGTTCTACACTTCACGAATCCGTTCACTACTTCTTCTTTGTCATGTGCATTGTTTACACGATCCCAAGCTTTAATAGTTCTCGCTTTTCTGTGAGATAAAACCAACTGACCTGTTTTGTCTTCTCTAATGTCAATAAGAACCTCTACCTCATCCCCTACTTTTAAGTCAGGATTGTAACGGAATTCATTTAAAGAGATTACCCCTTCAGACTTGGCATTAATGTCAATGATAGCTTCGCGCTCAGTAAGGTAAACTACCTTTCCAACCACTACTTCTTCATCTGCGGTGTCTACAAAATTTGCTGAAACCAAAGTTTCAAACTCTTCTAACTTAGACTCTTCAACACGCTCAATTCCTTGCTCGTATTTGTCCCAGTTAAAGTTTTCCAAAAATTCTTTTGGGTCTTGCGCTACTGTTTCAGTAGTCGCTTGTGCTGCTACAGCTTCATTTTCTGCTGCTGCGTTTGTGTTTTCTTCAGTCATTTGAAGATTAAAATTTGTATTCTGAAAGGCTTACAAGAGCGCGCAATACCTACAGAAGTTGTGAATGATTAAAATATTTAAGTCCCTTTTCCTCTTGACTATTTGCTAAAAAGGTGTGCAAAAATACAATTTAATTAGGGAAATACAAATCTAAACACCACTAAATTAAAGTGTTATTATTAAAAGTGTCTTTTCAAAAAGTAATGGAATAGCTGTTAAAATATTAAAACGCAATCAAGGCATTGGCATGACTTAATATGCGCTCAAATTGTTCTTCAAGACCCATATCACTATTGTCAATTTCCACTGCCCCCTCTGCCTTTTTCAAAGGCGATGTCGCTCTATGAGAATCTATATAATCACGCTCTTGAACATTTTTAAGCACCGCGTCAAAATGTACCTTATCTCCCCTGTCAATGAGCTCCTTATACCTTCTATGGGCCCTAGTGTCTGCAGAAGCAGTGAGGTATAATTTTAATTCTGCCTCAGGAAAAACCACGGTTCCAATATCTCTACCGTCCATCACAACGCCTTTTTGAATGCCCATTGCTTGCTGTAAAGCCACTAATTTCTCCCTCACTTCTGGGACAGTCGCTACAGGACTCACCTGCTGAGAAACGGCAAGGGTTCTTATAGGTTTTTCTATATTCGCTCCGTTTAAAAACATAGCAGCGTCCTGTTGACCCGCCACAAATTTAAATTGAAGGTCTATTTGATCCAACGAATTCACAAGGGCTGTTTTGTCTAATATTCCGTCTTTAATAAAACCCTGCTGCATGGCAAAATAAGTCACCCCACGATACATTGCGCCACTGTCTACATAAATATAACCCAATGATTTGGCCAATTTTTTAGCGATGGTGCTTTTTCCAGTAGAGGAAAATCCGTCTATAGCGATGGTTATTTTTTTCATTTAATGGTTTTAAATCATTGCAAATTTACAATTTTTTAGGTTCAGCCACCTGCTCTTTGGTCAATGCCAATGCCACAACTTCACTCATGTCAGACACATAATGGAAAGTCACACCTTTTAAATAGGCTTCTTTAATCTCCGCAATGTCTTTTCTGTTTTCCTCACAGAGTATAATTTGATTAATATTTGCTCTTTTGGCTGCAAGTATTTTCTCTTTAATTCCTCCTACTGGTAACACCTTTCCCCTCAGGGTAATTTCTCCTGTCATGGCCAAACGAGATTTTACTTTTCTCTGCGTGAAAAGAGATACTAAAGAAGTAAGCATGGTAATCCCTGCACTTGGTCCATCTTTAGGCGTGGCTCCTTCCGGTACATGAATGTGAACATTGTACTTTTCGAAAATATCGTCAGAAAGACCGTATTCCTCCGCATGAGCCTTAATGTACTCTAGGGCTATAGTAGCAGATTCTTTCATGACCTTTCCTAAATTACCGGTAATATTCATGAGCCCTTTACCTTTGGAAAGAATGGACTCAATAAACAGAATATCTCCACCAACAGAGGTCCATGCCAAACCAGTTACTACCCCTGCAACCTTATTGTTTTCATATTTATCGCGTTCTAATCTCGGTACACCCAATACTTTTTCAATGTGCTCTGGAGTAATTTTAACTTCATAAGCTTCTTCCATAGCAATAGATTTCGCGGTGTTTCTAACCATTTTAGCCAATTGCTTGTCTAGGTTTCTCACGCCTGATTCTCTAGTGTATCCTGCGACAATTTTTTCAAATTGTGGCTTGCCTATTTTAATTTGATCTGCCGTTACACCATGTTCTTTTAATTGCTTAGGCAACAAGTGGCGTTTGGCAATTTCTACTTTTTCTTCAATCGTATATCCAGACACATTAATGAGCTCCATACGATCCAATAAAGCAGGCTGAATAGCCCCTAAATTATTTGCAGTGGCAATAAACAACACCTTGGAAAGATCGTAACCCATTTCCAAAAAATTATCGTGAAAATCACCATTTTGTTCAGGATCTAATACCTCTAAAAGAGCAGAAGATGGGTCTCCCTGATGGGAATTAGACAATTTATCTATCTCATCTAATACAAAGACTGGATTAGAAGTACCCGCTTTCTTTAAACTCTGTAAAACCCTTCCTGGCATGGCACCAATATAGGTTTTTCTATGCCCTCTAATTTCTGCTTCATCCCTTAGACCACCAAGCGACATACGGACATACTCCCTACCTAAAGAGGCTGCTATGGATTTACCTAAGGAAGTTTTACCCACCCCTGGAGGTCCGTATAGACAGAGGATAGGAGACTTCATATTGTTTCTAAGTTTTAAAACAGCCAGGTGTTCTAAAATACGTCTCTTAACATCTTCTAAACCAAAATGATCCCTGTCTAATATTTTTTGGGCGCGTTTCAGGTCAAATACATCTTTTGAAAAATGGTCCCAAGGAAGGTCCAAAAAGAGTTCTAAATAATTTCTTTGAATAGAGTATTCTGCTACTTGAGGATTCATTCGCTGCAGCTTACCCAACTCTTTGTCAAAATGCAAACTTACTTTATCTGTCCATTTTTTCTTCTTAGCCGCAGCAAGCATTTCATTCACTTCCTCTTCATAAGACACCCCACCCAATTCTTCTTGAATGGTTTTCATTTGCTGGTGCAAAAAATACTCTCTCTGCTGTTGGTCCAAATCATTGCGCACCTTAGATTGAATGTCATTTTTCAATTGCAACTTTTGCATTTCAACATTCATAAACTTTAAGGTGGCTAAAGCACGTTCCTGTAAATCAGGCGTCTCTAATAAAATTTGTTTTTCTTTATGAGAAACAGAAAGGTTAGAGCACACAAAATTGATTAAAAAAGAATTGCTCTCTATATTTTTAATTGCAAAGGAAGCCTCAGAAGGAAGGTTTGGATTGTTTTTAATGATCTGTAATGCCAATTCCTTTATAGAATCTATAATGGCCAAAAACTCTTTGTTCTCTGGCTCAGGTCTATGTTCAGGTGTTTCCTCAACAGTAGCTTTAATGTAGGGATCCTCAGAAACCACCTCTTTTATAGCAAAACGCTTTTTCCCTTGGATGATTACCGTAGTATTTCCATCGGGCATTTTCAAGACCCTGAGAATTCTAGCCACAGTTCCAATTCTACTAATGTCATTAGCGCCTGGATTCTCTGTGTTTTGGTCTTTTTGAGACACCACTCCAATCACTTTATCTCCATTGTTGGCATCTTTTATTAATTGAATGGACTTGTCTCTCCCAGCAGTGATTGGCACCACAACACCCGGAAATAAAACCATATTTCTCAAAGGGAGAATAGGCAAAGATTCAGGAAGGGATTCATTATTTATTTCTGCTTCATCTTCAGGGGTCATTAAAGGAATTAAATCTGCATCTTCATCTATCCCTTGTAGTGACATACTGTCAATATGTAAAAAATTCGAATTACTCATAGCGCTATATACCCGTCATAATGTCATTTGCAAACATCGGTTTCGGTTTTAAAAATTATTTATCTACTTTAAAAATGACTAAAAGCCCCTGAATTGAGGAATCTAGTCGCTTTTATTTGCAATCATATAGACAATTCCTGTGCCATTGTCTCATTAAATGATTTGAAACTGTAACATTTCTGTCTAACTTGTATCTATACTAATAAATAAGCTTGTTTTTGAGCCTTCCAGAGCCCACACATATTACGCCCCTGATTAAAGACTGTCTTCATGGAGACGCCAAAGCACAATTCGCGCTTTACGAGCAGTACCATAAAGCCATGTACAACGTAGCTTGGCGTATTGTTAAAGAAGCGCATGAAGCAGAAGACGTCATGCAGGAAGCTTTTATTAGTGCGTTCAAAAAGCTAGATCAATTCAGCGGTCAAGTGACTTTTGGGGCTTGGTTAAAAAAAATTGTCATTAACAAAGCGATAGTTGCATTTAGAAAACAAAAAAAACAAGACACTATTAGTTTAGAAGAAGAAATTTATAGCATTCCTGGGCCTCTGGCCGATGCTACAAACCAAAAAGACAACGAAAAAAAAGCCGCATTGGTCCTAGAGACTATAGGCAGTTTAAAAGAAAATTACCGCATTTCACTGACCTTACACCTTATAGAGGGTTTGACCCATGAGGAGGTCTCTGAACTATTAGATATCAGTAGCAGCAATTGTAGGACTACTTTTTCTAGGGCAAAAGAACAACTGAAAAAAAAATTAGAAACACATCCATTATGGAAACATATATAAAACAAATTTTAGATTCGGCCCCAGAAGCCCTTCACGGCAAAAAACCGCTAGAAGGCCACGAAAATCGTTTTTTAGATAAACTTTCAGAAACAACTATTGAAAATAAAAACCTTATTAGGGAGCTACAAAATGCGCAAGGTCTGAATAAAATACCTGACCAAGAAACCATCCCTTCAAAGGCCAGCCTGAAATTGGTTTGGCGCAAAAACACCAAACGTCTGCTGGGTTTAGC
>Ga0206126_10002638_pt1 | contig 19112 bp, 18 predicted proteins | sample Helgoland_Spring_5_FD_148621 | JGI IMG/M metagenome (GOLD analysis project Ga0206126, IMG submission 148621) | Pelagic subsurface seawater microbial communities from Kabeltonne, Helgoland, North Sea - Helgoland_Spring_Bloom_20160412_1 | ecosystem: Environmental > Aquatic > Marine > Epipelagic ...
CTTCCATCTGTTGCCCGCCGCCCTCTTGACCCTCCTGCCCTTCTCCACCCGATTGCCCGGGTGTCATTTGAAGATTTTGCATCAAACGGTTAATCTCTTCCAACAGCTCTTGCGCCTCGGCCATGCGACCCTCTTCCATGAGCTTTTGCAAACGGTCCATCATCTCTTGCAACTGATCCTCTGACACGGCCTCATCATCCGGCAGGCGCTCGGGTTGCTCGGAGGGCGGATTGCGTTCCGCGAATTCTTTGAAATATTCCCGCTGTGCTTGGCGCAATTCATCCATCAGCCGGGCAATTTCTTCTGGCGTGGCCCCGTTTTTAATCGCTTCGGCCAGTTTATCTTGCGCGCGCGCGAGCTTTTGTGCCGCCTGCTCCAAATCGCCGTCCTCGACCTCAAGCGCCAATATCCAAAGCAGCTCGGCTGCGGGCTCAAGATCCGTACCCGCCTCAAGATCGCGGATTATATTGGACAGGATTTCGGCATCCTGCGCGTCGCGGAACAGAGTTTCAGGGGCCTGTGATATCGCGCGCAATAGTTGCGACACGCGTCTGCGGTTATCGGGAGACCACAGCAAATCGCGGCGCTGCTCAACCAAAGCCTTGGCAAGGGGGTCAAAGAAATTGCGGGCTGGCAAAGCCAATTCCAACGCCGCCGATTGCCCCAATTGCCCGCGCATGTCTTCCACTTCGAGACGGAGCGAGACCGGCAAATGCGCCCAGACATGTTTGGACAGATCCTCGGTTAAGACCTCGGTGAACTCCGCGCGATCACCCGAAATGATCAATGGCAGGGTCAATTCGATATCGGGCTGCGGCGCAGGTTCAGCCGCCAGCCCATAGCGGCGATTTACCTCGTCTATGTTCAGATACACCCATGCCCGGCCCGCAGTGACCGCGACATCGTCCCGCGCGGTGAAGCTCAGGGAAAAACTGCCCTCCGCATCGCGTGCAACCTCGCCTATGACCTCCACTTCTGGCGGCGCATCAGGCAACATGGACACCCACCATTCGGCGCCATCAGGCCCAGAAATGGCCAATCGACCCGACCGGGTCACGAGAAATTTCTGACTGGGCTCTGCCGCATCAAACGTGTCAGCGGGCCGGCCGGACAGCGTTTCCTCAATCGCGTGCAGGCCCGCATCCCCGTAAAGGCGCACCAGAACCACCGTGTCTTGCGGCACGCTTAACTCAACGCCCATCACATCATTGAGATATATCACCGGGCGGCGGGTATTGGCAGGCGGTTGCAACCAGACCTCCCATTGCGGGCCTGCCGCAATCGGCACTGAGGCATCCCCCAGCCCTGTGCGCATCGTCTGCACAGAGCCGAAAAGCCCGCCAATGACAAACACCAAAAGCGCGATATATCGAAGGGCAAACGGATCCCGCGGTGCCAAGTCCAACTGCGGCCCAACAGCCGATGCCTTGGCGGCAGCAGCGCGCATTTGCGCCAAATGCGCCCGCCACAACGCCGCCGAGGCCGGATCACCTTGACCGAGAGCCTGAATATCGCGCAGCGCCGCCAAGGGGCGGTCCGGTAGGTTCTGATCCAGACGCGCACGCGCCGCGCCGAGGGTCGGCGCTGCAAATCGCCGGAAAAAATACCATAGCCCGTAAAGCCCGCTGAGAAGCCAAATCCCCCCCGCCAGCTTAAGCACGACAAGCGGCCAGAGATCTGGCGCGGCCAAAAGCAGCACCCCAATCCCCAAAACCAGTGTTGAGAGCAGCGGCCAGGCTGCGCGCATAATGCGTTCCGCCCAAAGGCCGACAAAGGTCAACCAAAGAGCAAAAATTACCCTACGCGAGAACAGTTTGGCCATCAAAGCCCCTCATGACATGGCCTCTTAATGCCACTGAGGGATTATATCGCGGTTAATGATATCTTCCAAGCTCGGTCTTGGGCGGATCACCGCAAATTGATCCCCCTTCACCATGACCTCAGGCACCAGAGGGCGGGTGTTGTATTCGCTGGCCATCACAGCCCCATAGGCCCCAGCGCTGCGAAAGGCGATGAGATCGCCAGCCTTCAGCGGCGCCAAAGCACGCCCTTTGGCGAAAGTATCCCCGCTTTCACAAACAGGTCCCACCACATCATAGGCTTGATATTCGGTCCCAGCAGCCGGCGCCTTGATCGGCACGATGTCATGATGTGCATCATACATGGCCGGACGAATAAGATCGTTCATTGCCCCATCCACGATCAAAAACTCGCGATCTTCACCCTGTTTGACGTAGATGACTTCTGAGACAAACACCCCGGCATTGCCGGCAATAAAACGGCCCGGTTCGATCTCGATTTCACAGCCCAAATGGCCCACCTTCTCGGCGATCAAGGCGCAATAGTCCTCAGGGCTGGGCGGGTGGTGGTTGTTGCTCTCATAGGGGATGCCAAGCCCGCCACCCAGGTCGAGGCGGCGGATGTCATGGCCATCGGCGCGCAGAAGTTCTGTGAGCTCGGCAACCTTTTCATATGCCACCCCATAGGGCGCCAAATCCGTCAGCTGCGAGCCGATATGCACATCAATGCCCACAACCTCCAGCCCCGGCAGACGCGCCGCCATGGCATAGACCTCGCGGGCCCGCGAAATTGGGATGCCAAATTTGTCTTCTTTTTTACCCGTCGAAATTTTCGCATGGGTTTTGGCATCCACATCGGGATTGACCCGGATGGTGATGGGCGCGGTTTTGCCCAGCATGGATGCCACCTCCGACAGCGCGCGCATTTCCGGCTCGCTTTCCACATTGAATTGCCGCACGCCGCCGGTCAAAACCTCGGTCATTTCCGCCCGGGTTTTGCCGACACCGGAAAAGACAATGCGATCGCCCGGGATGCCGGCAGCGCGGGCGCGGGCATATTCACCGCCCGACACCACATCCATCCCAGCGCCTGCCGCGCCCAGAAGGGTCAAAATGGCTTGGTTCGAGGCCGCCTTCATCGCGTAGCAAATCAGGTGATCCATACCGGCCAAAGCGTCGTCAAACAGCTTAAAATGGCGCAGCAATGTGGCAGAGGAATAGAGATAGAACGGCGTGCCAACTTCTGCTGCAATCTGTGAAATCGCAACATCTTCGGCATGCAAACATCCGTCCCGGTATAAAAAGTGATCCATCTTTTCGCCTCACTCCCCAAAACTTGCGCATATCACGCTTACAAAAACAGGCAACACCCTTGCCCCATTATTCTTGCCGCTGGCGTCACCGGGGGTCACGATCGGGCGCGCTGCGCAGATAGAGGTAGAGCGGCAAACCGCAGCTCACGCCGATGCCAAAGGTGGCGGCAATGGCGACCAAATGGAAAAATTTTCGGTTTCTAATAACCTCTGCAATAATCCATAGGCTCAGGGCCGTGGCAGCAATGGTCAGATCCCAAACCAAGCCGCTACTGGCCGCATTCACATGCCAGGCCTGCACCATATCGCCCAAATTCCACCCCTCGGCTCGAAACCAAGTGATGAAATAATACATCGGGTGAATGGCGCCCCAGATGGTCAATCCCAGAAATACATGTCGCATGGCTATCTCTCCTCTTATGACGCAGCCTGAACGGCCAAAGCTGACGCCGCGCGTGCTGGCCGTTCTGGCGGCCCATCGGCTCCGCAGGCACAGAGAAGCGCAAAGATGAACAGGCACAGATATCTCATGACAAGATCGCCTCCCAGCGTGCAATTTGACTGCGCACCTGTGCGGGCGCTGTGCCGCCGTAGGACAGGCGCGAGGCTACTGAATTCTCGACGCCCAACACCTCAAAGACATTCGACGTGATCTGCGGGTGCACAGATTGCATCTGCGCCAAGGTCAAATCCGGCAGATCGCAGCCTTGCTCTTCGGCCATGGCAACCAGGCTGCCCGTAACATGATGGGCATCGCGAAACGGCATGCCCAGGGCACGCACCAGCCAATCGGCCAAATCGGTGGCGGTAGAGAACCCAGAGGCGGCAGCCGTTTTGAGGCTCTCTTGATTGGCAGTCATATCGCCAACCATGCCGCTCATCGCCGCCAATGCCAGCATTAAATTATCTGCGGCATCAAAGACTTGCTCTTTGTCTTCTTGCATGTCCTTGGAATAGGTCAGCGGCAAGCCTTTCATCACCATCATCAAAGCCACATTGGCGCCGAAGATCCGGCCAATCTTTGCCCGAATCAATTCCGCGGCATCGGGGTTCTTCTTTTGCGGCATGATCGACGAGCCTGTTGAAAACCGATCCGAAAGGGTGACGAAGCGAAATTGCGCTGAGGACCAAATCACCAGCTCCTCGGCAAAGCGGCTGAGGTGCATGGCGCAGATGCTGGCGCAGCTGAGATATTCCAAAGCGAAATCACGATCCGAGACCGCATCTAAAGAGTTGGCGGCCGGACGGTCAAACCCCAAAGCCGCCGCGGTCATATCCCGGTCAATCGGAAAAGAGGTGCCCGCAAGCGCCGCCGCGCCCAGCGGGCTTTCATTCATCCGGCGGCGCGCATCTTCAAAGCGCGATTTGTCGCGGGCCAACATCTCTACATAGGCCATCATATGATGCCCCCAGGTCACCGGCTGCGCAGTTTGCAGATGGGTAAAACCCGGCATCACCCAATCGGCACCCGCCTTGGCTTGCTGCAAAAAGGCCTTCATCAGCGCCTCAATGCCTTCAATGGCTGCATCGGTTTGATCGCGGACCCAAAGACGAAAATCCGTCGCCACTTGGTCATTGCGGCTGCGGCCCGTGTGCAACCGGCCCGCAGGCGCGCCGATTACCTCTTTCAGGCGTTGCTCAACATTCATGTGAATATCTTCCAAATCCACCCGAAACGGAAAATTGCCCGACTCAATTTCTGACAAAACCGTGAGGAGCCCTTCCCGAATGGCCTCACTGTCGCTATTTGAAATGATACCGGCTGCCCCCAACATGGCGGCGTGGGCGCGGCTGCCTTGGATATCTTGAGCCGCCATCCGTTGGTCGAAACCAATCGAGGCATTGATCGCCTCCATGATGGCATCTGGTCCAGCGGCGAAGCGTCCGCCCCACATTTGATTTTGGGATTTGGTCATGAGTGAACCCTTTGGGAGTATGATATGCGTTACTTGCTTGCTGCTGTTCTCTATACGGCCCTCGCCGCCACTGCAAATGCAGACATGAGCGATCTTGAAGCGCTGCGCGCGGGAGATATGCGAAAATTGCAGATTCACAGCGCGGCGCGCCCTGCACCCGATACGGTTTTTCTGCATGCAGACGGGTCAGAGCTGCGCCTGTCCGATTATCGAGGCAAAGTCGTGGTTCTGAATTTTTGGGCCACCTGGTGCGCGCCCTGCCGCAAGGAAATGCCCGAGCTCTCTGCTCTGCAAAAGACCTTAGGCGGCGGTGATTTAACAGTGCTTACCGTTGCGACGGGTCCCAACCCACCGGCTAAAATCGCCGAATTTTTCGACCAAATCGGCGTGAGCAATCTGCCGGCTCATCGAGACCCGCGCCAAAGCCTGGCCCGCGCCATGAATGTCTTGGGCCTGCCGGTCACTGCGATCTTGAATCGCGATGGCGCGGAGATTGCGCGACTTTTGGGCGATGCCAATTGGCACAGCGACAGTGCCTTGGCGATACTCGAGGCCGTTATCGCGCAAGAGCCGTGACCGCATGGTGACGATGACAGCTTAAGATGTGATTGTTGAACAGACCACAAGCCTCCATCCAAGCATAAACGATGGTCGGGCCACAAAACTTGAACCCGGCTGCTTTGAGATCTTTTGAAATCTTTTGGCTCAGCGGTGATTGGGTGGGCACTTGTGCCAATGTCTCATAACCAGCGACAATCGGGCGCCCGTCCACATAGGCCCACATCCGGTCAGAAAAGGGCATCTCTTCGGCCAAGCGCAAATAGGCCTGCGCATTGCCGATGGTGGCTTCAATTTTGCCACGATGGCGCACAATACCAGGGTTTTGCAGCAAAACCTCCACCTCAGCTGCCCCCCAGCCCGCGATTTCCTGCGGATCAAATCCCGCAAATGCAGAGCGGAAAGCCGGGCGTTTTTTTAAGATCGTGATCCAACTCAACCCCGCTTGGAAACCATCTAAAATCAGTTTTTCCCATAGAGCCCGGCTGTCATATTCCGGCACGCCCCATTCCATGTCATGGTAGTCTTGATAAATTTTATCTATTCCAACCCAAGTACAGCGGTCCATTTCGCCTCCAATTTACCTCATATTAGGGCTCTGCGCCGATGCTGCCAAGCACTATGACCGAGACCTTCACACAAGGGCGAAGACATCCCGATGGACCAGAATTTCTCCGACCCATTGAGTGCTGCGGTGGCGAAACGGGACGCGAATGTCCTTGAGACCGTCCGTGATGCACTGAAATACGGACGAACGGCCTTGGCTTTCCAACCGGTCATTCAAGCCGGTGCGCCCCAAAATGTGGTGTTTTATGAGGGTTTGATCCGGATTATTGATCCCGCGGGACGCCATATCCCGGCGCGCGATTTCATTGCAGAGGTTGAAAATACCGAGCTGGGACGACTGATTGACTGCGCCACATTGCAGCTGGGCCTGGCAACATTGGCCGAGCAGCCCAACGTGCGGCTTTCAGTGAACATGTCGGCGCAATCTATTGGTTACCCCAAATGGGTGCGCACGCTTGAGGATGGTCTGCAAAGATCGCCAGATTTGGCAAGAAACCTCATTCTGGAAATGACTGAGAAAAGCGTCATGGCCGCGCCAGAAGTCGCGCGATATTTCATGAACGACATGCAAAAACTGGGGCTGTGTTTCGCCATAGACAACTTTGGCGCTGGACAAACGTCGCTGGTGCAGCTGCGCGATTTTTATTTTGACATTATCAAGATGGATGGGCAATTCACCAAGAACTTGGCGCAATCGGCTGACAATCAGGCATTAATTCAAGCTGTTATCGGGATAGCCGGAAGTTTTGAAATGTTTTGCGTGGCGCAAAATGTTGAAACGGCCTCGGATGCAGAGGTGTTAACCACACTGGGCGTTGACTGCCTGCAGGGCTACCATTTGGGCGTCCCAACCTTAACCCCACCCTGGCGGCAATAGCCGAAAAGGCCGCCGGTTTTCGCCCTCAAATTGCCGCACTGCAGCAATTATTTTCGCATTTGCAGCATTTTTCACCGCTATGGCATTGTCAATGGGTTAAATAATACATACAAACGCGCGGAAATGAGGACCAGACTGCGCATAGTGAAGGATTCCTGTGCCGAAGGTTGACCTCATCAATGAGGAGAAACTTTGTGACAAATATCGTAATCGTATCCGCCGCCCGGACCGCTGTCGGCAGCTTTGGGGGCGCCTTCGCTAATACACCAGCCGATGCCCTTGGCACATCTGTCTTGAAAGCTATCGTGGAACGCGCAGGCATCGACCCTTCAGAAGTCAGCGAGACCATCCTCGGCCAAGTCCTGACAGCCGGCCAAGGCCAAAACCCGGCCCGCCAAGCCCATATTAATGCCGGTCTGCCAATCGAATCGGCGGCATGGAGCATCAACCAAGTCTGCGGGTCAGGATTGCGCGCCGTCGCTTTGGCCGCACAGCACATCCAACTGGGCGATGCAGATATCGTGGCCGCGGGTGGACAAGAGAATATGACCCTCTCTCCCCATGTTGCGCATCTGCGCAGCGGCACCAAAATGGGTGATGTCAAATACATCGACAGCATGATCCGTGACGGCTTGTGGGACGCATTCAACAACTACCACATGGGCCAAACCGCTGAAAACGTCGCAGCCCAATGGCAAATCAGCCGCGATGCACAAGATGAATTCGCCGTGGCCAGCCAGAACAAAGCGGAAGCTGCGCAAAAATCCGGTAAGTTTGCCGACGAAATCACCCCTTTCACTGTGTCCACCCGCAAGGGCGACATCATTGTTGAGGCCGATGAATATATCCGACATGGCGCCACTCTCGAGGCCATGCAAAAAATGCGGCCCGCCTTTCTGCGCGATGGCGGCACAGTCACCGCAGCCAATGCCTCCGGCCTCAACGACGGCGCCGCCGCAGTGTTGCTCATGACCGCAGAGGAGGCCGAAAAGCGTGGCCTTGAACCATTGGCCCGCATCGCCAGCTATGCCACGGCCGGGCTTGACCCAACGGTTATGGGGGTCGGCCCGATCTACGCCAGCCGCAAGGCCCTAGACAAAGCAGGTTGGTCTGTCGGCGATCTGGACTTGGTCGAAGCCAATGAAGCCTTCGCCGCTCAAGCCTGTGCGGTGAATAAAGACATGGGCTGGGATCCAGCTATTGTGAACGTCAACGGCGGCGCGATTGCCATCGGTCACCCCATCGGCGCCTCCGGCTGCCGGATCTTGAACACTTTGCTGTTTGAAATGCAGCGACGCCAAGCCAAACGCGGCCTGGCCACGCTGTGTATCGGTGGTGGCATGGGTGTCGCAATGTGCCTCGAGCGGCCCTAAGCTGCCCCTCTCCAAGCAAAGTATGAATTTTCGCACGAAACATTATTGCCAATTCAGATCACATCTTGTAATTTGATTGCGCAATAAAAACACATAGGAAGAAAAATGTCCCGTATCGCACTCGTCACTGGAGGCTCCCGAGGGATCGGTGCCGCCATTTCCACTGCCCTGCAAGCCGCAGGCTACACTGTCGCGGCCACCTATGCAGGTAATGATGAAAAGGCTGCCGCATTCACCGCCGAAACTGGCATCAAGACCTATAAATGGGATGTCTCTGACTATGACGCCTGCGCCGCCGGCATTGCCGCTGTGGAAGCCGACTTGGGTCCGGTTGATATTTTGGTCAACAATGCAGGCATCACCCGCGATGCGCCGTTTCACAAGATGTCCCGCGATCAGTGGACTGATGTGATGCGCACGAATCTCGACGGCGTATTCAACATGACCCATCCGCTTTGGAATGGCATGCGCGAGCGCAAATTTGGTCGCATTATCAATATCTCCTCGATCAATGGGCAAAAAGGCCAATTCGCACAGGCCAACTATTCCGCAGCCAAAGCTGGCGACATTGGGTTCACCAAGGCGCTGGCCCAAGAGGGCGCGCGGGCTGGCATTACCGTGAACGCGATTTGCCCGGGCTACATCGCAACAGAAATGGTGATGGCCGTGCCAGAGAAGGTACGCGATAGCATCATCGCACAAATCCCAGCGGGTCGCCTCGGCGAAGCCTCAGAAATCGCGCGCTGTGTGGTCTTTCTCGCCTCCGACGATGCGGGCTTCATTACAGGCTCCACAATGACCGCCAATGGCGGGCAATATATGAGCTGATCGCCGCGATCATACGAATATTTCCCAGACGGCCATCCTATCGGGTGGCCGTTTTTAGTCCTAAAGGCGCCGCCGCCGCCGCTATCCCCCTGAACCACCGGACAATCGGGAAATCTCTTCTTTTAGGAGGAGTTTTTTCTTTTTCAATTCCGCCACATGGAACTGATCTGACGCTGGGGATTTCTGTGCGATCTCCACGGCTTGAGATAGGCTCATATGCTTGCGTTGCAACTCGGCGATTCGGGAATTTAAGGTCATGGTTCCTCCTCTTGATTTGCCTATAACATCAGTCGAGCATATTCCTGACAGGCTGTCACGCATTGCTTTTCCTGGGGTGCTACCCGCGTAGTAAATGCGCAAAAGCTTGCTCAAAGGTTAATTGCGCCACGAAAAAGCCACGCCGTCGCGCAGTATCGCCGAGACCTCTGGCGCATAATCTGGCTGCCCCTGAATATGTTCGTCCCCCGAATGCAGGCTCTGCGCCGACAAGAGCTGAAAAGCGGCCCGTCCAGATTTCCGCGCCCGTAGGAGGATCAAATGCGCCGGCCGTCCGGCCCGCGGGGCAAGCGGCTGCACGACAATTGACCCCAAGCACCCTTCAAGCGCCGCCAGCAGATCCGGCAGACGCTCCGCCCTTTGAATGACGGTCAAATATCCCTTTGGGCGCAACCGCTTGGCGGCCATGTCCACCCAATGGGACAAGGCCACTTGCTCCGAACGTCCCGAGGCGCGCCCAGCTTCGGGTGATATGGAGGAGGCCTCCGCCGCAAAATAGGGGGGATTCATGATCACATGGTGAAAACTACGGTCGAAAAACGGCGTCGGCCGCGCAGACACATCCCCCTGACGCACGTCAAATTCGATGTCATTTCGAGCGGCGTTTTCACGCGCAATTTGCGCATATTCGCCCAAAATCTCGACCCCGTTGAGCGCAAGGCCCGGCACGCGCCGCCCCAAACAAAGGCTGGCCACGCCAACGCCGCAGCCCAGCTCTAACACCTCTTGCCCGCTTTGCGCCGGACAGGCGGCCGCAAGAAGCACCGGATCAATGCCCGCGCGATAGCCGGTTTTTGGCTGTGCCAAACGCAGCTGACCACCCAAAAATCCATCAACGGTGACCTGCACTATTGCCCCAAATCTACATCATTGTCGCGCATCACAGCGGCAGCGACAAAATGGTCTCTATCAGCCACCATCAGCCGGCGCGGCAAAATGCCAATGCTGCCTTCGATAATGCTGGTATTTACGTCAAATTCGAAGCAAGCTATGTCTTCCCCGCGAAGCAGCATTTGCGCGAAGGCCATAAGCGTCGGATCGGTGGTGCGTAATAATTCTTTCATGCCCTATGACATAGGGTCTGATATGCGGGTTTGTCGAGAGCCTTGAGGAAATTCGAACATGTCGTTGGACGATGCAGTATCAAAACCCCATGATCGCTTGGCAAAGGCCTTGGCCGAAGATCTGACTGCCGTCAATCATTTGATCCGCCAACGCATGGCCTCCGAGCATGCCCCTCGCATACCTGAGGTCACCGCCCATTTGGTTGAGGCCGGGGGCAAACGCCTGCGCCCAATGCTGACCTTGGCCACCGCACGTATGTGCGGCTATACCGGGCCTTATCACATCCATTTGGCAGCGACGGTTGAGTTCATCCATACTGCCACTTTGCTGCATGACGATGTGGTAGACGACAGCGCCCAACGCCGCGGCAGGCCCACCGCGAATTTGCTTTGGGACAATCAATCCAGCGTTTTGGTTGGCGACTATCTGTTTTCTCGCTCCTTTCAACTGATGGTGGAAACTGGAAGCCTGCGCGTTTTGGACATTTTGGCCAATGCCTCTGCCACCATTGCAGAGGGCGAGGTGCTGCAGCTCACGGCCGCGCAAGACATTACGACCAGCGAAGAGATCTATTTCAAAGTCATCCGTGGAAAAACCGCCGCACTCTTTGCAGCCGCCTGCGAAGTGGGCGCGGTCATTGCGGGCAAAGAAGATCAAACGGTCCGGGCCCTTGCAGCCTATGGTGACGCTTTGGGCATTTCCTTTCAAATCGTTGATGACCTCTTAGATTACACTGGCAGCACGGCGACCGGTAAAAACATTGGTGATGACTTCAGAGAGCGCAAACTGACCCTGCCTGTGATCAAAGCAATAGCTGCCGCAGATGACACTGAGCGGGCATTTTGGCATAAATGCATTGCCAAGGGCCAGCAGGAGGCGGGGGATTTACCCCATGCCATCGCCCTAATGACACGCCACGGCACGCTTGAGGCCACCCGGGCCCAAGCCCTTTATTGGGCTGAGCAAGCCAAATCCGCCCTTAGGGATTTGCCAGATCACCCGCTGAAGCCCGTACTCACGGACCTCAGCGATTACGTCGTGGCCCGCTTAAACTGACGCCCCGAAAGACCAGTCAGATCAGGAGCGCGCCGCTGGCCACCCACCAGTCGCGCTGATTGGCTTGAATGGTGGAGGCACAGTCTTGCGCGGCGGCCAAGCTCTCAAACAGAGCAAAACACGTGGCACCCGACCCGGACATGCGCGCCAAAAGCGGCGCCTGTGCAGCCAAAGCCTCCAGAACATCAGCAATCATCGGCTCCGCCGCCAAAGCTGGCGCTTGCAGATCATTGCGCTGCCGTTTGAGCCAGGCGCAAAATTCTCTGGCCGCGGGTGGCGGCGGTTCAAGCGGCGGGTTAGATTTGGACGCCAATTGTTCAAACACCCGCGCGGTGGACAAACCACGCCCTGGGTTGACCAAGCACGCAAATAGAGCCGGCACATCACCCAAGGGGGATATCTGCGCACCAATGCCCTGCATCAAAACCGGTGAACGCCCCATACACACAGGCACATCAGCGCCCAATAGCACCTGCGCCGCCACATCGGGCAGAGGAAGATCCCAAAGCGCGGCCATCGCATGCAATGTCGCCGCCGCATCGGCGCTGCCCCCACCAATACCAGAGGCAACCGGCATGGTTTTATGCAGCCGGATGTCGGTCTGACAGTGGCGCGGAAAGAGCGCAGCAGCCTTCAGGATCAAATTATCATCCGGCCGAGGAAGCTCTGCGGCCTTTGGGCCAAGGATGTTCAGCTGGGTGCAACCGGATTTTCTCACCTCCACCCATTCACCGCAATCGAGGAAGGCAACGGCACTTTGCAAGTCATGCAACCCGTCGTCACGCTGTCCCACGACATGCAGGCAGAGATTGATCTTTGCCGCAGCGCTGCGCCTAATCGCCATCAGCCACTTTCAGAGGCGCCGCCCCCTCCTCAGCCAAGACCGCCGCGAGACCCACCTCTAGCTTGCGTTGAATGCGCTTTGGATCAACCGCCTCTGGGCCAGAGTAATCGATGGCAAAGCTCAAGGCCCGTCGCCATTGAAATTGCGCCTCGGTTTTGCGCCCAACGGCCCAATAAACATCGCCCAGGTGGTCATTCACAATTGGATCTGTCGCCATTAACTCCGCCGCGCGCTCCATATGCACCACGGCCTCGTTGTAAAAGCCAAGCCGATACTGCGCCCATCCAAGACTGTCGATGATATAGCCTGCATCGGGCTGTGCCGCGACGGCCTTTTGGATCATCTCAAGCGCCTCATCGAGCTGTTCACCGCGATCCACCAGAGTATAGCCCACATAGTTCAGCACCTGAAATTGATCGGGCGCCAGCTCCAAGGCACGATCAAAATCACGCATCGCCGCCGCCCAATCTCCCAGCCGATCATGCGCTGTGCCTCTGACATAATGCAAATACCAATGCCCCCGCGCCGGTTGATCAATCAAGGCAATCGCCCTGTCATAACTGCGCACCGCGCGCGCATATTGCTCATCTTGGCGTAAAAAATCGCCCAAGGTCATGTGAATAGAGCGCAGATTCTCAAAAGATCCAGCCAATTGTGTCAAAACCTCAATCGCAGTTGTGGCTTCGCCGATCTCTTGCAACGCCTGCGCCCGGCCCAATTCGGCCTGGACATAGGCCGGATGGCTGCGCGGCACCTGCGCATAGGTTTCAATCGCCAACTGCGGATTGCCAAGCTGTTCGAGCAGCTGCGCTGACAGCAAAACTGCCTGCATATTGCGCGGGGCCATATGGCTGGCCAGGCGCGTGTACAGCAGCAGCCCGTCTTGACCTTCGCCATTTTGCAAAGCCTGCGCCAAGAGGTGCAAAACTTCACCGGCGCCTTCGCTGGCGTTGCGCAGCAGATCAAACTCGACCAATGCGCCGGCCTCAATTTGCGCCATCAAACTGTTGACCGCGTGATCCGCACCAGATCCATGAAAATCACGCAAAAACGCCAGGGCGTCATCTGACCTGTCCAACTGCACCAATATCTGCGCCCAGACCAAACTGCCGCGATAATTCAAGGCGGGTGCTGCCTGCCCCTGGCCGCTAAAGCTTGCCGCTGCACCTTCAAAATCTCCCACCAAAGTCAGCGCGAGACCTTTTTGATACAGCGCAAAGCTGCGCATACCCTCCACCGGAATGACGGCATCAAAGCGGCGCAACGCCTCAGCCATTTGCCCCAAGCCGACGAGCGCCCAGCCTTCAAGCAACTCATCAATGGCCCGGCCAACGACGGTTGTCGCCTCCAGATGATCCAGCGCTGCCTGATAGTCATTGCGTTTGAAATGTTCCGACAGCACCAAAACCTCAGCCAAAGGATAGCTGCCCTCACCGGCCACCAACAGACGCGCCAAAGCATGGGCTTTTTTCACATCACCCGAGGCCAGAAAGGCCGTCATGGTTTGCGACACCAAGACAGAATCGCGTGGAGATTGCGCCAAAGCGCGGGCGAAATAATCTGCAGCGGGTTGGTAATCATGCGCAAGAGCCGCTTGGCGCGCCGCAATATAGGGACCAGAGGCCTGTTGCGCCGCTGCGCTGGCCCCGAGCGTCATGCTCAGCAGCATCACATAAATTATTTTTGCAGATCGTTTCAAAACCGGCCTCCCTGATAGGTCATTCTTAGGCTGAGCCTTGGGCAAAAACAATTGGGCCGCGCAGCTTTTTGCTGGCGGCCCTCAAAGATCACGCTTTGGCGTGGTTACATATTGGGATAATTCGGCCCATCCCCACCCTGCGGCGTCACCCATGTGATGTTTTGACTTGGGTCTTTGATGTCACAGGTTTTGCAATGCACGCAGTTTTGGAAGTTGACCACAAAGCGGGCCTCTTTGCCCTCTTCCTGCACCACCTCATAGACCCCGGCCGGGCAATAGCGCTGCGCAGGCTCAGCATAGTCCGGCAGGTTCACCAAGATCGGCACATCAGGGTCAGTCAGTTGCAAATGTGGCGGCTGGCTTTCCTCGTGGTTTGTCATGGCAAAGCTGACATTGGTCAACCGGTCAAAGGACAGTTTCCCATCGGGCTTCGGATAGTCAATCGGCGCATGATCTCCGGCTTTTCCGGTGGATTGCGCATCGGTTTTGCCATGTTTGACCGTGCCAAACAGGCTAAATTTGAAGATGGATTGGAACCACATATCAAAGCCGCCCAAGGCCAATCCGCCCAAAGGTCCAAAGCGCGCGGCGAGCGGGGCCACATTGCGCACAACCTTAAGATCTTTACCGACAGGACCCGAACGCAAAGCCGCGTCATAGCTCTCGAGCACATCGCCAGAACGCCCCGCGCTGATCGCGGCAAAAGCCGCCTCTGCCGCCGCCATGCCCGAATGCATCGCATTGTGATTGCCTTTAATACGCGGCAGGTTCACCAGCCCGACCGAACAGCCCAGCATCGCGCCCCCCGGGAAGGCCGCTTGCGGCATAGATTGAAATCCCCCTTTGGTGACCGCGCGCGCGCCATAGGCCACCCGCTTGCCGCCCTCTAAAACCTTCGCAATCCGCGGGTGATGCTTAAAGCGCTGGAATTCCATATAGGGGAAGAGATGCGGATTTTTGTAATTTAAATCAATAATGAAGCCGACATAGACTTGATTATTTTCTAAATGATACATGAAGGAGCCGCCAGATTGTTTGAAGCCCATCGGCCAGCCCATAGAATGGGTGACCTCGCCCTGGTTATGGTTTTCCGGCTTCACTTCCCAGATCTCTTTCATACCAAGGCCAAACTTTGGCACATCGCAGGCCGCGTCCAAATTATATTTGGCAATGACCTGCTTTGACAATGAACCGCGCACACCTTCAGAGAGGAACACATATTTGCCATTGAGCTCCATGCCGGGCTCATAGGCCTCGGACGGGCTGCCATCGGCATTCTTGCCAAATTCACCGGCCACCACACCTTTCACCGCGCCATCGTCATGAAACAACAGCTCGGAACAGGCCATGCCGGGGAAAATTTCAACGCCCAACTCTTCGGCCTGTTCGGCGAGCCAACGGCACACATTGCCCATCGAAACGATGTAATTGCCGTGATTGTTCATCAAAGGTGGCATGATCGCATTGGGCAGACGTATTTGCCCCGCCTCGCCCAAGACATAGAAATTGTCTTCCTTCACTTCGGTGTTCAAGGGCGCGCCCTTGGCTTTCCAATCTGGGATCAATGCGTTGAGGGCCGAGGGATCCAGCACGGCGCCAGAGAGGATATGCGCACCCACTTCTGAGCCTTTCTCCAGCACCACAACCTCAAGGTCGGCATTCAACTGTTTCAAGCGGATCGCAGCAGACAATCCCGAAGGACCGGCGCCCACAATCACCACGTCATAGTCCATGGTCTCACGTTGAATATCTGACATATTACTTCCCTTGCTGCCGGCCCATCTCGTGAAAAAATGGGCAAAATTTTCAAACTCGCTGAAAGGTTTATGCCATGATTCAAACGCAGGTCAATCGTGACGCGGCTTTCCAAGGCCAAAGGCGACGTTATTTCGCATTTCTCACAGGCACCGGCCGAGCCAAAGGCCTCTATTTCTGAAGGAACTGTTTAAAATAAGATCAATTGGTGCGCAGTCACAAAAAAAACATGGCAATCGTAATCTAACCCCTTGCCAAACCGCGTCGCCTTCGGTCAGGTAGATCAACCTTCAATCATGAGTGTTGTTTCAATGGAAAAAATCCCGTTAACCAGATCAGGTGCCGTTCAGCTGGAGGCTGAAATGAAGACCTTGAAATCTGTAGAACGCCCAACCATCATCAAGGCGATTGCGGAAGCGCGGGAATTGGGCGATTTGAAAGAGAACGCCGAATATCACTCGGCGCGCGAAAAGCAGGGATTCATTGAAGGACGAATCAAAGAGCTGGAAGCCATCTTGGGCCGAGCCGATATCATTGATCCGGCCAAATTGTCCGGGTCGGTGAAATTCGGTGCGACGGTGACTTTGGTCGATGAGGACACCGATGAAGAGAAAATTTATCAAGTCGTGGGAGAGCCAGAGGCGGATATTGAGAGTGGCAAGCTCAACATGCGCTCGCCATTGGCCCGGGCTTTGATTGGCAAGGACGAAGGCGACAGCATTGAAGTGCGCACGCCTGGCGGTGCGCGCTCCTATGAAATCTTAAAAGTCGAATTCATCTGACACGGCAAGCCTGGCGCCCCGGCTCCTGAGGCTTTTACGGTAGGCCAAAACTGGCGTAGGGCAAAAAACATACCGTTTGGCCGGGTTTAATCTCGGCCGCCGCCTCTGGTAATTCGACAAGGCCTTCTGCCCAAGACAGGCCTGAGACCCGGCCCGATCCTTCAGACGCGAAGACGTGGGCCGCGCCATCACTCAAGCGTGCCCGCAGATATTCGCGACGCCCAGCTTTTTTCGTTTTTGAAAATGCAGCTGGCATATGCAGCGCTTGCGGCTCTTGGAATCCGGCCCCCGCCAGTTGCAACAACGCGGGACGGGCGAAAATCAACGTGCACACAAAGGCTGCCACCGGATTGCCTGGCAGGCCAAAAACCGGCACCCCGCCCCAAACGCCCAAAGCCAAAGGCCGTCCCGGCTTCACCGCAATCCGCCAAAGCGCCATACCGCCGCTCGCGCGCAACACCGCGGACATGTGATCCTCATCCCCGGCGCTCGCCCCCCCCGAGGTCATGATGACATCCGCGCAGTCTTTGGCCCGGTCAAGCGCCGCGCGCACAGCGGCGGCCTCATCGGACACAATGCCAAGATCCACCACCTCCATACCCCAGCGTCGCAGCACCGCACAGAGCATCGGTCGGTTGGCATCAAAAATTTGGTCGACACGCGCCGCTTGCCCTGGCGCGCGCAGTTCCGCACCTGTGGAGATCACTGCGACCTTTAGGGGCTTGAATACAGAAACCTCGCCCAGACCCACCGCGGCGATCACCGCAAGATCTTCCGGCCTGAGCTGATGGCCTGCCGGAAAAATCTGGACGCCTTGTTGCATATCTTCGCCAGCCGCGCGGGCATTGGCCCCTGCTTTGAGCGGACCTGTAACCTGAAGCCGGCCGTCGTCTATCCGAACATCTTCTTGCAACACCACCGTATCGGCACCACCCGGCAAAGCCGCGCCTGTGAGTATGCGCAGGGCTTGGCCGGGCAAGAGCCGCCCTTTAAAGGCCTCTCCAGCCGCAGAGCGCCCGTCCCGCAGTTGCAAACTCTGCGCACCCGCCTGCAGACCGCCAGCGAAGGCATAGCCATCCACCGCTGAGTTGGCACAGGGCGGATGCGATCTTGCGGCAATGACCGCATGTGCCAAAATCCGCCCGTCGCTCTGCTCAACGGCAGATTGCTCCACCGGAACACAGCACTGCAAGCGCTGTTCCAGAAGGCGGAGCGCCTCGCTCACCGGTGTCCAATGCACCCCGGCAGGCAGTGCAAAGCAATCATTGCTCAGTTTGCTTGGCCCGCTCACCTGGCCATCTCCAAATGCGCTAGAATAAAATCGGCCACTGCCGCCGTGTCATCAAGATCAAATACCGGGCGATCAAGCTCCAGGGCGGTGTCACTAGCGACAGCCAAAATCGTTGGATCATTCGGCGCAATCAGCGGGTTGCCGGTTTCCGCCCGCCATGCCTCAACTTTCGGATGTTTATCGCGCTTCCAACCCTCGATCAGCACCAGGTCTACCGGGTCCAATTTGGCCAAAAGCGCGGCCAAGCTCGGCTCCGGCGCACCGCGATGCTCGTTCATTAAAGCCCAGCGCTCTGTTGAAGCCAGCAGAACCTGTGACGCGCCCGCCATACGATGCCGGTGGCTGTCCTTTCCGGGGTGATCCACGTCAAAGCTGTGATGGGCATGTTTGAGGGTTGAGACCCGCAAACCCCGGCCACAAAACTCCGCCACCAACCGTTCCATCAAGCCGGTTTTACCAGCATTTTTCCAGCCAGTTACGCCAAATACATTCATGCCATCGCCTCAGCCTGCGCCAGGTCTTCTGGCCGATTGATATTGAAGAAGGGATCATGGGGATCCACCGCGAACAGCGCCTCGGCGCAGCCGTGTTGATCGGTCCAAAGCACCACTTTGCGCAGACCGCCCCTCAAAGCGCGCCGCAAATCCTCACGCAGCGCCACGGGCCAAAGTCCGAAGGTGGGGTGACGGTATATCCTATCGGGCCCGGGCGTTGCCGCCAAAGCAATCGGAACCCCCGCCACCTCCCGAGCATCCGCCAAACGTGCCTGAAGATCCGCAGGGAAAAACGGCGTGTCTGCCGCCACGGTCAGGATATGCTCTGCGCCCTGGTCGGCCGCCCAATCCATTCCGGCCAAGACCCCCGCCAAAGGCCCTGGAAATTCCGCCATAGAATCGGCAATCACAGGCAGATCAAGAGATTCAAAACGTGCCGGATCGCCATTGGCACTCAGCGCCATGTGAGCCACCTGCGGGCGCAATCGCTCCAGAACATGATCAATCACCCGTCGTCCGGCCAGAGGGCGTAGAGATTTATCCCCCCCGCCCATGCGGCTGGCCCGCCCGCCGGCGAGAATTACCCCAAGAGGCGCAGTCATTGCGCGGATTTCCGGCG
>Ga0206126_10002641_pt1 | contig 19096 bp, 21 predicted proteins | sample Helgoland_Spring_5_FD_148621 | JGI IMG/M metagenome (GOLD analysis project Ga0206126, IMG submission 148621) | Pelagic subsurface seawater microbial communities from Kabeltonne, Helgoland, North Sea - Helgoland_Spring_Bloom_20160412_1 | ecosystem: Environmental > Aquatic > Marine > Epipelagic ...
ATAGTGGGCTGTTTGCTCCTAAAAATCTAAATCAGGCAAATTGCTCCAAACCAACTGTTGATCTATTTTCTGCCTGGAACTAGCAATAATACAATATCTGTAGACACATTTGAAACTCCTGGACTCTAGGCTTATCGGAAGGCTTAAGCAGCTGATTACACGCACCTTCCTACCAGGGACACACATTAGAAATACCTGCCGTGCTTGCCTTCACTCAAGCCCCTAGATACACGCCACAAATGCGCAAGTACCTAGATATACCCCTCACACTCATCGTAACACTCATCCTCACTGTTGCGATGCTCTGGCCAATGGATCAACCGCCCCCAACACCTGAGGGGAGCGACAAGCTCGTACACCTTGCTGCGTTTGCTGCCCTCGCATTCCCCCTCGCGCGCACCAGCCGCGTCAGTCTATTGCTCATCTTTATCGGAGCAAGTGCATATGGCGGGCTGATTGAGCTCATACAGCCAACGTTCAATCGCAGTGCCGACCTCAATGACTGGATCGCCGATATCTTAGGCGTCATGCTCGGAATTGCCCTTGGCTTAATATATCGCCGGGTTCGCAAGCACTGAGGTCTAACGAGCCCATAAAATCCCTTAATGGTTGTAGTTAGGTTCGTTTCGGGAATTTGTATTTTCGCGATTGCATAAATCCCTCCAAACCTTAAGTGCCCTCTTTCTTTGTGCCCGCGCCTCTCCCAAATAGCGGTCTTGCAAGCGCCGCTCGCGTCCTAATTCATTTAGAACTTCCTCAAGTTTCTGATTGGCGATGCTGACATATTCCAACTCAATTGGATCCGCCAAACCATCCTTCAAAGTCTTGGGCATGGCCCCAAGGGTGGCATGGATCTCCTTACGAAGCTTATGAGCAAACTGCAGCATAGAACTCTGCTCAACGTCGCGCGTGCCCCTGTGATGAAGGACGCGGTGATAGCGCACTTCCGCAACGGCAAGCATAAGCGCTGCCTCACGTCTTAGATCGTCGGTGTTAAGCTCCTCGTAAGCGTCACGTTCGTTGTTGAGGATCACGTTAAACCAAGTGAACACTAAATCATTGTCAGGAGCAGTGTGTAACCCGTGGCGCAACGCATTTTGTGAAGAGACTGCCTTGCCCTCTGGCGTCCTTGGTCCCGTAGCAGAGTGTACCATAGACTAACTTCCTGAAACGGAAACCACTTCTATGGGCCGCGCCTTCTGTATTTCTCGATACTCCGCAGACAGTAATCGTGCACGCTTCTCCAGATCGGGCAGTTTATCGATATGGCGTCTATAATTTACATTTTTAAGAAGCTGCGCACTCAGCACCAACCGCGGATCAACGCCCAAAGCGTTTGCCTCAACGAAGGCCTGCCCGCGCAGAGCGGCATCGCTTGACTTCAGTCCATCAACGATACCGTCCCTTTGGGCGTCCATTCCGTCCCAATCGACATTATCTTCAAACTCGTCCTCATCGCCTCCAGCCTCTAAATATTGGTTCAGCTGCCGCCGAGACTCACTCTCAGCATTACCCTCCAACTTATTGTCAATGAGGCGACCCATATTGCGCTCCATGCTCGTTGAGAGCTCAACGTCTGAAGACGCCCTCAACTGCAATATGGACCAATTAAGATCCACCAGCTGCTGCGCTTGTAAGAATTCATATTGCGTTACGGGAGCTAGGTCCGAAAGTGTCGCCACTCGGAAAGCCTCGTAGGCTGGGCTGAACTCGCCAATGATAGCAGGCCGCTCGGGCAACAGATCATTTATCGAAATCGAGTCAAGTTCAGTTAAGATCGTGGGGTTTTTTGAGTGCGACATATTACTGCTCATCGTTATTGAGGGTGAGCATACTTTAACACATTACCACATGTAGAAATACCGCACACCTCTACACAATATGTGACGTCGATAAGTGGTTTTTTCAGGATTACTTTGGCGCTGCCCAAAGGCGAACGCCAGGGCCCTCGTCTGCGTCACCGATGAATTCGATGCCCGCAGCTTCGAGGGTTTCGCGGATTAGTCGTAAATTCGCTTCAGTGGCGACTGGCAGGCCAGACTGTGCTTCTATTCTCTTAATCGTACGTGAGCTAACATCAGTTCTTTCTGCAAGTTGATCAATACTCCAACCAAGAGCTGCACGAGCCATCTTAATCTGTTCACTAATCAAAGTTGACATCCTACGTTAATGTCACTAAATGTGACATATGGAACAAATAGCACATTTAGATCACTGCCTTAAAGCTCTCGAAGGAGCCTACGCGCCCAATACACTGCGCTCATACTATTCGGATGTGCGAGCATTTGTCGATTGGTCCGATCAGCGAAATATAAAACCATTTCCACTGATCTCATCTAACCTCAGAAACTACATAGAGTTCGTACAGGAAAAATATAGCTACAGCACCATCCGCCGACGCATCTCAGCCCTTAGAAGAATAAACACACTTCTTGGATTTGAAGATGGCACTCACACTGAGGAGGTCTACCTCACAATTCGCCGTGCAAAACGCTCCAAATGTCTTGATCAAAAGCAAGCAGTTGGTATTAATCACGATATCCTAGTCAAAATGATTGATGCACAGCCTGACAATTTGGTGGGCATACGCAACCGCGCCCTCCTTTCACTTGGCTATGATTTTTTGGCGCGCCGCTCAGAACTCGTAGCAATTCGCAGTGACGATTTAAAGTTTACCCCAGACGGCACCCTCAAAGGCATGATCAGAAAAAGCAAAACCGACCAATACGGGAAAGGTCGGCTTGTGTTCGGGTCAACACGAAGTGCGAAGCTGGTTAGTAAATGGTTAAAGTCAAAGCCTATCAAAATACAGCCAGTCTTCTGCGCGATTAATCACAATCGATCCTTGGACCGCGCAATATGCGACAGACAAGTAAACGAAATTATCAAGCGCAGTATCGTGAAGGTTAAACGATGCGAGCGGCCTAGCGACTTAGAAGTTTCAGGACACTCACTGCGTGTCGGTGCCGCTCAAGATTTATTAATCAAAGGCTTTGATCTCGCGGCAATTATGCGTGCCGGAGGGTGGTCAGATCCAACTACTGTCTCGAGGTATTTGCAGTATTCACAGCATAATATTTGGAGCTGAATGGTGTCTATGCTCAGACCTAGTCAGTAGGCTATACAGCGAAATAAGATTAACGACCTGCATGATAGCATCTAAATAATTGTCCACACTACCACAATCAAAGCGACGCCCATTAAGCCTAACAGCTTCAACAGCGTCGTTTTCAGCCTGGGTGTTAATAGCATCAACCAATTGGATCTCGCCACCAGCTCCAGCAGGCTGATTACGCAAAACATCGAAGATATCAGGCGTCAAAAAATAACGTCCAATACTCGCCAAGTTTGCAGGTGCTTTGTCCGCATCTGGTTTTTCAAAAAGACCACTCATCAATCCCGGCTCACTACCAAGGATATTAACACCATTTTTAGAAATATTTGGTCCAGCGACTTCCGTAACACTAAGCTGTGATCTCCCTAAGACTTCAAAAGCATTCACAAGATTTGACGTAACGCCGTTACCAATATGGGTAAGAAAGTCATCCGCAAGAAGGACTGCTATAGGATCATTGCCAACTACGCGCTCGGCGCAGAGAATCGCATGGCCTAGTCCCAATTACTCAGGCTGGCGAACAAAAGTACACTCGACAACTTTTGGTAAGATATTTTTAACCATATCTGCCTGAACATCTTTACCCTTAGACTTAGTACGCAGCGCCATTTCAAGCTCTTGGTTATTGTCAAAATGTTTTTCAATAGCACGCTTGTTACGGCCAGTCACAAAGATCAATGTATCAATACCTGCTGAGATTGCCTCTTAAGCAGCATATTGAATGAGAGGTTTGTCAACAATTGGGAGTAACTCTTTGGGCATTCCTTTGGTAGCAGGTAAAAAGCGTGTTCCAAAGCCTGCTACTGGGAATACTGCTTTAAATATTTTTAATAGAATCTCTTTCACTCAACTTTTAAAATAGTGAAAAAAGTTCAAAGGATGTGTGGTACTACAAATTATAGATAACACTATTTTTTATAACCAACGCTTTGGTGCCATCGCCAAGCGTCAGTAATCATTTGCTTCATATTTGACCTATTCGCTGACCAGCCAAGATCTTTTATCGCCCGTGACGACCCTGAAACTAGCCTCGTGCAGTCTCCAGGCCGCCTCACACCCTCTAAAATTGGGACCGGCTTGTTTGTCACATGACCAGCCTGATCTATTACCTCCCGAACAGAAAAGCCAACGCCAGTACCAAGGTTGAAAACTCGGCTCTCTTGCCCTTTTTCTAGCCACTTCAAACCCAGGATATGTGCGTCGACGAGGTCACAAACGTGTACATAATCGCGGATGCATGTACCATCTGGTGTGTCGTAGTCAGTACCATAAACTGTGAGTGCGTCTCGCTTTCCGTCAACAGCATCAAGGATCAGAGGAATAAGGTGCGTTTCGGGTCGATGAAATTCTCCTATTTCAGCATCTGAGTCAGCACCAGCTACATTAAAATACCTAAAAATCACATGTTTCAGATTAAAAGCAGAAAGATAGTCAGCCAATATATTTTCCACAGCACGCTTGGACGCACCATAAGCATTTATTGGTTGTTGAACGCTATTCTCGTCCAATAGAATATTATCTTGATCACCATATGTTGCGCATGTCGAAGAAAATACAAAATTCATACAATTATGGTCAACGGCTGACTGAATTAAATTCAGTGATCCCATTACGTTATTTTCCCAATAAACTCCTGGCTTCTGCATACTTTCACCGACTTCGCTAAGAGCAGCAAAATGCATTACTGCAATAGGTGAATACATTTTAAAAACACGATCAATGTCAGACTTGTTCCGCAAATCGCCTTTGATGAAAGGACCGAATTTGACAGCATCTTGCCAGCCTGTGCAAAGATTATCAAATGATATAGGAATGTATTGTGAATCATAAAGGGCCTTGCAGGCGTGTGAACCGATATAACCAGCGCCGCCAGTAACCAAGACATAAGGTTTATGTTTAATTTCATTCATTCTGTAAATCAAATTCCTTTCAATCATGATCTATTAAGGACTACATCCTCATATGTGAGGAAACTCCTAATTACGAAGAAAATATAAGTAGATGTATTTGCGTAAAAATGGCGGCAACAAATATACAATACTTTTAGAGGTCCAATGAATGACACCCCTCCACACGCTCTTAAAACCCAAATTTACAAGTAAGCGCTGCATTTCTATTTCAGCCTTAATGTGTGATATTCCACCCCTACGTTTGAACATGCCTGTTCCAGCGGACGCGTGAACCATTACCTTTGGAATATTATAAGTTATCGCTCCATTTTTTAACAACTTTATCCACAATCCGTAATCTTCTCGCAAATAAATATTGGGGTAACCACCAACATCTCTAACCTTGCTGGTAACAAAGCCAACTGACATATGATTGAACGGATTCCTTTTTACAGCAAATTTCAAAATGCTTTGATGATTAACGGGAACATATTTGGTCGAAACATAAGCATTACTAACAGAATCATACTCAGCGATGTATGATCCAACCACGTCTATACCGCTCTTCAATTTATCAATGATTTGGTCAAATCTATCGAGCAAGTTTAAATCGTCGGCATCGGCCCTGATACAAAAGTCCGTTTCAACAAATGAAAGACCATGGTTCAAAGCTAAAGCTAAACCGACGTTCTCGGGTAACCTCTGAACATTAAGAGGAAGCGTTTTAGCAAACGTTAATATTACGTCATTCAAATCATCTGGTATTGAGCCATCAACAACCAATACGACCATCACAGGTGATAGTGTATTATCTGCTATCGATTGAAGTGCCATCGAGAATTTATTTGGGTCATCATTTCGATAGCACGAAATAAGGACTGTAAAAGAATAACCTGACAAGTGCTCCATAGCGTCAAACTCCTAGACGATTGAATCTAAAAAACATACAAACTCAAGAGGTAACTTGATTAAGGAGGCTTCAGGCCTCATCAACAACAAATAGTAAAATCATTAACGTTAATAATATGTAAAATAATATCAAATTAAATATTTTCGAATGGCTCAGATCAAACTAATTGCAAGATACTGAATGTATTAGACTTTGTAATAAAGAAAAGGCTAGCAATACCATAAAAAAACAAGACAGCGGCTGATTTACAAATTTCGCGCTTACCTTCAGAAAATAAAAATACTGCAGGAAACATAGTAAATACAATTCTCAGCAAACGATTAGTGGCACTGGGTGCTAATTGATATAAAATGATATTAAAAATAAGGATTAAAGAATTATCAAAAAAGATTATGGCTATCTTTATTTTGCGGTCTGGTTAGATATGCCAAAAAGACAAAAAACATGTTAATTCTTATCCTTTTGCGCCTTGCCCACGCGAATAAACATCTTCGTAGCGAACAATATCATCTTCACCAAAGTAACTCCCCGTTTGCACTTCAATTAATGTCAGGGAAAGCTTTCCAGGGTTCTCCAAGCGATGAATCGCTCCTAAAGGTATATAAACAGATTGGTTTTCAGTAATAATTTTAATCTCATCATCGATAGTCACTTTCGCAGTACCCTCAACAACAATCCAATGTTCAGCACGGTGGTTATGAGATTGGAGGGAAAGGGCGGCACCAGAATTAACAACAATTCGTTTAACTTGAAAACGTGGTCCAATGGCAATACCTTCGTACCAGCCCCATGGACGATAATCCCGCGGCAGACTCTCTGCTTGAGCGACGCCTTTAGCCTTGAGTTTTTCAACTGCGACTTTGACCTCTTGGGTCCAATCTCTATGGGCTACTAACACTGCATCAGGCATTGCAACTACCATGATATCCTCCAGACCAATAGCTACAAGTTCTTGGGCTTCATTTGTAGCTTGAAGCAGAGTATTCTTGCAATCCAAAGCTGTGGATGGACCATTCATCACAACACCATCACTATCAGCCTCCCCCTCACGCCAAATAGCCTCCCAGTCTCCTAGATCAGACCATGATCCCTCGTAAGGTACCACAGAAAGGTTTGGGGCACGCTCCATGATTGCATAATCAATTGAAATATCTTCAAGTTGGGACCATGGTTTGGATGCAAGACGCGTAAAGCCAAGATCAGTTTCTGCGCTGTGAAACGCATTGCGTACATTAGCAAGTGTTCTAGGCGCATATTGCTCAAATGCTTCCAAGATCGTTGACGTAGAAAAAAGAAAAATGCCCGCGTTCCAGAGATGCATTCCACCCATATACAAGGCATTAGCACTTTCAGCGTTGGGTTTTTCGACGAATGACAAAAGCGGTTGTGTGGCTGGTGCAAGATCATTCGAGGGTTTTGAACCGAGTTTTAGCCAACCATACCCCGTTTCAGCCCGATCTGGACGAATGCCGAAGGTAACGATTCTACCCTCGAGTGCCGTTGGCACTGCCGCGTCAACTGTCCTCTGAAACTCGTCAGCATCAGGAATAACATGATCGGAGGGAGCAACCAGCATCAAGCTGCAACCATTTTTAGCATCAAGCTCCACAGCTGCGGCACAAATGGCAGCCGCTGTGTTTCTAGCAGAAGGTTCGATTAAGATACTCTGTGGCAGAATTTCAATAGCAGCAAGTTGTTCTAACACCGTAAAGCGATAGTCAGAGCCACTCAATATAATGGGCGCAGCAAAATTCTCCCCATGCAAGCGACGAGCAGAAGATTGGAAAAGACTTTCCTCACCTATAATTTTCACAAATTGTTTAGGGTATGACTTACGCGATAGTGGCCAAAGGCGCGAACCAGACCCACCGCACATAATCACAGGGTTTATTATATTATTCATGATTGCGATTCCTTCATTTCCGAACGGCTTGTGTATTTGAAAGGTACCACTCATAGGTAGTTTGCAGCCCCTGTTCGAGTTCTATGTCTGCGCTCCACCCCATCTTAGTTAAGCGATCAACCCTCATAAGTTTACGTGCAGCTCCATCAGGCCTAGTAACATCTGTACTTATCTGTCCTTTATAATCGGTGATTTTAGCAACTAACTGTGAAAGCTCGAATATAGAGATGTCTGTGCCGGTACCAACGTTAATGTGGCTGAGCATAGGGACAGTGTTTGCTTCATACACTTCTTGGGGAAGGCTTTGGACAAAAAGCGAAGCGGCAGCCATGTCATCAACATGCAAGAACTCACGTCGCGGTGTGCCACTACCCCAAATAACTACCTCATCCAAATTATCTCGAGCTGCTTCATGGAACCGGCGAATAAGGGCTGGCACAACATGACTGTTGTCGGGGTGGAAATTATCTCCAGGACCGTACAGGTTTGTGGGCATCACGGAGCGATAATCAACACCATACTGGCGGTTGTAACTTTCGCAAAGTTTGATACCTGCGATTTTGGCCACAGCATAGGGCTCATTTGTTGGCTCTAGTTTACCTGTTAGCAGAGCGGCCTCACTCATCGGCTGCGGAGCATGTTTAGGGTAGATGCAGGATGATCCTAATTGGAGCAACTGCGTGATTCCAGCCTGAAATGCCTGATGGATCACATTACATTCAATCATCAGGTTTTCATAAATGAACTCTGCTGGATAGGTATTATTGGCGTGTATTCCACCTACCTTAGCGGCAGCTAGGATCACAACATCAGGTCGTTCTAATTGCATGAAATCTCGGACGGCCGACTGATCAGTAAGATCTAACTCTGAACGGGTGCGGGTCAGGATGTTTGTCTCACCACTAGCTTGGAGCTTTCGGGCGATAGCGCTACCTACCATACCCTTATGCCCAGCAATAAAATACTTAATCATTGTGTAGTCCTTAGGTCCCAGGAAAAACTGGGGTGTGAAGATTATTTTCTTTAAGAAAAGCTAAACGGTGCGCAGCTTTATAATCCTCTTGCACCATTTCTATACACATCTCCTGTGCAGTGATTTGGGGCTCCCAACCTAGTTCTAATTTAGCTTTAGAAGGATCACCTAATAGCGTCTCGACCTCAGTTGGCCTAAAATAACGCTTATCAATTTTAACGATTGTTTGCCCAATTGAAATTCCCGTAGCCAAATTTCCAGAAATACCAATCACAACGCCGATCTCATCCAAACCGGAACCTCTGAACTCAATATCAATACCCAAAACATTGGCAGACCACGTTATAAATTCTCTGACAGAGTACTGTTTACCTGTTGCAATAACATAATCACGAGCCTCATCTTGCTGCAGCATCATCCACTGCATTCGAACATAATCTTTAGCATGCCCCCAGTCACGTAGCGCATCAATGTTACCCATGTGGAGGCACCCCTCCATGCCAAGAGCAATATGTGATAATCCACGTGTAATTTTTCTTGTTACAAAGGTTTCGCCCCTTCGTGGGCTCTCGTGGTTAAACAAAATACCGTTACATGCGTATAAGCCGTAAGCTTCTCTGTAATTCACGCACATCCAATACGAATACATCTTGGCAACAGCGTAGGGAGATCTTGGATAAAATGGCGTAGTTTCTTTTTGTGGACTTTCTTGAACCAAACCATAAAGCTCCGAAGTAGACGCCTGATAGAACTTTGTTTTTTTTGATAATCCTAAAAACCTTATAGCCTCAAGTAAACGAAGAGATCCGACCGCATCTACATCGGCTGTATATTCTGGACTTTCGAAACTGACCGCAACATGAGATTGAGCACCCAAGTTGTAAACTTCATCAGGCTTAATATCACCCAATATCCGAGTCAAATTGGACGTGTCAGTTAAATCACCATAATGCAGCTTGAAACGGCCTTCGCTAACGTGGGGATCGACGTAAATATGATCGATACGCTGAGTATTAAAATTAGAAGATCTACGTTTGATCCCATGAACAAAATATCCTTTTTCCAACAAAAGGTCTGCAAGGTATGACCCATCCTGGCCTGTAATTCCCGTAATTAGTGCAGTTTTGGTCATTTTTTTTTCCCTAAATTAAGCCAAAATATTTTTTTCAAGAAACTTGGGGCAATCAATGCAAAGCATCTTAACAGACCAGAAAGGATGAATAAAACAGGGTTAAGATCCTTATGCCTGAGATTAATACCCAATAGACTCATAACTGGTTACTCCAATCAGCGAACTCCACCATTCGCGGATCAAAATTATCATTATAAAAATCAAATGCTTCTTCTGATGCAGCACTGAGGTTAGAAAGTATGATAGGGATGTGTTGACCTAGTTCTTTAGAAAGTGCGTCATCTGACAATCCATTAAAAAAGCAACGACTAAATTTAGCTATACCAATAAATTCTGGGAAAGAGCCGCAATCAGACGTGACAACAGGTAAACCAAGGGAAAGGGCTAGCGGAAGTTGAGCACTTTGAGTGCTCTCTCGTTGGCACAAAAACGCTATCTTACCCGATTGAACAAATTTAAAAATTTCGATGTCTGGAATATAATCTTCGCGGAGATCCCAATCTAAATTTGGTAATTTCATTAGACTTTCTCTCAACTCAACAAGTCGGGCATTTTTTCTAGCTAAAACGCCGAAACTTAAGTTGGGAAACGCGCTAGCAAAGGATATAAATCTATCTAACCCTTTCTCTGTGTTAAGAGAGCCCCACATTACCACGTCAAATTTTTTTTCTTTTTTGAGATCTAAGGCCAAAGTATTAGATGGATTATCAAATAATAAAGGTATGACAATGGGACGCTTTTTGCCAATTCGACCTAGCGACAACCCATAAAAAGACAGAAAAATAGGATTGCACGATAAACTTATCAAAAATAACCACACCTTGTATGCAAAAAAGAATTTAACGCTTGGGGATCTACTAAATGAAATCCTTGGTTCATGTACGAAATAGTAGAAATTAAATTTCAGATAATACCGGAAAATCAATAATAATAAGTAAAACTCAGGAACATAAAAAATAATTTTAGAATTTGTGCCAACAGGTCGCAATTTAACTAAAAGGTCAGTAAAACCATCGTAAATAAGTAATCGCACCCGTGGGTCAGCAACAATTAGGCTGGTCGCAAACGACTCCAAAAAATGATTTTTCTTGATACACAATACTGCTGGAGAATGGGCGGTCATTTAAGATCCTCTAGAAAAGTTTGAGTCTGGGCTGAAGGACTGCAAATAACATTAATATGTAAAAATTGAAAAAGACAGGCCGAGACGGAGCTAGAAAAAGAATACTCAGGTAAACAATAATATTTAAAAAACAAAATATAACCAATATAGGAGATCGAATAAAAAGGTTTTTTACATGATTGGTAAATAAAAGAAAAAAAGTAAGGTAAAAGGAGGTGAAAAAGTATAAATACGAAAATATACTCTGATTGTTAAAGACGTCTAATACCCATTTCACTGGAAGCAAAAAAATTGCAAAAGATCTTTGGAAAAAAGTAAACTCCATCAAATGAGACGAGGTTAAGCACGTACGAAAGACCGGGATTTCACAAGAATAATCAGAGCTTTGATTAGGACTTTGAAATAATAAGCTGGTTTCGTAAACAAATTCTCGAAGAACAAAAATATATATTGATGTGCAAATAACTATAAAAGAAATCTGTAAAAAAACCTTTTTTGACCAAAAAACATAATAAAAAATCGTTGAAAAGATAAATAGGAAAGCTGCTTCAGGTCGCCCAAGCACTAATAACACAAGCCCGAGAAAACGAATAAAAAAATTAGCACGGGAAAAAAGGCACAAAAGGCCAAGTAAGATTATAAATTCTTTACTCACAACCCCCAAGTATGGAGAAATTAACATAACAACCAAAGATAGAAATAATGAACTTTTAATATTATAAAGTGAACTCAATACAAAAAATAACACTGAAACGTTGATAACTGGAAAATAGGCAAAAGGAAATAAAATTGAATAAATCTTATTAACTAAAAGAACGCCAAAAGAGGAAACATTTATTGGGTTGTATATGATATCCATTATATTTGAATAACTATAAGTCAAAGCCACCTTATAATAATAAAAACCATCGATAATGTAATGTGATTGAGAGTTTTTTGTAAAATCTATTTGATAAAATAGATTCTGAAAAATAATTACCGTGAAGGATAAGCAAATCGCATATGTTATAAATAACTTTGATGAACTTGAAAATCTCATTATTTAAGCAAAAACTTAATGAACTTCAAACCCAATAAATGTTTGGACGAATATGTCAAAACTTTGAGAAAATATTTCACACTGTACAACAACTCAATGAAAGTAATATCTTGATTTTTATTTCTCCAACTTATCTTTTTGCCTTGAACGATAAGATTACTCACATTAACGAGATTATAATTTAAATTAACAGCTCTATAATTATTCAAAAATTTATAACTATTTTTCTCAAATTCCCATGGACTATTTGTAGATATGAGAATTTCACGTAATAAACTGACTCTTATCAATGAAACCATTGCCGAAATTGAGTGGTCAGGCGATATATTGCTGAAGAGATTAAAATTCGTTTGTACAGCTCGCTTTAATTTGACAGCAGGGGGTGCATAAAGCGAAACATAATCATAATCAGCTTTAATTAAGGACTCGATAGTTAACGTGAAAAAGCTTTCTTCTGACGATGAAGTAAAAAGTAAATCATCCATCGTTAGTATTACGTAATCTGTTGGATCGAAATCTTCTAGCAGTTCTAAGAGGTTTTGGTTCCAGCCTCTGTCTTTCGATAGGACAGAGCGATCTCCTTGAAAAACATCAAAGGAAACATCTGAAATAACATGAACTGTTTGGTTAGGTAAATAAAATTTAATAGATTGATAAACCTTTTTAAAAACAGAACTATACTTTTTACATGAGCCAATTATAATTGGCACATTTAAACTAGAAGTTTTCGTACGGGTCATATTCATTAGCCTTTAAAATTTTTGTCAATCCTTCAACTAATGAAGTCTTCGTCAAATAGCATAGTTTATCAATTTTTTTGGTACAAGGCGCTCTTCTCATTGGTGATCCACGTGGAGCTTCCGTGAAGGTCACTTTCTTTGGTTTGCCATTTACTAGTAGAACGTTATCTACCAATTCAAGAAGTGATGTTTCGGTTGCGTTACCAAGATTATAGGTCTCACCAACTGGAGCTTTAGTAGCAACTGAATAAATTTGCTCTATCATATCATTCACAAAACAATAAGATCTCGTAGATTTAGGATCACCTTTGACTTCCAATATATCATTTTCATGACTTATAAGTTGCATGAGATCTGGGATCACATGGTAACGATCATAAGGTCCATAAGCATTGTTAGGTCTTACTATATTAAAATCAAAATCCGGATCACTAATCTTTGTATTATGTAGCAACGATTCGCTATAAATTTTACCAATCGAATATGACCACCTAGGATTAGTAATATCTGGAATTTGAAACGGAGTGTTTTCAGGCGTAGGTATTGTTGTAACCTCCCCAAAAACTTCAGGAGTTGAGAAATAAATCAACCGAGCCTTTTTTGCCTTAGCTATATTTATAGCAGCGGTAACGTTTAACGCAGCACACTGTAAAATCTCTGAGCCTCGAGTATAAAATTGGTGAGTGCCGTTTATATATGAAAGGTCAAATACATAATCTAAATTTGGCAGTTCAGAAATAGATAATTGACAAATATCCTTTCTAATTAGCTCAGAATTTGGATTGACTAATTTAAAACGATTTAAACTTCCATTAACCAAGTTATCAATACAAATTAAGTCCATATGCTTCTGCAAACGCTGAGTAAGATACGTTCCAATGAAACCAGCGGCTCCAATAATTAAAGCTTTTTTCATAAGGCAATATTCCCAAAGTCAATTTTGTTGTTTAGCGATGACGATTGATAAGCGGTTAAAGCTCCCTGAACATCAATAATCAAATCGAAGGCTTTTAAGTATTCTACTGTAAGATTTTCATAAGACTGATGATTGTTTAATATTAAAAGACATTTACCGTCACCATTAGCAGGCAACCCCAAGTGATCCAAATTAGTTTCATTGATCAACTCTTCACTAAATGCTTCAAAATCATGAATACTGTGAATTTCACAAGCGAGTTCTAGTTGTTTGAAAAGCCGCATACCCATAGATCCGCGTAAATCACTGGTTGCTGGCCTTCCTTTGAACGCGAGTCCAGACACAACTATTGGTGTTCCATTGGAATGCTTAATGATAAGTTCACTAAATGAAGTTATTAAACTTTCATTAAAAGTTCTGCTCATCGTCGTAAAGTTAAACTGATGAAGCAAAGGGATGTTATGTGTGATATATTTTGGGTATGATAAAATATATGGATCTTTTTCTAAGCACGGCCCACCAACCAAACCCGGAGAAGGTATTCCACCACGGGGATAATCTAAATTCGCTGCGTTAATAGCCTCAATACCGTTACTTCCAAATTGCTGAGCAACGAGGGAAAAATAGTTCCCTACGGCAAATGTAATATCTCGATAGGTATTATTGAATAATTTTGCAAGTTCGGCGATTTCTAACGATGATACTTTAACAATCTTATCTGTCATAATTGAAAAAAGTTCACTTGTTCTCTCCAACGCATGACTATTATTGGCTCCTACTATTTGTGGAAGACTGTATAATTCTTGCAGGGCATTTCCTTCAATTGTTCGCTCTGGTGCAAAACTAATATTTTCAATTCCTTTTGAACGAAATTTTTCGAAAAGAGCCTTACTGCTACCAACCGCTACAGTACTTCTCAAAACCACTACAGTTTCTTGCGCTAGTTGAAAATACGGCAAACTATCTATAGCCTTATTTAATCCATCAAAATTTACATTTCCATCATCATCAAGTGGGGTTCCAACTGTAATTATTATAAAATTATAGCTGCTATTGGGTAATTTATCTGTAAAATCAATCTGACCTTTCATTAAACATGACTGCAAGGCATCGTTGATACCCGCTTCCTTAAAGTGCGCCTCACCGGACTTGAGTGAGGTTAAAATAGCCTCATTTATTTCGACACCAGTTACATTTACGCCTCGGCTTGCCAGCGCGATTCCCAGCGTCAAGCCAACGTAACCCATGCCGATTATGCACACTCTTCTATTTTCAAACATATTAACGCTCACTCCGTTTTTCTTTTATTAGAAGTACAAATATTACCGCAAACATCAAGATTACTTTTATTTCAATGACTGTATTTAATTGCAGGTTGGTATAAATTTGCGAAAGCAAAATTAAAGAAATTACTAATAAAGTTGTTACTTTAAATGTAAACAATGGATTTTTCAAATTTTCAAAGGACTAAAAAGTTGAAATTGGCAAATAATATACTAAATATAAACAAGTAAATACCACTGGTATTCAAACTTATTCCAATAAAATTGCTATACATTTTGAGTAAAATAAACGAAAAAATTCCTATTCCCAAATTTGTTATAAAGTTTTTTATCGACCAAACTGATTTTTTATCTCTAAAATCTCGGTATATTATTAACGAGCACAGGGACATTGGAACCGAATATAGAAATTTGCTTAAAATAACAAACTGTGACAATTCTGTTGGATTTTTTAGCAAAATATAATCGAAGTGAATAAAAATTGATATTGCTGAACTAGAGAATAAAATCGTAGCTACATTTACTAAATCTTTTTTCTTAAGTTTGTTGTATAGATGTTTATGTAAATTTAATGGAAATTTTGAATCTAAAATTATAATCATCACCGTCATTACTGATGCAGCACAATATGAAATAATCCAAAAGTTATCGACATTAAAAATACTCAAAACACATAAATTTATTAACAATAGACATGGCTGTAATAACAGGTACAGCTTTGTTCGCACACCATCGTATTGCTTTCTTAAAAAAATAACGATAACTATTATTTGCTGTTGCACTAGATATGCAGCTACCAGAAAAAATACTAAGAAATTAAGGGTTATTAGTGAATAAATCAGAGTTAGAATACAAGTAAAAAAAGATATTAATTGATAAGTCAAAAGAGATTTATCTTCTTTATTTTCCAAACTGATAGCAGTAATATTGTGTGCACCTTGCGCAACAATGGCTAAATAAAGACCGGCTATTACATTATTTTTAACAAAAATCTCAAACTCGCCAAAATCTGTTACCGTTGGAATGATTAGAAAAATAAATAAATTTATTAAACTACCTAAGCTGGGAATTATATAAAATATAAGTTCTAATTTGATTTTTTTAATAGAAAAGAACATGCATCACCCTGGCCGCTTGATCTGAATGTAAACTCAAAACCCCTCAGAAACGATATCATTTCCCATGGAGAGCGAAAATATAATGAAGTACCGCACTTTATGATCTGTAACCTCTCTGACAAACAAAGTTCCCGAACCTGTTTTATTGTCATTAGATTGATGTGCGTAGGATCGATATACCCTCTCCACTTATCCTTCATTTTTAAAGCATCAGCTGAAGATAAGTTTGGTGTCTCTAAATATGCAACTCCTTCATCTTTCAACATTTCTTTTATATTCTGAATATGTTCTTTAGGATTTTGCAAGTGTTCTACAACATGGGAACTCAAAATGATATCAGCTTTAATTATACCATTTATTTTCTCATCAGCGCTCGCGTGTGTATAATTTATTTTCCGTCCAGAATTCTTTTTCTTTTAGAAAATCTAATGTACGCTCATCAAAATCGACAAACGTGATTTCTGAAAATGTTCCTAATTTTTTTCAATAATATCGAACTTGTCACCTCTTCCAGGACCGAATTCTAAATAGTTTTCTTTTTCAATATTTTCAATAGATATCTTCTGTATCACTTTTGAAAATACTAAGTAATCTATCATTTCTTTTGATCTTGAGGTTACTGTTTTAGCACGATGTAAATAATTTATTTTTTTCTACCATTTTTTATACCTCAACATAAATATTATATTTGCAATTACAGTTTTCACAAAATTTCTGTGGTGGCTCGTCTCTTTTGCATAACCATGATAGCAAATTTTATCAGCTTTTCGTATTTTCCCAATATTTTTTTTGGTTAATAATTCACCTCTTCTAAATAAATGTAGGTTGAAAATTTTCGTTTCATTTTGTTGTATTGTATTTATTATCTGGTACTCACTAATATCTAGCCTGTCCGAAGAATAGTCTCCACCCATTTTCGATATTAATGTCAAGAAAAACTCCTGAGTATTTTTTATTTGCTTACGTATGATTTTTGGTTCCACAAGTGAGCAGTTTGCTACTGCCGAATGTTTTAGCAAGTGGAACTTCGGTAGAACTATTTTGATTAATCTATTATATACGTCAAAATTTTCTTTTACAGCCAAGCGATAATTATGCTCAAAAATATCATTTATTACACTTTTCTTCAAAAATGTGTCTCCATCAAGAATTAAAAATCTCTTTTCCTCAAAATCAATGCTTCTTAATTTTAGATACTGCTGCCAGTACCAACCACGTTTTTTTCCAGCTCCTTTTTTCAGCTCACTTTGAATAACATCATTTTCAAATTCTTTATCATCTCTTATGCTTAAATATCGGTATTTTTCTTTAAAGTTTTCATACGTTGATACATCCGGCGTTTGTATAAGAATTTCGTAAGTATTTTCGAGTTCTTTTAATTGTAAACCTACGGTTTCTTCACTATTTTTTGTGCAAAATATTATTATTTTTTCCACTGTACTTACCCTCGTTCGTACAAATATCTATTAATCAACACGCTTATCATTTTTATTTACCATACTTCCATTGGTATTTTATTTATGACTAATCATTATTAAATCGTATTAGAAAAATTTGTTTTTCATTCTGTATAAAAAATCTCTCTTGATGGGTCTGGCGACAAAAACTCACTTTGAAGCGTTCGCTCAATACCCTCGCTGAGGCTGTATCGTGGTTTGAAACCTTCTAAACTATTTTTTTCACTCCGAAATTCGGTTGAAGAAGCAAACTTTTTAACTCTGATCGAGCTTATTGGTAATCTAGCTCCCGTAGTTTTGACAATTCCATCTGCGATGTAGCCTAGAAGAATTCCTATCCAATAAGGTAGCCGAATTCCGACACCATCTTTGCCTCTGAGTTTTTGCCTTACCTGCGACACCAAAGAATTCATTGTAAGATCAGGTGTGTCGACATAATTAAAAACACCGTATTTCTTATCAGTTGAAATACATGCTTCTAGAAATTCAACGATATTCCCGATATAGGCCATTGACTTCTTATTATTTCCCCTTCCAACCATAATAAATTTTCCAGAGGCAATTTGGTTAAGTAAGTTAAATACATTTCCGCGGTTTCCCTCGCCGAAGATAACCGTGGGTCTAACAATAACCAATGAATTTTTACCATTATTGTGCCAGGAGCGTAATTCTTCCTCAGCTTCAAACTTTGTTCGGCCGTATTCATTGAACGGATTGATTTCACCATCTTCGCCAGTTCCTGGCTCCGCAAATCCATAAACGGCAACTGTACTTGTAAAAACAATCTTATTTATTTTTTTTTCATTACAAACAATTGCTATATTCTTCGCACCATCAACGTTTGTTTGTTGGTATTCGACAGTATTAACGATGTCATCTCGGTGGACAGCTGCTAAGTTCACAACAACGTCACCTGTAATCGCCCTACGCAAACTCTCGACATCTCTGACATCAGCGATTTTACACTTATCCGGAAACTGATTACTCATCACTTTGTCAATAATTTCAAAATTGTGTTGTCTTAACGTTAAGCTTTGACACAAATTTGTACCAACAAAACCAGAACCGCCAACTACAGTTATTTTTTGACCCATAATCCTCATCTTCTTTTCTGTGGTTGATACTATAAAATTATTAATGCCAGTTACTTATGAGCGTACATCATATTGCTAGAGTTAGCGCATCGATCAAGTCTGTTCACTCCCAACTAAATAAGTGCATTTTATTTTGCTAAAATAGCGCAAAGGAAAGTCAGCTGACTGCCCATAACCTTAAATTATCGGCATGCTTAAGCGACTGTGCCGCCAAGCAACTTTGATATGTCCGCAACCCTCAATTTAAGGCTTTCAGACCCACCGCGTGATTCAATATTAAGGCGCACCAGCGGTTCGGTGTTTGAACGGCGCAAGTTAAAGCGCCAATCCTTGAACGCGAGGCTCACACCGTCAGTTTCATCCAAGGACAATGCATCTGCACTGTAAGTGGACAACACGCGGTC
>Ga0206126_10002648_pt1 | contig 19068 bp, 13 predicted proteins | sample Helgoland_Spring_5_FD_148621 | JGI IMG/M metagenome (GOLD analysis project Ga0206126, IMG submission 148621) | Pelagic subsurface seawater microbial communities from Kabeltonne, Helgoland, North Sea - Helgoland_Spring_Bloom_20160412_1 | ecosystem: Environmental > Aquatic > Marine > Epipelagic ...
GGTAAAGAATATTATTTGCTAAAAGAAAAATAAAAGGGCATAACAAAACCTATTAGCAATAGCGCCCTACGGGTCACTACTGCTAATAGCTAAACCGTTGTAAAACATTTTGAAGAAAGTTTGTAACATAAAACAAGCACATCAGTCATATACGTAAATCAATCTAAGACTAGTTTATTAAATGAAAAGAATGCTAATTTCCATAGTTGGAATCATTACACTGTTTACTTCTTGTAAAGAATCAAATCAAACTGAAAAAAATCTAAAAAATAGAATTGAATCATACCTTAAAGAATGTAATAAAAATGGTGTTTCAGGAAGTGTGTTAATCGCTCAAGAGGGAAAAGTAATCTTTTCTGGAGGGTTTGGATTAGCCAACCGAAATGAAAATCTTGCAATTACCGAAGAAACAATTTTCACAACGGGTTCAATAACTAAACAATTTACAGCCACAGCAATCCTTAAACTACAGGAGGAAGGAAGATTATCTGTAGAAGATTCTTTATCAAACTTCTTTGCGAATGTCCCTGCTGACAAAAAAAACATAACTATTCATCAATTGCTTACCCATACTTCAGGCGTAGTAGCAAACCTTGATGGTGGTGATTTTTTTCCAACTGAAAAAGAAGAATTATTAGCAAAAATTTTCAGTTCATCTTTAGACTTTTCTCCGGGAAGTGATTTTAAATATTCCAATATTGGATATACCATTTTAACCATTATTATTGAAATAATAACACAAATTGATTATGAAGAATATTTGCAACAAGAACTCTTCAATAAAGCGAAAATGAAAAAGACAGGTTATCTACTGCCAAAGTGGGATGAAACCAAAATAGCACGCGCTTATAAATGTGAAGAGGACCGTGGTACACATATAGAAAAATGGGAATCAACATCTAACAGGGTATCATATCATCTTAAAGGTAACGGTGGCATTTTATCGACACCATCAGATTTATATAAGTGGTACGCTGCTTTAAACGAGAACGTGATTATCGAAAAAAGATCATTTGAAACCTTAGTTTATCCTCACGTTTTAGTGAATGAAAATGAGGATATTTACTATGGATATGGTTGGTGGATTTCTAAAAGTGACCGAAATACTAAAAAGATTTCGCATAGAGGCTCTAACGGTGTTTTCTATGCTGAGCTTATTAGGTTACCAGAGGAAAGACACACCGTAATTATCTATATGACCAACCAACTTAGGTATGATACAAAAAATATTGGTAAAGAATTGGAAAAATTAATTTTTGATGAGAGCTACAATCCCATAGTTCCAAAAATGAACAGTACTAAATATGTTGCAGGTGAAGAACCTAATGAAAGAATGGCTATCATAAATAAATTTGTATCGATATTATTAAATAATAATTCGGAACAAATTACACCTACATTAGATGCTTTTATCAAAACTAATATACCAGATACACTTAAACATCAGCGTTTTAAATATTATTTTAATGAAATGCAAAAAGAGTTTATAGATTATAAATTAGTACATACTTTAGAATATAAGGATTATACCTATGATATATTATTGGAATCAAAAAATGGAGTAATTGAAGAATTAACTCCTTGCTTCGATTTCAAATTCAATGAACAAAATCAAATTACTGCTTTTGCTTGGTAACTAAAAAACATTTTACAACAACGTATATAACCAATTGCTAGTTTGTGTGTACTCAGAAAATCCTGCGGATTTCCCTTTTGGTTAGGTTTCTTTTATTAACTTAGTTCTTGCCAACGCAACAAGCCATACACGAACACGTTGGCATTCATTGTGGAATCGAATCGGAAACAAAAAAAGTTTGTTTTTTTTCGAATTTTTTTTTTTGAGATTTAAGAAAGATAAAACAGAAAAACTCTTCTGCTGAATTTCAAAAAGCACGCTGAATCCTTACTCAAACTTTGAATGAAAAATAGAGCGGAATTTTTAGCTCGTTTGCGGAACGGAAACTGAATTGAATATGATTACGGAATATAACGTTGATATAACTCACTCGAAATCTATAGAAAGAAAGCAAATAATAAAAGTATTTGCCAATTGCTATTATACATAAAGAGAATTCGGCTGATTATAACTGTCTTCTTGCTCTTTTGTTTCTACTACTTCGAAAGTTTTTTCCTCTTTTGGTAAAGAAAATTGCAAAAGTCCAAAGTACACTTATAGCAATTATTAAAATAATTATCTGATAAAATTCTTCTGGTAAATTCATATTTAATTATACGAAAAAAACAACGAAATGGCAACAACGTTTATATTTAATTGCTTTGGCTAGTGATTATTTGGAAAATTCCTTCGGAATTTTCTCGCGTTCGTTTTTATTTACTAAATTAGTTACTGAAACACGCAACTAACCATACACAAAACCGTTGTACGCAAGCAAACCATGATCGAATTCAGAAAATGATTATTTTAATAGAAAAAATGAAAAATTCAATTGTCACCCTATTTATCTTAGCCCCTATTTACTTATTCGCTCAAAGTTCAGATTATAGCGTTTCCTCCTATCTTACTGAGGGCACAAAGGCGCCAAATACCCATTACATTGGGGAAGCCTGGTTGAATGCCATAATTCATGATGATGCCGAATTGGGTTATAACATCACAAAAGCAACCTTTAAAGCTAACTCCACATTGGATTGGCATAAGCATGGTTCGGTACAGGTTTTAATAATGGTAGATGGAGAGGCCTATTATCAGGAGAGAGGTAAAGAGGCCGTAATTCTCAAAAAAGGTGACGTAATCAGGTGCCCAAAAGGTATCGAGCACTGGCATTCCTCTTCTAAGGAAAATGATGTAACGTATTTGGCTTTATATGGCGGTGAGCAACCAACTGTTTGGACAGAGGTACTTACACAAGAATATTACGACAGTATAGCTGAGGGCTTAAAAAATTAGTCCCTAATAATCGATTCTCAGAAAGAACAATCGAATAACAATATGCCAGCGTACAACAACGGGTATAAGCAATAGCTTAGATCATTCTCCGATTGGAAAATGAGAATTAAAAAACGAACCAAATAAATTAAAGAACGATTATTGGGAGAGCTACTGCTCATACCCAAACCGTTGTGCGTCATACCCAAAAATGACGAAATTGATTAAAAAAAAGAAATGGTATAGCCGAAAACCGACCAAAGTAGGCACTAAATAATCAGAAATATGAAAAAACTAACTAAACGACTGACTTTACTCGCAACACTTTCTGCATTCGCTTTTGTATTCAAAAGTTGTGAACAAAAACAAAAGGAAGAAACGAAACAAGTTGAAAAAGAATTAATAGTTGAATCCGAAAAACCTGAATATTTTCTGTTAAGACCAGAAGTGGAAAAAGCTTACGGATATTCCCACGCTGTAAAAATTGGAAATAGCATTAAAGTTTCTGGAGCTGTGAGTATGGATAATGAAGGAAACCCAACTGCTATTGGCGATATCGAACAGCAGATGAAAAACTGTTATGCTGATTTGGAAAAAATATTAAAACATTTTGGTTGCACATTTGACGATGTTGTAAAAGAAGACATTTTTACAACTGATATGGCACAAATGTTGGAAAAATCAGCATATCGAGCTGAAATTTATAAAAACGGATTTCCAACTGGCTCTTGGCTTGAAGTAAAGGGGTTAGCATTACCTGAATTTATGGTTGAAATCGAACTTGAAGTACATAAATCTAAATAAAAGTACGAACGCACAACAATGGCTATAAGTAATTGCTTGTTCTCGCCTATTTCTGAAAATCCTCGCGGATTTTCAGTTTGGTCCGTACTTGCAAGGTTAAGTGCTAACCCACGTAACTACTCATAGCCGAGACCGTTGTAGGTAATTTGGAAATCTCTATGAAAAAAAGGATATTTAGCCATAAGTTATTTAAATAGAAAACTATTCGACATCGAAGTAGAGAGTTTGAAAAAGCTATTTGAAAAAAGTAATATTGAATTACTCGTTTTTGTGGACAGGTATAATTTTAGAGCAAATCAAGAAAAAGAAATGATGTAAACAGCATTTAATGAAATTAATGATTCTGATTTCCTAATTGCTGAATTAACGACAAAATCAATTGGTGTTGGAATTGAAATCGGTTATGCTTTTGCTAAAAAAATCCCAATTATTTACTTGCGAAAAAAAAACGCTGAGTATTCAACTACTGCTTCTGGAAGTTCGACTTATAGTGTGGAATATGAAAACGAATTTGATTTAAATGAATCAATGGAAGAATTATTAATTCAAATGAATAAAAACTACCTACAACAACGTGTATAGTTCATTGCTTCTAAAATTACTTTCGGAATTTCCTCGCTGCTGAACAAGGGGGAGTAAATGTAGATTACGCAATAGAGTTAGTATCAAAATTTTTAACTAAATTAGCAGTAATATCTCTTAAATTTTGAGCGAAAAATTCATTTTTATTTAACTACACACATACTAACTAACTTATATATAAATGCTCTCAATTATCTCCTTTGTTGGATTCACAGTACTTGTTGCTGTAATTGCATGGTATGCAACACGAAAAACAGATGAAACCTCAGCTGACGGATTTTACCTTGGTGGAAGAAGTCTTGGTGCATTAACTATTGCAGGTTCTCTTTTACTCACTAATCTCTCTGCTGAACAAATCGTTGGACTTAATGGACAAGCTTTCTCTGAAGGAATTTTAGTCATGGCATGGGAAACACTAGCAGCAATTGCGATTATTGCTACTGCTATTTTTCTATTACCGAAATACATGAGTTCTGGTATTACTACGATTCCGGAATTCATTGAAGGGCGTTTTGATCAGGGAACAAGAGCTATAATGGCTGTCTTATTTTTAATTGCATTTGGAATTGTTTTATTACCTACAATTTTATATTCCGGATCTTTAGCGTTTAGCACCATGTTTGACTTGCCTGAGTTATTTGGTATGTCGCAGTCTGCAGTTATTTGGCTATGCGTTTGGAGCATTGGTATCATAGGAATTATTTATGCCATCTTTGGTGGATTAAAAGCGGTTGCAGTCTCAGATTTAATAAACGCTGTAGGATTAATGATAGGTGGACTTCTAATACCCTTCTTTGGATTGAGTGTTATTGGTAACGGTAGTGTAATGGATGGTCTTAATACACTATGGAATAGCAATCCTGAAAAATTTAATGCCGTAGGTGATGTGACTTCGTCAATTCCCTTTGGAACAATTTTCACTGGTATGATGATAGCACAAATTTATTATTGGGGAACTAACCAATCTATATTACAACGTGTATTTGGTGCTAAGAATTTAGCAGAAGGACAAAAAGGAATGATAGCTGCAGCATTTGTAAAATTTTTAATTCCTGTAATTGTTGTATTGCCGGGAATAATTGCATGGCACGTTTTTGAAGGAAATCTAGAAAATACAGATCAAGCATATCCTGCATTAGTTAAAAAAGTTTTACCAACAGCATTTATTGGCTTCTTTGCTGCAGTATTATTTGGCGCAGTATTAAGTTCATTTAACAGTTTACTAAATAGTAGTGCAACACTTTTTGGTTCTGATTTATACAAACAAAATTTTAATAAGAATTCAACAGAAAAACAATCAGTTAAAGCTGGAAAAATTGCCGGTCTAATTCTCGCATTAATAAGCATGAGTATTGCACCATTTATAGCTAATGCACCTGATGGCCTATTTAGTTATATACAACAAGCTTTAGGAAGTTTAAGTGTCCCTATTTTGGCAGTAGTTTTAACCGGAATTATTTCTAAAAGAGTGCCTGCAACCGGTGCAAAAACCGTACTAATTGCTGGTGTTTTAATGTACTTATTTAGTTTGCTTTATTTAGGACCTAATACCATTGAAGCCGCAGTTTCAGAAGCCACAGCTAATGGTATTTCTAACACTAATGAAATAGCAATTATAAAAGCTAAAGCTTATCCGCATTTCTTACATGTTATGGGAATATTATTTGTTATTAATATGCTCATTATGTTAATTTTTAGACTTGTAAAGCCTAAAAAAGATGAAGAAATTTATATTCCTCAAGTGACAGAAATTATTGACACAACACCTTGGAAATATACATTACCGGTAGGATTGTTTATTGTTATACTAGTTTTAGCCACTTACGTGATATTTTAAAATGTCCATTTTAAGTATTTATTTATGAAAACATCTTGGTGGAAGGAAGGTATCGTCTATCAAATTTACCCACGATCTTACAAGGATACTTCAGAAAATGGTATTGGTGATATTCACGGTATCATCGAAAAATTGGATTACATAAAATCACTTGGAGTAGATATTATTTGGCTATGTCCTGTTTACAAATCACCTAATGACGATAATGGTTATGATATTTCAAATTACAGAGCTATATCAGAGGATTTCGGTGGATCAGATGCTTTTGATAAATTATTAGAATGTATGCATGACCGAGGTCTAAAACTGGTCATGGACCTGGTTCTTAATCACAGTTCAGACGAACATGAATGGTTTAAAGAATCTAGAAAATCAAAAGACAATCCCTATCGCGATTATTACTTTTGGAAACCGGCTAAAAACGATAAAGAACCAAATAATTGGGTTTCATTTTTTAGTGGATCTGCTTGGTTAAAGGATGATATTACAGAGGAATACTTCTTACATCTATTTACCAAAAAACAGCCCGATTTAAATTGGGAAAATCCTAAGGTAAGAGAAGAAATACATGATATTGTAGAATTCTGGTGTAAAAAAGGAGTAGATGGTTTTAGGATGGATGTGATATCGCTTATATCTAAACAACTTGATTTCCCAGATACCGAATATCCAAAAGACTACGGTAGAACCATAAAAAACTACTATGCTAATGGCCCACGTATTCATGAATACCTCAATGAACTCAACAAAAAAGTATTGTCAAAATATGATATTATGACTGTTGGCGAAGGCCCTGGAATTAATTTAAGTAATGGTTTAGATTACGTACATGAAGATAGAGATGAGCTCAACATGATTTTTCATTTTGACCATATGTTTATTGATAATGGTGCAGGTGGTAAATACGACCCAATTGATATACCTCTTCCAAAGTTTAAAAAAGTATTTAATGATTGGGACAAAAAACTTAAGGAAAAAGGATGGGGAAGTATCTTTTTAGGAAATCATGATTTTTCTCGAATGGTTTCTCGGTTTGGGAATGATGATATTGAACATCATTCTAATTCGGCAAAATTACTTGCCATGCTATTACTTACCATGCGAGGCACAACATACATCTATCAAGGTGATGAAATAGGTATGACAAACGTTGCTTATCCATCTATAGACTACTATAATGATGTTGAAACTTTGGGTAGTTGGAACGACGCCATTAAAAGAGGCGAAAACATGGATGAATTTTTAAAACTTGTTCATAGGCAAAGCCGAGATAATGCTAGAACACCAATGCAATGGAACAATAAAATAAATGCCGGATTTTCAGGCGCTAATCCTTGGTTAAGGGTTAATCCAAATTATGAAAAAATAAATGTTGCAAATCAAGAAAATGACCCTAATTCTATATTGAATTTTTACAGAAAAATGATTGCAATTAGAAAGATTAATAATGTGCTAGTATATGGCGAATATCTTTGCCTAAATGAAGCAGATGAGAATCTGTTTGTATACAAACGTTGGGGTAATTCAGATTCTTATATCGTTCTCTTAAATTTTAGCGATGAAACTCAAACGACAGAACACATTGATACAGATATTAAAGAATCACATTTAGTTATTTCAAATTATAACAGCAATCACTCTTCTAATAATCTAAGACCATGGGAGGCACAACTTCGGCGCTATTTAATCTAGCTCTCATATTAAAGTGATAATTAGTTCACTTTTTGCTGACATTATACACCGTTACCATTTCCGGGTGCAGTTTATAGTATGCTAAATGGAAACAACATCCGTTTAGATAAAAAAGAACTTAAAAATAGAATAGAATTTAGTCTCTTTAAGATTAGAGACATTTAAACAATTATCAGAAGGCTTAAAAAATACAGAATTGTGTCGATTAAAATTATAAAAAGTGAATTCTCAATTTAAATAATCTGATGTAACATATCAGATTTTAAGTATTAATTATCAGTTAACCAATCCTTACTTCGTTTTACAGCTTTGTGCCAAAGTTTAATGAGCTTTAATTGGCCTTCCTTATTTGCTTGAGGTTTAAAGGTTTTGTCTTTTTCCCAGTATTCGCTGAGTGCGCCTTTACTCTTAAACACACCAACAGCCAATCCAGCTAAATATGCTGCACCTAATGCTGTTGTCTCTAAATTGGTAGGTCTTACAACATCACAATCAAAAATATCCGATTGTATTTGTAACAACAAATTATTTGTAGTTGCACCACCATCAACTCGCAGTTCTGTAATGTGCATATTAGAGTCATTTTCCATAGCTTTTACAATATCGTAAACTTGAAGTGCAATTCCTTCTAATGTTGCTCTAGCAATATGACCTTTAGTGGTTCCTCTAGAAATTCCCATGATACTACCTCTGGCATAAGGATCCCAATATGGTGCTCCTAAACCTGTGAAAGCGGGAACAACCACAACATTATCACTATCTGGTACAGAACTAGCCAAAGTTTCAATTTCACTTGCATCATCAATGAGATTAATACCATCTCGTAACCATTGCACAGCTGCTCCACCTACAAATACACTTCCTTCCAAAGCATATTGTGTCTTGCCATTAATTTGCCAAGCAATCGTAGTTAAAAGATTGTTTTGTGATTTAACAGGTTTGTTTCCAGTATTCATTAACAGAAAGCAACCTGTACCATAGGTGTTTTTAACCATTCCTTTCTTTGTACAGAGCTGTCCAAATAATGCAGCTTGTTGATCACCAGCAATACCGCATATCGGGATTTTATAGTCAAATAATTCTGTATGTCCATAAACTTCTGAAGAAGACTTTACCTCTGGTAAAATAGCTTTTGGAATGTCAAACAAATCGAGAAGTTCAGTATCCCATTTCAGGGTATGGATATTAAATAACATTGTCCTCGAAGCATTACTAACATCAGTAACAAATACTTTGCCTTTAGTCAATTTATATATCAACCAAGTATCAACAGTACCAAAACACAGCTTCCCATTCTTTGCAAGATCCATTGCATCCGAGATATTGTGCAAAATCCATCTTAACTTGGTCGCAGAAAAATAAGCATCAATTATCAATCCTGTTTTTTCTTGAATCAATTCTTCTTGACCAGTAGATTTGAGCTCATCACAATAGGAGGCCGTTCTTCTATCCTGCCATACTATTGCATTATATACGGGCTCGCCTGTATCCTTATGCCAAACAATCGTAGTTTCTCTTTGGTTAGTGATACCCACTCCTGCAACATCATTCGCGGATATACCTTTTGAAAATACTTTATTTATAGTATTGAGCTGTGATTGCCATATCGCTTCGGGATCATGTTCAACCCAACCATTTTTTGGAAATAGCTGTTCAAAATCTTGTTGTGCAGTTGCTGTAGGCTTACCTTCAGAATTATATGCAATAGTTCTGCTCGATGTTGTACCTTGGTCTAATGCTAAAATGATTTTGTTCGACATATTCTCTTAAATTAAATAACCCTTTGCAAGAGTTGTAAATTCTTCAATTTGGTTTTGTTTCCAATCTTCAGTTTTATTCAATTCTTTCTGAAGTATATTGGCAACTTTTTCCGCAATATCAATTGATACCTGCGCATCTAAGAATAACAACCTAAATCGTCTTGCCAAGACATCTTCAACAGTTCTGGCCATTTCATATCTAGCTGACCAAATAACTTGACCTACAGTGTATTCATAATTATGATGTAATTTATTCTTGTAGCTTGCATCAGTTTCAGTAAGCTTCATTAATTGTTTTGCATCACTACCATATACCCAAAGTACTCCATTTAATCCTAACTTTTCATTGGTAGAAATATTACCATGAATTGAAAGTGATTTCGTCTTGGATGGACTCCTTTTTAAATTATGGTTTTCAATTGCATCATTAATTACATCTTTACTCATTTCTCTGTATGTAGTCCACTTACCACCAACTATTGTAATTAAACCACTCTCTGAATGGATGATTTTATGACCTCTAGAAATCTCTTTCGTATTACTTTTATCACCTTCTGGTGCAACTAACGGCCTTAAACCTGCAAAAACTGATTTTATATCATTTCTTGTTGGCGCTTTCGTAAAATATTGAGACGCTGTTTCAAGTATAAAATCTATTTCTTCCTTCAGGGGTTTAGGCTCATAGCTAGGTTTCTTAATTGGTGTATCCGTAGTACCTAATACTGCTTTATTATGCCATGGAATTGCAAATAACACACGACCATCACTGGTTTTAGGAACCATCAATGCCGTTTCACCCTCTAAAAAAGATCTATCCAATACTAAGTGAATACCTTGGCTGGGCACAATCTTGAGACTCTTCTTTTTTCTACCTGCTAGTTTTAAAATCTTATTAGCAAACACACCTGTTGCATTGATTACGACATCAGCATAAATATTTAATTCCTCATCAGTTTCTGTGTCTAAAACAGTAACACCTGAAACCTTATTATTATGGTCTTTTAAAATATCACTAACTCTAAAATGATTTAAAGCTACAGCACCTTGCTCAATTGCTGTTTGTGCTAGGTTAAGTGCAAGCCTAGCATCATCAAATTGACCATCTAAATAGGTCACAGCACCATTCAGACCTTTAGGAATAAGATTCTTAATTTTTTGACTAGCTTTTTTAGCTGATATAATTCTAGAACCACCCAATGAAAGTCTAGCAGACAACCAATCATAAATGGTTAAACCAAAACCGTAATAATATTTAAACCACCATTTATAACTTGGTATAAGAAAGGTCTGACGTTTAAACAAGTGATTGGCATTTTTCTCCAGTAGTCCTCTTTCACGTAATGCTTCAATAACTAATTTTATATTTCCTTGCGCGAGATAGCGCACGCCACCGTGAACTAACTTTGTACTTCTACTAGAAGTACCCTTCGCAAAGTCATGGGCTTCAAACAATGCTACTTTAAATCCTCTTGACGCTGCATCTACCGCTATTCCCAATCCACTAGCACCACCACCTATTACAACAATATCAAATTTTGAAGTCGTCTTTAGTTGCTTAATCTGTTCTTTTCTGTTGAACATTAATTATGTCTCCTTTATACGTTTATTATACATAGCAATTGGAAAAAGTGCAGTCCAACCACAAAAATATTTTTTTACTGGCATACCATAAGACACCAAATCTGGCGTATAGTTTTCCCAGAATGTCCCTGTTGTCTCAAAAACGGTCGCTACATTCTTACAGGTTTTTTTCGCAATAGACTTCACCAAGTCATCTTTTCCATATGCCGTGAGTCCTCTCAAAACCATATAACTTGTTGGTCCCCAAACGCCTCCTAACCAATAATCTCCCCAGCCCATTAATAATGAACTAGTACTTAAAACTCCTGAAGCTAATGCGATATTCTTTGTAAATTCTAGTCTTTTCATATTTCATACATAATATGTTCTACTTTACCCTTAATTTAAACATAGAAATTAATATGGCAATTAATGTTATACTTAATAAAAATACAAAGCTCATTTTAAGTGTGAAACTATCTGATATGTAACCAATAATTATTGAACCTAACAAAAAGCCTATAAATCCAACTACAGTCACAAAAGATATACTTTTTGAAGCTACAATCCCTTTAGTTGTGGTGACCGGGACAAATCAATTTTTTTGGTAGATAGTTTGAATGTTAGGTTCCTTCATATTACAAAGATATACAACGTCTAGTTAAAACGATTCATTTGACTCAAATCCTCCTCGAAATAGTTCGATAATACTCCCTTGTCCTCCAAGGCATTATTCTTTAAAATAAATTTATGATAAATAAAAAATATAATAAGTAATACGATATCTTAAAAATCTCATATTAAATAAAATTATACGAGTTCCTCTGGCAACAGGAAAAAAGGAGAAGAAAAAGCATGTTATTTCAGAAAAAAATCCCTGGCTCAATCCCAAAGATAATTTTGGGAAACTAGAAAGAGATATGGTTGAATAAATAATTAATCAGCTCGTTGCTCGAATCACTTTTATTCGATAAAATTCCACTAAATTTGTAAGAATAAACATTATGTATATAAAGACAATTGTGTTTATCCACACGTTGTAACCAATACTCAAACAGAACAATCTTCACATTGTCCCATTAAGAGAATGTTTGTAGAATCCACTTTATGATTTTTTATGGTAGGAATTTTAATTTCTACAGATAAACACTCAACCTTATCGCATTCTGTACATTGAAAATGTGGATGCTTGTCTAAATGATGATTAGCAGAGCATCCCTCACATTTAGCATACCATTTTAATCCATCCTTTCCGTTAAAAGAATGAATAGTACCATCCAGTTCAAGTCTATCTAAAATACGATACACAGTAGTTTTATTCATCTTATCCTTTAAAAGTTCTATAAGATTCACTACTGATTTAGCTTCCTTCTTATCTTCAAAAATTTGGAGTACTAAATTTACCCCTTTAGTTTTTCTGACAATTCCCATAAACACAAAATTAATGCAACTATGTTGCAATTACAAATTTTATTTTTTAGTTTCGCAACTTTGTTGCATTAACAAAACTATTTTAAGAAATAATGAATAACATAAACAAACTTCCCGTAACAGTTTTAAGCGGTTTTTTAGGCGCAGGAAAAACAACATTACTCAACCATATTTTGCATAATAAGGAGGGCTTAAAAGTTGCCGTTATTGTGAATGATATGAGTGAAGTCAATATCGATGCGGATTTAGTAAAAAATGAAAATGTACTATCGCGTACCGAAGAAACCCTTGTAGAAATGAGCAATGGATGCATCTGCTGTACATTACGTGAGGATTTAATGATAGAAGTTGAACGACTTTCCAAGGAAAATCGTTTCGATTATTTACTCATCGAAAGTACAGGAATCAGTGAGCCTATACCTGTTGCACAAACCTTTTCTTTTATCGATGAAGAAAACAATATTGATTTATCTAGGTTTAGTTATGTTGATACTATGGTAACAGTTGTTGACGCTTTCAACTTTTTTAAGGATTTTGGTAGCCCAGAACGGTTAATTGACCGCAAACTTTCTGATATAGAAAATGATTTTAGAACAATAGTTAATCTCATAACTGACCAGATAGAGTTTTGTAATGTTATTGTTTTAAACAAAACCGATTTAGTTTCTAAAGAACATTTAGGGATCTTAAAATCAGTAATACATAAGCTAAATCCTGGTGCAAAAATTATTGAGTCGTCTTTTAGTAAAGTTAATCCAAAGGAGATTCTTAATACCGGTTTATTCAATTTTGAAGAAGCTGAAGAAAGTGCTGGTTGGATTGAAGAATTAAAAAAGAGCGAGCACACACCAGAAACTGAGGAATATGGTATTGGTTCTTTCGTTTTTAGAACTAAGAGACCATTTCATCCAGAACGTTTTTGGAATTATACACAACACCAATTTCCTCAAAACATACTAAGAAGTAAAGGACTGTTTTGGTTGGCATCAAGACCAGACCAAGCTTTAATTTGGGGTCAAGCTGGTGGCTCACTTCGCTCAGACAGCGCTGGTGTTTGGTGGAGTAGTATGCCTTTTGAAAAACGCATCCAGCAGATGGCTTTTGTAGAAAACCAAGCACATATTGAAAGTGACTGGGACGTTGCCTTTGGAGACCGAAAAAATGAAATTGTTTTTATAGGTCAAAATTTGGACGAACCACAAATTAGAAAAGAACTCAATGCTTGTCTATTATCAGAGTCAGAACTTACATCTATTAATTTAGAAGAAGACCGTTTTGAGGATGATTGGCCAGTTGAAAGAGCTTATGCGTATTAAGTTATACAAACAAAAAACAAATGATAGAAATAAAAAAAATACATTGGGCAGATAAATTAGGAGTTATAAGTGCTTTTCTTTGCATAATTTATTGTCTTGCAGTACCTACTTTACTTACGTTAGGAATTGGGTTTTTGAGTAATCCAATAATTGCTTTTCTATTTATTATAATAGCATTCATTTCTATATATAGAGCTACTAATAGAAAATTCACAGAAGGAAATAGTATTTTTCTATATGTCGCTTTTGTAGGTTTTGTAATATCCATATTATTAGAAGAACGCGCTGAAATTTTTGAATATGGAATGTTTGTATTCTCAATTTCAATTATACTTGGTCATATCTATAATATGCGGAATTGTTTAAAATCTTAAATTGTTACTATTTTTTTGTTCTTCTAATAACAATACTTACCACAAAAATATAGTTAGGAAAATGTACTGGTTACAACAATATGTATAGTTCATTTCTAGTAAAGGCTTACATTGGCAATTCCTGTGGAATTTCCTCGTCGTTTTGTACTTGTGGAGTTTATCGCTAAATTCACGCAACAAACCATACACAAAACCGTTACGCAACGTAGCTGTAACGCTGGAAATATTTTTCATTTCAAAGTATCTAAATCAGACATAAAATAGTTCGACTTCACTCCACTTGGCTCCACGACACTTACAATTGCAACGTGGGTAAAAACCTAAAAAAATCCAACAAGCATTTTTGCTTGATTGGATTTTTTTGTTTTTAGACACCAGGACTGCAAGGCCCTGGCAATTGTATTTGCAACATTGGAGCCTCAGGGATCTTAAATCTCTCCTACCCTACTATCTCACTTTATTTACGCATAAAGCATTGGTTATAATATTCTTGTAATACAATTTACAAATTTAAACTCTTTGCCTACATCTATTTTTATAAAGGGTGTCTATAAATCTATTATACGACATTGTAATGTCTTGTATTTTAAATGTGAAAATTCTATTTTTTTGTTTAGATTTATTGTTAAAACAAACTTTATTGAAACCCCGAAGTAAAAGTTTCATTTATTTAATATTCAAAAAATGACAATAGAAGAATTTAATAAAGATTTATTAGATCAAATAAAACTTGAAAACGACGCCTATAATAGGCCATCGGAACAATCTTTGTTTTATATATATTCGGATTTTCTTCAAAATTCTGGACAAATTGTAGATGATGAGATAGAAATTGAATATGGTATTAATGGATATAATTTTTCAGCTTTTTCAAGAGACTTAGAAAGAGGAGCTTTGAATTTATATGTCACTGTGTTTAAATCAGCATTAGAACCAGAAAAAATATATCAAAAGGATACTGATATTTATTTTAAAGGTTTAACCGATTTGATAGCTGATACCCTAATACCTTCAAAAGACGAACTTGATGCAAGTAACCCAATTACTGAATTCATTAATGACTTGTGTGGTAATTCTCAAAAATTTAAATCACTGACAATTTGGAAGCTAACTAATAGCATTTATACATCAAGAACACCCACAGAATTAGAAATAAAAATTAATGATGTAAAAGTAATTGAAAGATTAATTGATCTTAATGCCTACAGAAGCTTAGTTACTGATCAAGACCAACAAAACATTGAAATAAATTGTTCATTAAAAAGTATTAAGGTTATTGAAAACCCTTATTACACTTCTTACTTAACATCAATTTCAGGTAAAGATCTTGTTCAATATTATGATGAATATGGCAAAAGACTTTTGGAGAGCAATGTTCGTACTTTTTTATCTCTTAGAGGTAAAATCAATAAAGGAATATACAACACTATAAACTCTGATAACAAAATTTTCTTTTTTGCTTACAACAATGGATTAAGTGGAACAGCTTCAGATATAAAATTCAATAATGGGATTATAAGCAATATTAAAAATCTTCAAATAGTTAATGGTGGGCAAACCATGAGTACAATATATAAAGCTAGAAAAGATAATTTAAACATAGAAAATGTATTTGTCCAAGTTAAGCTTTCAGTCATACATGATAGGGAAAACTATACAAATTATGTCTCAAAAATTTCCGAATATGCAAACACACAAAATAAAGTAAATAAGAGTGATTTTTTTAGTAACACATATTTTCACAGAAGGTTTAAAGAAATATCAAAAATAATTAGAGTTTCAGGAACGTCATCAAAATGGTTTTACGAAAGAGTAAAAGGAGAATACATAAACGACCAAATGTATATGAGCGGTGCAACTAAAAGAAAATTTTCGCTTGAACAACCTAGAGATCAAGTTATAGATAAAATTTTAATAGCTAAAGCCAATTTATCATGGGAGCTTTTTCCATATGAAGTATCAAAAGGAGCTCAACAATGTTTTGCGAAATTTGCTTTTAAAGTGTCAGATTTATATGATGAGGGAGATACGGACTGTAATGAATACTTATTCAAAAAGTTTGTTAGTCAATTTATTTTATTCAGATGCATACAAAAATTAGTTAGTAATGCATCCTGGTATAATGGTTATAGAGCACAAACAGTTCCTTACATCATATCCTTTTTGTCATATATTTTAAGAAATAACAATTTAGCCATGAATTGGAATAAAATATGGGACACACAGGAAATAGATTTAAAGCTTTTGGATTTTATAGATTTAATCGGTGAACAAGTGCATCACAAGTTATTAAATCCACCTGAGGGTAATACAAATATTGGCACTTATTGTAAAAAACCAATATGTTGGGAGGGCATCCAAAAACTATCAAGAAATGTAAAAAAAATACCTTTATTAGATACTTTTACATCTATAAAAAAAGAAAAATTAGAAAAATCAGAAAGTAAAAAGTTAGAAAAAGTTGACACCGGATTAAATAATCAAATAAAAGTTACTGAGTTATCAAGAACTAAAACCCCAAAAAAACTTATAGCGTTTTATAATTCTAAATATGCACCAGGCATCACTGATAAAGGCATGTCTATATTAAAAAGTTGGTATGAAGGAAAAATTGGATATCCTTCAGAAAAACAAGCAAAAATAATAGTTGAATATTTACGCAAAGCAATTAAAGAAGGATTTCAAGAAATATGAGAAAAACAATTGAATGTGATCCAAATGTATCAAATTTTACAAAGAGTTTTAAAAATATTGGTTATAACCATTATTCAGCAATTCTTGACATAATAGACAATTCAGTTAGTGCTAAAGCTACAAAGATTTGGATTGAATATACTAAAGACTCAAAGAAGTCTTTAAATGTTGTAATTTCTGATAATGGTTGTGGAATGGATAGAGATGGTTTAATAGAAGCAATGAGAATTGCATCATCGGACCCAACTTTAAAGAGAAAAGATAGTGACCTTGGAAAGTTTGGTCTTGGAATGAAGCTTGCCTCTTTCTCTCAAACAGATAAATTTTCAGTAATTTCAAAAACAAAGAAACAAAGCGTCTGTTCATTTACTTGGGATCTTAATTATATTAGAGTTGAAGGAAAATGGTTACTTCAAGAAGAAAATTTATCTTTTTTAAAGCCTAAAGAACAAGGAACCGAGGTTATTTTATATGATGTCTTAGAGGGTGAAAATATTGATGAAGTCGAAATATTATCAAAAATGAGAACCCACATATCTGTAGCATATAATCTTATTAAAGGAGTTAAATTTTATATTAATGACAAAGAAATAAACCCCATAGATCCTTTTTTTTCGCATAATATTGCAAGTAATCATAGTAATATTGATAGCATATATATTGATAATATAACACTAGAAATACAATCACATCAAATACCACACATCAGCAAGTTAAAGCCAAAAGACAAAAGACTCAAGAATGAACTCACCGAGATTGGAATGGGACCGGGTTTATATATTTATCGAAAAAACAGACTAATAGCCTGGTCTGGTTGGGAAGGATTAGGAAGCAACCTAAGGATTAATGACTTGTTTAGAGTTGCTGTATTTTGTGAGGATAATGCTGATGAACTTTTTAATATTGAAGTTAAAAAAAGTCAAATTTCCATAACAGATAAAAAAATACGAACTGTATTAAGAAATACAATATTAAATTATACTGAAATTGCCAGAAAACCTTATAAAAAAAGAGCTCAACTATCACTTAAAGATGTATCAGATCTATGGTATTTAGAGAAAAATGAAAATGGTAAAATCACTTTTGAGCTAAACAAAAAAAGTCAGGCAATAAAATTATATCACAAAGGAGAAATTAAATTGACTCAACTGCTTGAAATGATACAAAATACCTTACCCTATGAGAGTTTAATGTATTATTTAAATCTAAATAAAGTTGATAATACAGAAGTAAACAAAAAGAAAATAGAAACTGCAAAAATAATGTTTGATTGTGGTTTAATTACTGATGAAGAATTAAAAAATTTAAAACACAAATATGAGTCTTGAATCAAAAATCATAAGTTTTATAAAGAAGAATTTTGCTGACAAACATGAAGCCAATGATTTGTTTGAACTACCTGAAGAATCAGATGTTTTAGATAAGGTTCAAAAATGGAAATCTCTACCATATGAGAGTTTAGAGGTAATGCTAGAACCCACTGCTAAAGAGAACACACAAAACATTAGATGGGATTACATCACAAAGACACTTTTTGAGGAAATAATGGTCAAATATTCACCAGGTTTTGGACTTGAGGATAACACAGAAGAATACGATAAACAATGGTTCTCTAAATTTAAAACTACTGAAGGCTATGAAAAATATTACAGTGAAAGATTTAGTGATCTTTACAAAGAAAAATTAGGACCACAAGTTAACTACACATTAAAACAAGATACAGAATCAATTTTGAATCTTTGTGGCTCACCTTACAGGGAAAATATTAAACATATACGGGGCTTAGTTTTTGGGTTTGTACAATCTGGAAAAACACTTAACTATGCCAGTGTAGCTAATGCTGCTATGGGTACTGGTTTTGACATGATAATCGTTTTGGCTGGTGCAACAAATATTCTAAGAGAACAAACTCAAAATAGATTAAATCATGATTTAATAGGAAAGGGATTAGTAGGCGTAATAGCAAAAAAAAAGCCAATAAGTCTTACTTCTACGGACTCAGATTTCAATAAAAAAATAGCAAATGCGCAACTTAATGGTGTTACACTAGAAAATACAAAAGTCCCAGTAATTGCTGTTGTAAAGAAAAATGTGACACCGCTAAAAAATTTAAAGAAATGGCTAGAGAGTC
>Ga0206126_10002656_pt1 | contig 19032 bp, 22 predicted proteins | sample Helgoland_Spring_5_FD_148621 | JGI IMG/M metagenome (GOLD analysis project Ga0206126, IMG submission 148621) | Pelagic subsurface seawater microbial communities from Kabeltonne, Helgoland, North Sea - Helgoland_Spring_Bloom_20160412_1 | ecosystem: Environmental > Aquatic > Marine > Epipelagic ...
TTTTGTCAATGGCAACTATTGGTCTTCCACTCAGTATAACGAATACGACGCATGGCAGCAAAATTTTGGCTACGGATACCAAACCCCCATTAATAAACATGGAACAAAATATGTGAGAGCTATTAGAGCTTTTTAACACTCATCATTTCTTGATGAATCTTCATGAACTCACTTATAGACTCTGACTTTTTAGGTGAGCATTTATCCTTTAAAACAAAACTATAAGAGGTCTAACTTTAACTCATACTAATCGATAAAGATGACTAATGGGCCCTTCTCATTTCCAAGTTAGATAAGCCTATTCGTCAAAAAAGATAGGTAGTAGAAAAATTGTGGTAGTTAACTATATTACCTTATTTTTAGTTTAAAATTCACCCGTAAAAAAATGAAAAAAATTGTATTGATTCTAATTTTATCGATATCCAGCTTATTTGCCTTTGGACAATCTCTGGAGAAAGGAAATTTAGTAGGTCTACAGGTTTTAGATATCACTTTAAATGATGGAGTTACTTCTTAACAATTTAAGGATTATTATATGAAGACGATGATTTTCAATTATGAAAAAGCATATCCCGGAGCTAAAATATATTAGACAGATGGATTTGTCGGTGAATATAAAGGCTCTCTCAGTATGATTTGGATATTTGAATCAATAGCTGTGATAAATACTTATTTTAGTTGTAATGCCAAGTAATTGAGCTAAGAAATACATGATATTTTGAAGTCGGTTGATACTGGCCTTGCACTTTTAGGAAGCTGGCCTTCCAAATTTACAGACTGCTCCATTCGATAAAAGGATATTTTATTTCCATAAATCCTATTGATTAGTAACTTAGTTAGTCTGATCAGAACTTTTTGACTACTTCTCGCCCTTACAATCGTTTCATCCAACATTGTATTTGACAGATTTAAAGAAGATCACAAAGCTCTTCGCTCCTAGTGTTTTAAAAGTTGCTTTTAGGAGACTGATACATTTTCATCACTACTCTAAAGCTACCTCATAAAATACTTAAATCTGAGATAATGCTTACTTTTTTAAGGAAGTAATACTGGAGAAATTTAAGGCTTATTTTGAGGTGTTAGCGCAAGAGATATTTCATGAAGTGTTGGGTTGAGTTTTGATTCTTAGTTTTAAGCTAAGCGCAATTTACCTACGGCCTACCCGAAACAAAATAAAAGCTACAAAACCACATCTCTATCGATATAAGAAGGAAGGTGAACTCTTTGTGATCAAAAAATGTCTATATGATTGAAGATAACTTCAAATCATTAACTCATTAAAATATTATGAAAAAATTAACATTTATTTTTACAATTTTTCTGTCCATATTTTCAAAAAATGTAATGGCTCAGGGCGAACACCCCTCAAATAAGCAAAGCGAACATCCTTCAAATAAGACAGCTTCTAATACAGTAGTTGATGTCGCCGCCAGCAACAAAGATTTCTCAACTTTAGTAACCGCTTTAAAAGCTGCTGATTTGGTGAGTGCTTTACAAGGATCTGGTCCTTTTACTGTTTTTGCTCCAACGAATGATGCTTTTGCTAAAATTGATGCTGAAACACTGGGCTCTCTACTAGAGAAAAAAAATCAGAAAGTATTGGCAAATATCTTAAAATATCATGTCATCGCTGGAAAATTAGTTGCTGCTGATGTTGTTGCCGCTTTGGAGAAAGGCAATGGCTCGGTGGGATTAACAGCATTAAATGGCGAAGCAATTACTGTCATGCAAAAAGATGGAAAAATATGGTTGAAAGATTCAAATGATAACTATAGTGAAATTACTGCAACAGATGTCATGGCTGATAATGGTGTTATTCATGTAATCGACACAGTTGTTATGCCTAAAAATGATTAAACCCCATTTATTTTACTAATAAAGAATCCTTCAATAAACTGAAGGGTTCTTTTTTCATTTTTAACAAAAAAAATCATCAATTCTCCTGCAAATAAGATCGAGGCATTTGCATCATCAGCTACGTTTTGGAACTCCTTCTATACATTTCTTTGAAATGAGGAAGATAGACATTTTCAAAACAAAATATTAATTTATAGATCGAAACACTATAACCATCATTTTAAGAAAAATATGATTGTCAAAACCGATTCAACCTCCATAGTATTCATATTCAAGAACATCAATACAGCAGCTTTCTCACATTTAAGTCACTCCCTATCTCCTTTCAAATACATATCAGCAAATACATACTCATCTAAATACTGATAAAAACTGGAGAGAAAATATAGTTTTTTTTATGCAGCCCCTTAACTCGTATGGCGGCCAAACCCATTGTATAAAATTGGAATCATCCAAATACCTTCAGATGAAAAGCATTCACTGAGTGTATGAAATTTCGAAGATCTTTTCATCATTAAAAAATGAAAAAGATGATAATCTCCTGACGACTTTAACTATTATAAAATTTATAGACAATTTGCTTTAATAATGCTTTGTCTAGGTTAACATCTAAAGAGTTAGAAATATAGGTTGAAAGATTCTTAACTACCTCTGCACGATAACCCAATTTAACAGCCATACTTTCACAAAATCTAATTTCTTGTTGATGAGCTTTATTGTCTATCTTCATTAGTTTGATGACATCAATGATAAGTTCTAATTTCGCCTCTTCAGGCAAATCATTCATTGCCTCTATAGGCTTGGGATCTTTGATGAGCGCTTCTACTTGATCTACATTGAGACCATTTTCTTTACCTATTCTAGTAATCATATTTTGCTCTTTTTCAGAGATATGACCATCTGACGCTGCTAAGTGCACCAATACATTTAATACTCTATTTAGATCTGTTTTTCTATAGTGAAGAATAAGTTCAGGATCATTTTTCATATCTGTTTGTTGGGACTTATGTGCTTTATTAATCATCATTATATACCCCAATAGGTACAAGAGAAATATTGAAGCCCCTATAATAAACATTACAATATTTTCCATTGTTTTTATATGTAGTCTTTAATTTTTTGATCGTTATGATGAGCTCTCCTCTGTCTTAATGCAATTGATGCTGATAAGATTGACGGGACCCAGATACCAACAAAAATTCCCTCTAATTGATTTCCAGTAAACCACAGTGTAACAGAATATAAAAATGATAAAAAGGCTAAGATGATGGGATAATAAATTCCCCAAAATTCAATAATTTTATTCATAAATCTAATTTTAGCTAATATAACAATATAATTGGGGAATTCCTTACCGACTTAGGATTATTAAAAGATGAAAAAAATGAATTTGAATGAGGAAGAAAAAAAGTTCAAACAAACAATTCCCCTCTGGAGTTTAAAAAAAAACTAATACTAGAGATCCTCTTCGAAGAAAATCCAAAGATCCGTAAGGTTCCCACTCAAAGTTATCAATAAAACAGCCCCCTTCTGCTTAAGTCGCTCCCTCGCTTCTTTGAAAATTATATCGATAAACAAATGCCCAGTTGAATCCACTGAAACGCACCTACAGGAGATTTGTACTTTTTCTTCTTAGAAAATTACAGCAACCAAAAAGACACTTTATATGCCTAAAAATAGGGTTTTAACTTAAAAACAAAATTGAGTAACAGATAAGTAACATTTTTAAAGGTAACCCAACCTCCTCCTCAACCACTTTCCCGCTAAATAAAAATTGTATACCGTCAGCAAAAAGTGAACTAATAAGGGTTAAATTATAATAGCGTATTTTAAACAGAGTAAACACTTAAATTAAACTCCTGGGGTGTGATATCTTAGGAATGTTTTTATGATTTAAAAAATTATTGAAGTTCCGGTAGTACTACCTTCAGCAATTAAATTTCTCTCCATTTAATTTTCTTTTGAACATCATCTTTGTTTATTTTTCTTAACAAGATAAGTCCAACGAAAAACAATGGTATAAAAACTAAAAGTGGTGCTGCGGCAGATTTTAATTGTTCTAAATGTGTCATTGTAACAGCAGATTCTTTATTAACACTTAAACTAGGAAGTAATCCAAAAAGGAAGAAAAAATTAATAAGTCCATGTGTAATTGCAAGAGGAATTAATTTATTGGTTTTTAATAAGACTACTCCAAAAAAAGAACCCTATGAAAATTGCATAAATCGATTGACCAATTACTTGTGTTACATTATCATTTACAGTCAAGTTTAGCAAGTGCGAAGCACCAAAGAATATAGCAGGAAACAATACCCCGAAGAAGATTCCATTTTCACGTTAAATATATTTTTTTAAGAAAATAGACTGAAGGTAACCTCTAAATACAAACTCCTCTGCAAAACCGACTAATAGGCAAGTAAATAGTAGTAATGTAATATTAGAGAAATCAATCAATGATAAGTCTTTATTTATAAAACCTAAGATGCCAATAAAAATAAATAGAAAGGGATCAAATTGAGGTATTTAAAAGACCAATTATATTTTGAATCAATCCCAGACAATGCTTCCTCGTTGAGCCTTTTTATGAGTACAAGACTCATTGAAAAAATCAAGAGCATTTTAATTGCTAAGATTATATATTCAACTTGAAAACTAGAAAAGTCCGGTTCTGCTATCAATTTATCCAGAGGTAAGAACATTATAAAACCTAAAACTGTAAGTATTGCAATGCCTGAAAAGAATGGGTTTACCTTTTTAATCATATATTATTTCTAAAAAGTTTTAATTTATTGAATACTTAAGATAATCCTTTTTTGCAGCGTAATATTTATACTCATATTTAAAATAAGGGTTAATGAGATACTCAGCGCAATACGACCCAAAAGTAGTTAAATCACACCCTTTCCCTTTTGCTAAAAAATGATTTTTTTTATACTTAATAAATCTACTCCCTAATGCTCAGGCACATGTGTAAAGTCAGTAAAAAGTAACTTGATAAGGTAAGGATAACTAGAACGTTGGAATACTTAAATCTAACATACATATCAGTGCAATATGTAAATACATATTTATTAATGCAACATGGTTGCGTTAATAAATATGTATTTACTATCTTTGCATTGAACATCTTCATATTTTGGTAAAAGGGGTTTCGAAGCATAAATAGTTTCAGAGCCCTTTTTTTTACTTATTCTCCACAGACTTGATATCCAGTAGCAGCCCTCCTCGTTTGATTCTTTTTTAAGCATTCTATCGTACTTCTTAGGGTTTTTATATCTAATTAATTAACCTATTGTGTACCTATACATCTAATTGTTGTAGGCCATTTGCGATAAAATTTACTAGTAGCTATTCAACATAGTATCATAACTATCTTGAACAAATTGAATAGCAAATGACTTCTCTGAATTCAAGCCCTCAATATGATCTATTTCATTAAATTCCCGCATATTGGAATTTCCCCAAACACTGAATTCAATAATTATTGGGGTTAAACGGATCCCTTTTTTAGTTAACAGATAAATATTTTCTTTTTTGTTTTCTGGTACTTTTATTTTGAAAATCAGTTGATACGATTCCAATAATTTTAGTCGTGCAGATAAAATACTTGGTGCTATCCTTTCATCAGAATCAGATATTTCCTTAAAGGTCTTTTTATGATTAATGAGCATATCTCTAATGATTAACAATGACCATTTATCACCCACAACATCGAGTGCAGACGAGATTGGACATCCAGAACGAAATTTTTTTTTCATATTTTACAAATTATTACTATTATTTTAATAGTAATTTATATTTTTGCTTTCAACTCAATAGCAATATTACAAAATAAAATAAGAATTATGATAGCAGGGCATATGACAACGGCATTAATAGCGAAACAGAAGTTCCCAAAAGGAGCCTTACTTTATTTTTTAATTATATCACAATTACAGGATTTGTTATGGTTTACCTTCCATTATTTAGGATTTGAACCTACTGAACCAATTGATGCATTTGATGCCACTTTAAGTAATATGGTAGTAGATATGCTATACAGCCATGATTTGTTACCGCAATTATTTTGGTTGGCTATTGTTTTCTTACTTGGTAAACTGCTGTTTAAAAGTACCAAAATAGGCTTAGTAAGTGTAGCCTTAGTATCAATTCATTTTATTTTGGATTTCTTTTCAGGACATATGCACCACGTTTTTGGAGCCGATACAATGGAAGCAGGTCTTGGGCTATATGCATCAAAACCTTATTTAGCTATTTTTATAGAAGCCATATTTAGTATGGGTACTTTATGGTATTTCTTCAAAGAAGAAGCAAAAAAAGGAATTATGAGAACTACAAAAAATAGAATTGCAATCTCTTCTGTTTTCGCTTATGGAGTCGTTTTTATGATATTAATTGCCACAAAATCTTTTAGAGAGTTATTTGGTATTCCAGAATTTGACTTAGGATTCAACACTATTATGCCTACACTCATTTTAACTTATGGAGCAATGCTTTATTGTTTAAATGTTTTTGTTCCACAATATACGGAAGGTAGCAAACAATAACGCTATGCTTGAAGATATCTTAGGCTTATCAAAAGAATTGAAGCTCCGCAACAAAGAATTATTTTATTTCGGTTTATTATGCTTGGCGCTGTCTATCGTTTGTATCGTTTTATCTAAACTGACCATCACGCAAATTCAAGGTGTAAACGCATGGTTTAAGCCTTTCAAATTTGCAATATCCATAGGATTATTTTCCTGGACAATGGCTTGGTATTGTCATTATTTATTAAATTTCAATACAAGCATATTTAATTGGACGGTCATTATCTTATTTGGGTTTGAACTTACATATGTAATTTTTCAGGCATCTAAAGGACAGTTATCCCATTTCAATATAAGCACAGTAACATATTCCATGCTATATTCATTAATGGGTTTAGCTGCTACAATCATTACCCTATATACAGCCTATATTGGTTTACTATTTTTCGCGCAGTCTTTCCCCAATTTGCCGATATACTATCTTTGGGCAATTCGCTTAGGAATATTAATTTTTGTTGTTTTTTCATTTGAAGGTGCTTTAATGGGTTCGCGAATGAACCACAGCGTAGGGGCAATAAATGACAATTCTAATTGGTTTATTGTAGGTTGGAGTAAAACAGTTGGCGACTTACGTGTTTCACATTTTATAGGAATGCACGCTTTGCAATTACTGCCATTGCTCTCTTTTTATATCTTTAAAAATACAAAATCAACTATCATTATTTCATTACTTTACGCAGTTCTTGCTGCGACAGCATTAGTCCAAGCATTAAATGGAAAACCCATTTTTTCACAAAATGAACAAAAAAATAGGAACAAAACGGTGTACAACAAGGTCTAAAACCAATAACGGTTTAGGTGTAAGCTCAAACCGGAGCAGCATCAATTTAGCTGTTTTTTAAAATCCTAAAAAATGATTGAATTGAGCTCAATGAATTCAGCAGAAGTCAAAACGAAAAAATTATTAAACTCATGAGCAATGTGAATTTTGGTTCCAATGAAATCAGAGAATAGTCATTACTACTTCTAACTATTCTTATCCTTAAAGTATTCATGGCTCTTTTTCAAAGATATCTTCGACCGATGGTAAAGGTAATTTCGCTACTATTAGGAATATGCATATTGGTTTAAAGTGACCGAAGCATTTTATTCATAACTCATGAATTTAAAAGAGTATTAAATTGTTATCAGCGTTACGTGATTATTAGATAATAATCTGGTAACCAATAAAAGAAAAAAATTATTTCCCATTAAAATAAAATCGTTTTAGGTTGTATTCTGTCGTTGATATAGAAACCACTGGAAATGGCTATAAAGGTCAGAAAATTACTGAAATATCTGTTTTTCTGTTTGATGGCCAAAACGTAATTGATGAATTCACGTCATTGGTAAATCCTGAGCAAAGAATCCCTCATTTTATAACCAATCTTACCGGTATTACGGAAGCAATGGTCAGCAATGCTCCAAAATTCTATGAGATTGCCAAGAAGGTAGTGGAAATCACTAAAGATACTGTCTTTGTGGCTCACAATGTAACCTTCGATTACAATATTATTAGAGATGAATTTAAAAGTTTAGGCTTCGATTTTAAACGAAAAAAACTGTGTACCGTTAGGCTTTCTCGCAAAATAATTCCAGGATTATCCTCCTATAGTTTAGGTAATATTTGTTCTGCTGAAGGCATAGAAATCGCTGCAAGGCACAGAGCAAAAGGTGATGCAGAAGCTACCGTAGAGCTATTTCGTAGATTACTTGAAAGGGATCATAATTTTACGATTAATAGTTTTCTCAACCCCAGGTCTAGAGCCGCTGTCTTACCTCCTCTATTAGATAAATTAGTTGTAGATAATTTGCCTGAAAGACACGGTGTTTATTATTTTAAAAACGAACAAAAAGAGGTTATCTATGTCGGTAAAGCTAATAATATAAAACAACGAGTGATCAGTCATTTTTATGATAAAAAGAAAAAAGAACGAAACATGTGTCTGGAAACTGCAGACATTACTTACGTAGAAACTGGAAGTGAGATTGTAGCTCTTTTATATGAATCATCAGAAATAAAACATTTTTATCCAAAATTTAACAGAGCACAGCGAAGAGCGGGTGAGGCGGTTGGATTGTTTTCGTATGAAGATCAAAAAGGAATACTCCATTTAGCCTATGACAGATTAAAATTAGCTCCAAATCCCATCATGAAATTCTATTCTATGGCAGAATGTAGGAGTATGCTAGAAAAAATATGTGAAGACTTTGAATTATGCTCCAAGTACTGCCATCTTGAGTCCAACGTAAATGCTTGCTTTCATTATCAGATTAAACAATGCGGAGGGATTTGTTCCGGAAAAGAAACTCCACAAAAATATAACAAAAAAGTTTATAAAGCTATTAAATCATTAGGACTGCAAACTGAAAATTTAGTCCTTAAAGAAAAAGGTAGAAATGACAAAGAATTGGGATTTGTCTTGATTTTGAATGGTATATATCAAGGCTTTGGTTACCACAATAAAGACATTATAATCCAAGATCCAGGAGAATATGAACGATATCTTCAGCCTAAAAAAGACAATAGAGATGTTCAAAGAATCTTAACCTCTTATATTGCAAAGAAAGTAGGTCCTCCAACATCGTAACGCTATTACTTGTGGCCTATTTGAATACTCTTCTAGTTATCTAAAAGATATTCTTTTAGGCACATCGACATCTTATTACCTATTCTAAGATAAACCACACTTATACAAGTTAAATCGCTAAACACTCAACGGATGTCTCCAATAGTAGATGTAGAACTAAAGCATACAGATTCAAAACCCTACTGGACGATAATGATAAACATGATGACATCATAAGGAATGTCCATTATTTTAATTCGATAATAAGTCTGGTCAAGAGCGTATGAAAATATGCATAAAACCCCGAGGATTGTGATTTTATAATTTTTCAACATTATTTAAGAAACTATTTTAACATTCTTTATGAGAATTTAAAGAGGGACAAAGTGCATTCTTACCATTTTTGAGCGTGATTTAATTGCTTAGTCTATTTGTTTTTGGGCTTGATAAGCGGATTTATCCCTGTCTATTTTGATTACCCTTTTTTTATGACGCACAAACTTTACAATTAGAATCATCAATGGAGCAGCAGTCCTATTTATTGACATGAGTTTGTTAATATTCATGTACCAATTGTTTTTAATGGTCTCTCTAAATAAATTAAAAGCTTTTTTGATTTTATATTTTTAATGGATATACCAATGTCTGATTAGTTCCCCTTAAATTATGCTTTAAGCTCAAAATCGCAGCATCACGACAAATAATCTAAAAGCTTCTTTTCAAAAAATAAACTGAATATTTTATTTAATCCATATGTTTTGAGCTGTAGAAAGCTGTTGAACCTATTATTTTACCCTTATCATTAAACCTATGAGAATAATGTATTGGTAATAAAATTTCTTTACCGTCTGACTTTCTTTTCATTCTGAATTTCCACCATGATAAAACAGTTTTCGAATTCCCCTCTTCATAATCAAGGTAGTCAGGGTAACCAATTTCTTCAAAACCTAATATTTCAAATTTATCTAAAAGTCCCTCATTTCGTTTTTTTGCTTCATCTAAATTTATATTAGCTCCCCAAGGATCATTAACATCATAGAAAGATGCATTATCTGCAAAATGTGAATACGCTTTTTCATAGTCCGCATTTTCGAAGGCATACATTACTTTTCTTACCGTATTTATATATTCATGATTAATATAAATCGTCCCATTTGTCCTTTCATAATTATTATCATTTAAAGCATTAAATACATTTTGATTTGCATATTCAAAAGCAGACTTAATTCGAGTATAATCATCATTAAGGTAGTAAAGTCTATGAAATGGCATATCTACCTTCACACCGTTATCTTTGTTGACAGCATAAATTCTTTCCCAAGTTTGTACCCAAGTTTGATTGCCTTGCTTGTATTCAATCACATCTGGATAAGCAGGTAAATCTTTTTCAATTGAGAAGTAATCAAAATTATTGTGCCACCATTTCATGTTATTCATAAATTGTGTTTTTGACCAGCCCTTAAAATCTTTATTGGTACCAACACCATTTCTGATTTTAAAATCATCTTCTAATAAAGATGCCGCTTTATTAAAATCCCCATTAACTAAAGCATCATTGAATGTTTCAATTAAACTTAATCCTGGATGTTCTTTATAAACTGTTCCATTTTTTGACTTCTGAGCTAACAATGAGAAAGAAGAAAAAATGATGAGTAGAAATAGTATATTTTTCATTTTTTTTTAGTTTTATATTTAAATTCTATCAACAATATATTAATTCTTGCGCATTTGCACATCACTATTGACACCAATTAATCATTCTATTATAATACCCACTGTATACCGTCAGCAAAAAGTGAACTAATAAGAGTTAAACTATAAGAGCATGTTTTAAACAAAGTAAACACTTAAATTTAACTGCAATGGTAAAGAAGAGAAATGCAAGTTGTATTTCGATAAGCAGGTATACGATATGGCTCTGTATCAATAAATATTTCAAACAAATAGATTATAATTTTCCAAAATGAAATATTAATTCATCCATCCAAACACTTAAATCATAATTTTTGACAAATATGGTTATTAAAATTAATTTAACTCATGTAAACCTCAGACGTATCAAAGGGAATGGGTTGGTTTGATTTTTTAACCATAAATTGATTAATTTTATTAAGTAGAATTAAGCGCCATGAAAGACTTCAAATACCTTGCTCTCTTCAGCCTGCTGTATTGTATTGTTTCCTGTAATACGCAACAATCTGCATCCTACCAAGCAAGTCTTACGATTGACATAAATACGCCTGCCAAAACTTATGATCCAATGATTTTTGGTGGGTTTCTCGAACATTTTGGAAAGCAAATTTATGGTGGTGTATTTGATCCCGATTCTCCTCTATCTGATAAAAATGGATTTCGTACTGATGTCATTGAAGCACTAAATGAACTTAAAGTGCCTATTATTCGGTGGCCAGGAGGATGCTTCGTTGATGGCTACCATTGGTTGAATGGTGTGGGGAACAATCGTCAACCCACAGATGATATTCGATGGGGAGTTATTGAACCCAATACATTTGGAACCCATGAGTTTATTGAGCTTTGCAGACTACTTGATGCTGAACCGTACATATGTCATAATGGTTTGGCGAATATTCAAGAAATGAGTGATTGGGTTGAATACTCAAATGCAACAGAGGGACATCTCTCTAATATGCGCAAAAATAATGGATACCCTACCCCGCTCAATGTCAAGATATGGAGTGTGGGAAATGAACGGTCAGGTCGCGATTATATTCATAAAGTGCGTGATGCTGGTTTAGCAATGAAAAAGATGGATTCAAGTATTAGGATAACTTGCTCAGGGATTCACGGGAGTTCACATATTGACCCATATCTATTTGAAGCAGCAGGAAAATATTTGGATTATATATCGGTTCATCAATACTGGATTGAAAACTGGCAAAAACATTCTACACCTAACTACTTGTCATGTATGATGCTTTCTGAAAAACCAGAATCCTATATTAAAGAGGTAATAAATCAAATCAAAACAGCAGAAACGGATGGGCATATTAATAAAGGACAAATTAAAATTGCGTTTGATGAATGGAACTTACGTTCGTGGCATCATCCAGGATTTCAACGTTTTGAAAAAGTGGATTACAATGATCCGGAAATAATAAAATTGATAAAAGCTAGGGACAAAAGTCTGAATCCTTCAATTTATAACCTCTCAGATGCATTATTTACCGCCTCATTTCTCAATTCATGTATCCGAAACGCTGATTACATAAGTATGGCAAACATTGCACCACTAGTAAACCAAACCGGTCCTCTTTTTGTCCATCCTAAAGGAATTGTCAAGCGTACTCATTTCCATACAATGGCGATGTACGCAAACGAACTAGAGGAATATTTTAGAAATACAGAGATAAAGGCAAAAAAAATTTCCTACGGTAAAGATTCAGTTTCAGTAATTGATGCTATTGCCACTGTTGACAAAAAAGGTGAAAAATGGGCTATTTCACTTGTGAATCGTCATCCCTCAAAGACCATTTACTGTAAAGTTACAATGGGAACTAAGCTATTAAATGGCACATACAAAGCAAAGATATTGACTGGTGAATCAACGGATACTTATAACGATATTGAACACCCTAATCGCGTGGCTCCTAAAGAGGTGAAGCTAAAGTTTACAAAGGGTGTTGTCAACCTACCTCCTCACTCATTGACAATTGTTCACATTACTATGTGATTAGTAATAGAATGAACTTGAATGTTAATCGCTCAATTACATAAAAATTCTATGACTTTATCCTAATAAAAATATTAGCTACAGAATTCGTACTATTTACTCAATGTTTTCCTTATTCCTAATTGATTTTACATATTCTTGATATTATTTAAAACATACTGTTTATGGCTACAATAATTTTACAGAAGTCTCTGCAGTTATGGAAGTACATATTTTAGATTAGCTTAAAAAAAAGCATCAAAACCAACACCAAAAAATCCCTGTTTCGTCTTCCCTCTCTTTGATTGCTTTTTTTAGAGTTACTACATTTTGCTCCAACAGATCATTACACTCCTCAAGTTGACCTTTAATTATTATCCAATTATGAATACGTTCAAACAACATATGTTTCATTACTCGATCTTATTAAATGTATTTTCTATTTTCTATCCAGAATTCCATCGTCTCGGTATCAATGTTACCCATATCCATTACCCAAACTGTGGTAATTCTATTTTTAAATGCTTTACTGTTTCCCTCTGAATTATGCGCCTTGCGTGTCTTCCTTTCTAGTTTACTCTTTAATGAACTTATATTTCTCTTCTTTACCATTGCAGTTAAGTTTAAGTGTTTACTCTATTTAAAACACTCTTTTATAATTTAACCCTTATTATTTCACATTTTTCAGACGTCATGTTAATTTTTTTATGGAATTTTGATTTCGAAGAAGAGTGAATCCTTATCAAAACTTCGATGCAAACAAAAAAAAATGCACTGATTTTCAAAATAAATTAGGTGTATTCACATAATTTTATTTTAAATGAGTGAAATTATAGATGGGTGAATTTTTTTTTAAATTTCACATAAATTCCTCACCTCAACACCTCATGAAACTCCTCCAATAGCACCTCTTTAGAACCGCTAACAGCTAAGCACATTACAAGTCGTAGGAAAACTTAAACAGGAGAAAATCGTAAAAGAGGTTGGTATAGTTAATCAAGAATAACTCAGATCATACAAGGGGCGTCGTGTGGCGATATTAAGTAATTATGGAATCGTATCTACTCTTTTATTATTATCCTTTAAAAGATTATTCTAGGATAATAAAAAGAGGGAGGGCAAGTAAAATAATTTCTCTAAAGCTTTTTAGTCGCTATTCAAGTTTCTTTGATGAATTTATTATTAATGAATTTGGCAGAAAGCAAAAGGCTGATACTTCACATAAGGGACACAAGGCATTAATGGCTAAGATTAAAGCCCATGTTGAAAATAATTTAATAAGATTGGAAAAAATTCGTTAAATTTAGATAAATACATTTCATTAAAATGGAAAGATTAATTCTACTTATTTTAAGTATTCTAATAATTAGTAATGTGGTGTTGGCCCAAAATATATCTGTACAAATTAAGGAAAAATTGTACAGCCCATCAGCAAATGCAAAAGTGGACATTGCCAACGCTTTAAACAAAGCGGAAAATGAAGGCAAACATGTGTTAATACAAATAGGTGGAAATTGGTGTGGCTGGTGTATTCTATTGGATAGAAAACTAAATTCAAATGATACCTTGAAAAGTGTCCTGATAAACAATTTTATAGTTTATCATTTAAATTATAGTTCCAAAAACTATAATGCTGATATATTGGCATCACTGGGGTTTCCACAACGATTTGGATTCCCAGTATTAGTGATTTTAGACAGTAAAGGAAATAGACTCCACACTCAGAATACTTCATATCTTGAAGAGGGAAAAGGTCATCATACTAAGAAAGTATTGGCATTTCTTAATAATTGGTCTCCTGCCGCTCTAGATAAACATCAGTATTAATGACAAATAGAGATCATCACAGATCAAAAAAACTGGATAGATTATAAATCCAGCCTGTATACCGTCAGCAAAAAGTGAACTAAAAAGGAAGACACGCAAGGCGTATAATTCAGAGGAAAAGATCAAAATTGTAATGAGGGTATCCGAGGCGAATTGAGTATTGCTGAACTCTGTCACAAGGAAGGCATTCATCAAGCAAACTATTACAAGTGGAGTAAGGATTTCATGAAAGTGGGCGAGCACAAGTTAAATGGTGATACCATGCGAGAAGCAAATACCTCAGAGGTTCAAGAATTAAAAGATGAGAACGCCTCTTTAAAGGAATTGGTAGCATATTTTTCACTAGAAGTGAGAGACTTGAAAAAAAACATTGGCTCACCCGAGTAAAGAGGAAAAAGTACATGCATTACAGTCAAAACGAAAAGATGGAGATTATCCGTCTTGTAGAGCAAAGTGACCTTGGTGTTATCAGGACGCTCAGGCCACTAAAAGTGAATAAAAATAGCTTTTACAAATGGTATAATGGCTACCAGCAGCATGGATATGATGGATTGGCTCGAAGGTCTTGTAACAGGAAAGAAGTTTAGAATAAGATCAACTTAGCTGACAGAGATAAAGTGGTTGAGATTGCTTTAGAACTTCCTGAGTTATCAACTAGAAAACTGGCATGGCATATCATAGATAAATACAGTTATTATATTAGTGAGTTGAGTGTGTATAGAATATTAAAGCTCAATGGTCTTATCACAACTCCTAGGGTCTGGTGACTTTAGGAGTTTTTTTGTGATTGGTTAAAAAAATATTAAATTGATTAATAATTTAAGCGGTAAAACCTTCGACTTTTCAACATTGCATTATGAAAAATTATTTAATGCTAATCTTATTATTTGCCACTGTTATCGGCATTGCTTTATTGAACATGACTGAGGACCCCAAACCGACCATTAAAATGGAACAACCGTTGCTGGTGGAAGCTGAAGTAAAAAAAGAGGTAAAAAAAGAGATAATACCTGAACCCGTCATTGAACCTGAAGTCATTGAACCTGAAGTCATTGAACCTGAAGTCATTGAACCTGAAGTTAAGACAGATCCCCCTGAACTGAAATCTGTACTACAAGCAATTGGAGCGATATCCGTAAAAGGTCAGCCATTGGATAAATATTATTTAATTGTGGCTAGTTTTTTAGACAATGACTTAGCTTTCGATTATGCTGAAAAATTGATTTTATCGGGGTCAAATGTTATCATCATTCCACCTTTTAGCACAAGTAAACTTACGAGGGTAGCTCTTCTCGAATATGAAACCCTTGAAAAAGCGAATATTGGATTGGATAAATACAAAGATGAATTTGATGATAAGTTATGGGTATTAAAATATTGATCCTAAAGCGGTCCAGTCTTCTATGAAAAGAAGAAGACGATTGGTGATTTAAGATCCAAATGTCTCAAAATCAGGAGTATCGATAAAGCAGTCCCCTATCAAATTCATATCGGCAAACACATACCCAGTTCAATCCACTGATACGCACTTACTGAGAATCTATACTTTTTTTTCTTTTATGGCCTCTTAACTTGTGGGTAGTTTAAATCCAACACAAAAAATTAATTTGGGCTCAAGCAATACCTTCGGATGAGTATAATTCACTAAGAATGGGAGATTTTTATTGGTTTTGATTTCAACTATGAAACACTATAAATACCTCCTCCTCTTGGGTATTCTTTGTTCACTTGTAATTTTCACCGATCGTGGTGATTAGGTTGGTGATAGTTCACAAAATTTAATTTATTTAGATGAAAATGGGATAACTATTAAAGCATATGAAAATGCTGTAGTCGGAGAATCATATGCTTTGAATGGGATTAATTATTTGGTAATAGATGCGTCAATGCTTTACCAAATGGTAGATGAAAATGAGGACGTTTCAAAGGTTGTTACTACTAAAATTACTAGAATGCTTTATTTATTTTCAGATTCTGTTGATCATTCTTTTAACCAAGATATCGGCTCTTGGAATGTCGGTGATGTTTTTTGGAGCATCATCTTTCAATCGAGATATCAGCGCTTGGGATATGAGCAATGTAACAACTATGTATTTTATGTTTAGTAACGCAGAATCTTTCAATCAAGATATCAGCTTTTGGGATGCCACTAATGTTACAGAATACAGTGCTTTCAGATTTAATGCCACCTCTTGGACAGAACCCAAACCTAACTTCACTAACTGTACAGAATAAGACTCCTCAGAAGCTTAATTGAACTCAAAAATAACCATTCTTAGAAATCAACAAATAACAAGGAAGCTAGACACTGAAAAAGATCCAGTTTTTAGAAAGGGCTAATCTCACTTACTTAATATGAAAAAACGATATCAGCTTTGGCGCTTTCTTCAATCAATTGTTTGGGATAACTCCAAAATATTTTAGATACATCAATTAAATGTTCTTTGTAATTATCTTGATTTACACCATAAGTAGAAAAGGAACCCTCTGAAACATGGATAATCCCACCATTTTGAGAAAACTCAAGTAATGAATTTTTTGCTGCCTCGCTTATTTTACCAGTCCCTCCACCGTGAGGAGTAACAGTGTGCAGATTCTCTATTACCTCTTTAATTAAGATTCTTGTACCATCGCCAGCGGCAAAATAGGTTACACTGTGTCCTTGTTTGAGTGCTTCACTTGCAGCAAAAATTGACATCATTGCAGCACTTGGATTAATCTTTGGATCAGAGGTAAGATGTATAAAATAGCTTTTTGTTTTCTTTTTTATTTCCATTAAGTCATTGTTATTACAACCACTGATTAATGCTCCGAGCAGTAAACTTAATATAATTTTTTTCATTTGAATTAGTCTGTAGTTAATTTATAAACTAAAAGATCTATCAAAATGGCTCAAAAAAAAAATAAAAAAGTTTTATTTTTATTAACGTAGTGTATCCACCATTGCGTAGATCTGGTCTTAATCCTTTCAGTAATGTAGTTGTACTCGCTAAATAGGGACTAGAAGATACTGACTTTATCATGTAAGGAGATTATGACTTTATTCTAGTAAAGGGAACATACAAAAATTGAGCGCGTGGCAAGCTAAAAGTAAGTGATAAGACAAGGATTATTACAGGGTTAGAGTACTCAAATCTGGCATGCATACAGCAGTTCTAAAGGAGATTAGTAGTACTTGCAGATGTCTCTCTAAAGAGGTAATATTAGAGGAATTTGAGGCTTATTTTGAGGTGCTAGAAAGGGTAGTATTTCATGAGGTATTGAGGTGAGGAAGATACTTAGTTTTGAATAAAGGCATAAAAAGTATTAAGTTAGTGGCTCACTTTTAGTGGTAAAAATCTTCCACTTTTCAACCTTGCATTATGAGAAATTATTTAATGCTACTCTTGTTATTTGCCGTTGTTATCGGAATTAGTTTATTGAACATGATTGAGGACCCAAAACCGACTGCATTAATGGTAGGTAAGTCAGTCATTGAAGCTGAGGTTAAAAAAGAAATAATACCTGAACCCGTTATTGAAGAAGTCATTGAACCTGAGGTTAAAAAAGAAATAATACCTGAACCCGTTATTGAAGAAGTCATTGAACCTGAAATTAAGATAGATCCTCCTGAACTGGAATCTGCACCAAGATCAATTGGAGTAATATCCGAAATAAGTCAGCCATTGGATAAATATTATTTAATTGTGGCTAGTTTTTTAGACAATGACTTGGCTTTCGATTATGCTAAAAAATTGATTTTATCGGGATCAAATGTTACCATCATCCCACCTTTTAGCACAAGAAAACTTACGATGGTGGCTCTAGAATATGAAACCTTTGATAATAAGATTTTCTTTATTCCAACTCGGAGAATCTATTTAAAGGTTGTAGATGATGAAATTATATCTAATATTGGACTGGATAAATACAAAGATGAATTCGATGAGCAGTCCTGGGTATTAAAATATTGATCCTGAAGTGATCAAGTCTGCTTATCTTCAAATTTTCTAAATAAAAAAAATGGCTAGAAGAGTCGCTAAAGCTGTTTATTATCATTTTTTTTACGCTTTTTGGTGCTTTTGCTACTGTGGTAACAGGTTTAAAATACGATGAAGATAGAAGTAATTATTTTGCTTTCTTCTTGTCTATCGCATGTATTGTAATTCTTGCAATATTTACCTACCCGTCAAAAGAAAAAGACGATTGGTGATTTATGACCCACAGGCTTCACATTCAGTATAATCGATATCATGGCGCCTCTGGGCTGCGGTATCTCAGGAGTTTTTTAACAATTTTTAAGAGGACACTCAGGAAAAATAGCACTGTCCTCAATAAATTTATAAGGGATTGATTAGTTGGTGAGGGGTATGATAAAGGAAATTTTTTTCAATTTTCTTTCTTCCGTTTTGATTTCTACTTTTCTTTTGTTGACAATAGTTCAGGCTCGCAGATATTCGTTTTTATTTATTTTCAAAAATTCAACTTCCACAGGCTTCATACTCAGGGTCATATCCAGACCTCATATAAGCCTCTATAACATTATCATTCCCTCTAAATA
>Ga0206126_10002657_pt1 | contig 19031 bp, 16 predicted proteins | sample Helgoland_Spring_5_FD_148621 | JGI IMG/M metagenome (GOLD analysis project Ga0206126, IMG submission 148621) | Pelagic subsurface seawater microbial communities from Kabeltonne, Helgoland, North Sea - Helgoland_Spring_Bloom_20160412_1 | ecosystem: Environmental > Aquatic > Marine > Epipelagic ...
TAATGGAGTTGGATGCCGTCATGGAGAGTGCTACTGCTGCTCGTGATAATGGATCGACCCGTTTCTGCATGGGGGCTGCATGGAAGGGCGTGCGTAAGGGCACCAAGCAGTTTGATGACGTGCTTGAGATTGTGCGCAACGTAGCCAGCCTAGGCATGGAAGTCTGCACCACACTTGGTGAGCTTGGTGCGGAAGAGGCTAAGCAGCTCAAGGAAGCTGGGGTCACAGCATATAATCACAACCTAGATACCTCACGTGAACATTATCCAAAGATTGTTAGCAGCCATACCTATGATGACCGCTTGAACACAATTCGCCACGCGCAGGATGCGGGCATGAGTGTTTGCTGTGGTGGTATTCTTGGACTTGGAGAAACTTCAGATGATCGTTTAAAAATGCTGGAGGTGATTTCTGAGTTTAACCCACAGCCTGAAAGTGTGCCGATCAACTCACTCATGCCAATGCCTGGAACGCCTCTGGCGGAATCTAGCTCTGTGGATATTTTTGATGTGGTGCGTATGATTGCCGTTACCCGCATCGCATGTCCAAAAGCCAAGGTAAGGCTTTCCGCAGGCCGCAGCAATATGTCCGAGGAGGGCCAGACGATGTGTTTCTACGCTGGATCAAACTCTATCTTTTATGGTGAAAAGCTGCTCACTACAGTGAATCCAGCTATCAAGAAGGATCTGAAGCTTATTGAGAAACTTGGCATTAACCCACTCAAGCCAAATCCTGAGATGGATGCTCCTGGTAAAGAGTGTGACAAGGAACTCTCTCCTTGTTGTAAATAAGGAATGTGCAAACAAGCAATGGATCGCATGTGCTTGGCACAAGGGTCCGCATGTTAAGAGCTCCTCTGGCAACCCCATTCCGTCAAAATGACTGAAAATTTTCACACGAAAGCAGATTGCCGGAGGAGCTCTTAAGTCATGAATATAGCGATTACTGGTATCGGCCTGACCAGTGGTCTGGGAGACGGCGCGCAAGCTCACCGCGAAAAAATGGCCGCTGGAGAGCATGCCCTGCGCCCACTTGCTAATCTGTTTGGTGATGATTCTCCCTATGCAGGCGTCAATGCTGCGTGGATTGAGAAGAGGGAAATAATGCTATCCCGTAAGTGGGCACCGGCATCAATGCTCTCTCTTCATGTTGCCAAGCAGGCAGTGGCTGATGCAGGCCTGAGCTCGGAAGATTTGGCGCATACTGCTGTCATTGTTGGTAGTAGCCGTGGCAACGCCGCAGGCTGGGTTTCGCAATGGCCTGAAAGACGTCCCTTTAAGCTGATGGCCGCGAGTAACTCCATGCACGGAGAGCTGGCATCGGTAGTCAGTATTGAGCTAGGTATTCGTGGCCCATGGCAAGTGATATCGAGTGGCTGTGCTGCCAGTCTAGATGCGATGGGCATGGCCTGGATGATGATCAAGCAGGGCATGGTGAAGCGGGCCATCGTTATTGGCGTCGAGCTGCCATTGATACCTGAAGTGTTGCAGGCGTATGCCGATACCGGAGTGCTGGCGACCGATATGGTCAATGATCCTTACTCGCCGCACACCAGTGGATTGTTTCCTGCTGAGGCGGGTGCTGCAGTGGTGCTCGAAGCAGTAGATCAGGACGCTTCAAATTCAAGGGGGCCCAAGACTTTAATGAGCGGCTACTGGTGTAACTCAGATGCTGATTCCCCGATAGGAATGCCAAGTGATGGTTCGGGTTTGCGAGATTGCCTCAAGCAGGCGCTGGCAGGCTTAGAGGATGAGCCGGCGATCGCTGCTATTTGTCCGCACGCCAGCGGTACGCTGCTGCATGCCAAGGCGGAGCTGGCGGCATTGAAGGCTGCGCTGCCCGTCGAGCCGACTATTTCCCTGCACCCACTTAAACCCTATACGGGGCACTCTGTCGGAGCTAACGGCGTGCTGGATTGCGCGATTCTGGCACATTACCTACAGGACCGAGAGCTGCCACCTAATCTTGAAGGCATCACTTGCCCCGGTCAGCCTTTCAGTCTTCAATCTAATGCGCTCTCAGCGCAAGGATCGACCGTTTTAAAAATAGCAGTTGGCATGGGCGGTCATAATTCGATTGTCTCACTGCGGTCCCCATCGATCAAATAATGCATATCTACATATCCATTGGTGAACAAAAATTGCGCCTGTTTGAGGGGGATGCATTGGTGGCCGAGTATGTGGTCTCGAGTGCGGCTAACGGCATTGGTTTTGAAGAGGGTAGCTATTGCACACCGACGGGACGCTTCGAGGTGAGTGAGAAAATTGGTGATGGCGAACCCTTGAGGACGATCTTTAAGTCGCGCAAGCCAATGGGGACATGGGACGGAACGCCGAGTGATGAGGATATGATTTTATCACGCATCCTGCGTTTGAATGGGCTGGATGCCCAGAATGCTAATAGCATGGAGCGTTACATCTACATTCACGGAACCAATCATGAAGCCTTGTTAGGTGAGCCAAGCAGTCATGGCTGTATCCGCATGGCAAATGCAGATATCGTTGAGCTCTTTGATCGCATTGAGGTTCGAGCGCCACTGGTGATTGGCTACTGATCGAGCTTTTTACGCACGTGTTCGAGAAGCTGTTGGCACCCGTCCTCAAGCATGTCGGCCACTAACTCAAAGCCCTCATCGCCGCCATAATAGGGATCGGGAACTTCGGCCATTTGATGGTCCGCGTGTTCGCAAAAGCTGGTAAACAAGATGACTTTTTGAGAGCTTTCAGCTGATTTTGCAAGAGCGCTCACTCCGGCGTGGTTTTCGCGATCCATGGTGAGGATCAGGTCGAAGTCGGAGTAATCGCTGGTGGTGAATTGTCTGGCAGCACCAATGCTGGGGATGTTGCGTTTGCGCAAGGTGTTGCTCATGCGTGCATCCGGTGACTTGCCGGGGTGATAGTCATGCGTTCCTGCTGAGTCGATGCGGATGCAGGTTTCAAGTCCGGCTTGTTCGACTTGATGGCGGAAAATATTTTCGGCGGCAGGGGAGCGGCAAATATTTCCGAGGCAGACAAAAAGAACGCTGAAGGTTTTTTGGGACATAGGTCTAGTATACGGTTCAGGGAAGTGAGCGGTTTTTACGCAGTAGCAGCCAGAGGAAGAATGGTCCTCCTAGAATAGCGGTGATGATGCCCACGGGCACCTCCGCTGCTGAGCTGATATTGCGAGCGAGGGTGTCACAGAGGGTGAGGAAGGTGGCCCCAAAAAGAAGCGAGGCGGGAATGAGGAACCGATGATTGGAACCGATGATGAGCCGGCAGATATGGGGTGCCATGATGCCGACAAAGCCGATAGGGCCGCAGACCGTGATGATGCCTGCCACCATCAGCGAGACGGCAAAAAAGAGTAGCTGGCGGCTGCGATCAACATTAACTCCTCGACTGGCGGCCATATCGTCTGTGATCGATAGTAGGTTGAGTTCGCGGTGCAGCAATGAGACGATCAGCACACCACTGATGATAAAGGGAGCCAGCTGCAGGACCGAGTCCATGCTGGCGCGGCTGATGTCACCCATGAGCCAGTGCAGGACACGAAATGAGCTGCCTGCGTCACTGAGATACTGTAGTAAGAGGATGAGGCTGGAAAAGAAAAAGCTAATGGCAACTCCGCCCAGTAGCATCGTCGTCGGAGAAAGCTTGCCTGAGGCGCGGGCGATTCCATACACCAGGGCGATAGAGAGAATAGCACCGGATAAGGCGGCCAAAGAGGTGCCAGAGAGTCCGAGCAGGCTGAAGTGAATACCACTCACAATAGCGATGGTAACTCCAAGGGATGCGCCACTTGCCACCCCCAAGGTGAAGGGTGTGGCTAAGGGGTTACGGAACAAGGCTTGAAAAACAACACCGCCGAGTGAGAGGCCCGCGCCAGCGAGTAATGAGAGCAGGACACGGGGCACGCGGATTTGCCAGAAGATGATGGCATCAATATCATCTGCACCGGGCCTAAAGATAACATCCCACTGCGGTAGGATGTGTCCGAGCCACGGTGTTACCAAAGCACACAGCAGGGTAATGCCGAGCAGGGCAACGAGCAGTTTGGATTTTGTGTGATCGGTCATGGTTTCTGAGACGGGCTTGGGAGCACCATGGGACGACCTGACTCAGGGTGGGGGTGCAGCAGCCAGTCAGCGTCAAAGATGTCCATCAAGGTTTGCTTTTGCATGAACGCATCGGCTTGAGTGTCGACCATAGTCTGGCCGGCCTTCATGCCGATAATGCGGTCAAATTCTGCCGATGCCCAGTTGAGATCGTGGGTGATGACGATCAGGCTGATGTTTTGCTCACGGGTGATTTTAGCCAGCAGGTCATGAATGATATCCCGTTGTTTGGGATCGAGGTGCGCCGATGGCTCGTCGAGTATGAGGGTAGGGGTCTGTTGGGCAAGGGCGGCGGCAATGCTGACCTTCTGGCGTTCACCGCCACTCATGGTGGAGAGTGCTTGGTGACGTAGGTGGCCTACCCCAGTGAGTTCAATGGCCTGCTCAGTGGCCTCCAGGCCTTCCTCATCGGTTTGCTTGAAACCACCTCCAGCTCCACGGCCACCTCCGTAAGCGTAGCGGCTCATACTGATGAACTCCATCGCGGTAAATGAGATGCGTTCGGCAAGTTGCTGAGGAACGTAGCTGATCTGGCGTGCAAGCTCAGTATGGCTGAGTTTGGAAAGTGGCCGGCCGTTGATTTCAATGTGGCCACTATCTGGCTGAGTCAGGCCGAGCAAACAGCGGATAAGGGTGGTTTTTCCGGCACCATTGGGACCGACGATGGCAAGCCTTTCACCCGCGCTGATAGCAAGGCTGGCGGCATCGAGTAGCTGGGTCGAGCCAATGCGCAGATTGAGATCTGATGCCTTGATGATATCTGTGGGTATGGCTTGCACGTTGGTTCAGGGATAGATGGCGCGGGCGAAGTGTTTGAGAGTTTGGGGGAAACGTGGCCCAGGAATCAAGTGCTGATCTCCATGAATGATCACCACACGTTGGTTGCTGACTGCCTTGAGTTCTTGGTAGCTATGCCACTGCGAGAGAAGTCGTTGTTTGCCGAGTTTGTTCCAGGTATCGGTATTGACGAGATCAATGATGACGTCTGGGTTGAGCTCGATGAGCTTTTCACGTGAGAGCATGGGAAAGGCGACTGGGCCTTGATAGGCATTACGTGCTCCGATCATCTGGACGAGTTCACGGTGGAACCCTGCACTGCCAGCAATGATCACCTGAGCAGGATGATCTGCAGTAGTGTCCCGACTGATACTGATGAGCACACGGGGCTGATCCGGCATGTTCTGATACGCAGATAACTGTTTGCTTACTGCGGAATTGATACCCGCGACTATTTGCCTAGCTTTGTCTGGGTGACCAAGCTCTTTACCGATGATCTTAATGGATTCGATAATGCCATCGGTATCGTCATGGCTGATATTGATGGTGTGAATACCCAGCTGCTCTAATTTCACAGCCAGAGTGGCTTGTTCTTTGAGCAAGATGACGCAGCTAGGCTGGAGTGAGATGAGCTTTTCATATTCAAGGTCAACATAGCCCCCAATGCTGGGTTTCTCTTTTGCCTCAGCGGGGTAGTTGGAGAAACGTGATACGCCGACTAGCTGGTTTTCAAGGCCAAGCAGATAGATGATTTCAACGATACTTGGAGAGAGGGCGACGATGCGTTGGTAGTTGTTATGCGGGCTTATGTGTTGTTCTGGATTGGTGGGCTCGGGTTGGAGCCATAATCGGGCATAGTAGCAGCCGATGAAGCTGAGCACGACGGCCATCATCAGTATGATGACTCTAGGGAATGTCCGTGCTGCAGGCATGAAGGTCTTGTAAATTTATTTAACGCTCTAGCTATTTAACGCTCTCGCATTAGGTGATATTCCTACCACTCAATGGTGACTCCTCCGAAGATGCCGCGTCCGCGCCCTGGGTAGGCACTGCCAAAGCCATTGTAATATTCGTAGTTTTTATCGAGAAGGTTCTCAGCACGAAGGTTGAGAGATACGTTGTCGTTGATTTTGTAATCACCATAGAGATTGACTATATAATACGACGGCAGGCTATTTCCTCCGTAGCTTCTTTGGTCGAGGTAGGATACGGTAAGCCCCGCCTGGATGCGCTCGCTGATTCTACCATAGATGCGGAGCCCTGCTGTGTTTTCGGGGATGTCAACGAGGGAGCGGTCAAGCCATGTATAGGTGAGCGCTATGTTGAGGCGCTCGTTGAGAAAGTTGGCTTCGGCCGATGCCTCGATGCCGCTCGTCTCAGAAGTTCCAGGCGTATTGGTATACTGTGAGCCAGTGCTGATGATCGCATTTTCTAAGCGATTACTAAAATAGGTCACGGCAAGTGTGTATTGGCCATCACAGAATGCTTGTTCAATGCCCAAGTCCCAGCCCAGTGATTCCACGGGATCAAGGTCAGAATTAGCTGCGATGCCAAATGTCGGGTTTCCGTTGAGTTCACTTGAATTTGGAATACGGAAGCCGTGGCCGAGACTGCCTCGAAAGGTCGTGTCGGTTTTATCGAGGCTGTAGGCACTGGCCAAGCGCCACGTAAAAACGCCATCATTGAAGCCGTTGCTGCCGTCATCACTATAGTCTTCCCAACGGAGGCCGCCGGAGACATTCCATTGGTCGGTGACATTCCAGATGTGATTCGTGTAGAGGCCTTTTTGTTTGCGTTCGCGATTATCATTACCTCCGAAGCTGTCCGTAAAGAGATAGTCTGACTTTTCATAGACAAGGCCGGCTATCGTCGTGTGTTGGGAATTCCATTTGATGGTGTTGTCCCAATAGGCTCCATATTTGGTGAGGGATTCATCATTAGCATAGGAAATGGTTGGTGGCTGAGAACCTGGATCATAAAATGAATCACCAGGAGCTCCGAAAGGTGGCGTGGGCGCTCGACTGACAAATTCAGATTCTTGGTCGAATATGCCCAGAGTTAACTTGCTGCTCCAGATGTCATTGATCTGATGTTCGGCGAAAAGGGTAGTGAGATTATAACGAAAATCACTATCGTCTGGTCCGGAGTAAAACGGTCCTGTCTGTGGGCCTTCATAAGTGGAGTCTGCTCCACGTAGGGTTAGGCCCATGCGAAGACGATTGTTCAATTCATAATCAAGACGGATTGAATAGGATTTCATTTCGAAGCTGTTGTGAGGTAGGTCGTTATCGGTCAGGTCATGGCCAAGAGAGATCGAATAAGATAGGCTCTCTGAAGATCCTTGTGCAGCGATTGAGGAGCTCCATGTATTGAAGGAGCCGGCTTCAACGTGAACACTGCCACTGTGGTCTCCTTCTCCCTTTTTAGAATAGAGGCCGAGAACGCCGCCGATAGAATCGCCACCATAGAGTGCCCCTTGGGGACCGCGCAAGATTTCGACACGAGATAATCCGCTGAGATTGCTTGAGCCAAGGAACTGCTTGCTGAGAACCAAACCGCTGTTAGTGTCGCTGATACGCATGCCGTCGACCACCATATGTGTATGAGTCGTACGTAATCCTCTTATGTATAGATCAGAGCTAGAGCCTTTTTGTCCGCCTACGGAATCAGAAGTGACACCAGGGACGAATTTGAGAGCCTGATCGAGAGAGCGGATCCCAGCTTCAGAGAGGAAATCTACATCCAGAACGCTGACAGAACTGCCCACCTGTGAAAGGGGAGTCGCTGTTCGATTAGCGATGATCGTTGTATCGGGAAGCTTTGCGGGATCCTGTTCGGCCGAAACGACGGTAGATACAGATACAAGGCAGAGGGCGATGAGAGATCCTGAGACGCGGTCATTGAGACGAGCGGGCAGGGCCGACTTAGTGGCACTCTTATGGAGTGCGTATGTTTTATTATTCATGGGTGTTGAGGGGTTCCTGTTTTACGCAGGAGATCACTCTAATCCTCATGGCTGGCATTCTGGCTTGTCATGTCACTCTCGTGTTATGACTTACAGTGGCGTAACCGCTCCAGAATGGCTTACATGTTCAATGCGAGCGTCACTGGATTCCCCATCTATTTCCTGCCCGTCAGTAGCGGGCCTCCATGAAGAGATCACATCATGTGTTGATGTGATAAATGTCTTTAGTGCTGAAAAAAACGAAAGGCAACATGATTACAAAAATATTCTCAGTATGTAGTTGAATGCAGTTGCAATATGGTGAAGTATTATATTGTAATTTTTCCTAACAAAAAAACCCATCAACCACTGATTGAAAAATGACCGAAAGTGAAAAAATAGAACTGAGAAAAGCCCTTATAGGTCAGCAGCAAGACGTCTTGGCCGATGTTAACCGACACAGTAAGAAGACAGGCTCAGGTGTTATTGCAGATGAGACCGAGAGGGCTGACAAAATTGCCGAAAACATGGTAGAACATCAGCTTGGCTTCTCAGAGAGCAAGCTGTTGGAAAAAATCGAATACGCTTTGGATCAGCTTGATCACGGCACATACGGCATATGTGATGATTGCCAACAGGAAATCAATATCGAGCGCTTGAAGGCCAAGCCATCGGTCTCACTGTGTATTGCTTGTCAGACAGCTAAAGAACAAGGAAGATAAAGCTAAAGTGTGCGCTAGGGCTTCTAGGGCTCCTAGCGCAGGGCATGGGCATTGAAGCCGATGGCGGCTATGCTAATTAGCGGCAGGCTTGGGTGCAGCAGGCTTGGGTGCCGCCGCAGGTTTTGGTGCAGCCGCAGGTTTTGGCGCAGCAGCAGGCTTGCTTGAGGCTCCCAAGATGACTTGAGGTGTAAGCTTATCTTGATCTTCCTCTTCGAGCCCTTGCTGAGCTTCTTGGTGTTTGTCAGTGAGCGTTTTTTCCAGTGACTTGGCGGCGGCCTCGGTAACCTTGGTATTCCACAGGTATACTTTTTTCAACGAGCTCATGGGCTCCAGGTTCTTAATGCCTGCATCAGTGACCGCTGTGCTGTGAAGGTTCAAAACCGCGAGCTGATTGAGTTTCTGAATTTCAGGCAAAGATGAGTCGGTGATACTTGTTTGGTTGAGTTTGAGTGATTTCAAGCTGGCAAATTCACCAAGGCTAAAGGCAGCAGCATCGGTAATGGCAGTGGCACTGAGGTCGAGCTCGGTGATGTCAGCGGCGGCATCTTTGAGAATCTCGAGGCTTTCATCATTGAAATCCTTACGGTAGCTGACGGCAGAGAAAGACAGGTTGGTGCTATCCTTGGAAATATAGTTGAGCGAGCCAGCATACTTTTCGTTGACCGACTTCAAGGATGAGGCAAGGCGGGCGCGCTTGGCCTTCATAGTAGCAATGCGCTCTTGTTTAGCTTTTTCAAGAGCTGCTTTCTCACGAGCGATCTGCTCTGGTGTTTTGAGCGTATTAAGAGCTGCTGTAATTTCCTCGGGCACTTCAAGAGCACTGAGGGTGTCTGATTCAGGCGCTCCGATTTCAACCCACCATTTGAGGATTTGAATTTCTTCTTCGGTAAGCTGTTTTTTGCCCTCGGGTGGCATGTGTAGATCGTCTTCAAGAGGGAGGTGCAGGTAGGCGACCATGGCGCTGTTCTTGGTATCTCCGGGAATCAAGCAGTCAGTCTCTTCGCCGCCGTCGAGCAGAGCAGCGTAGCTGTCCATGCGCAGACCGCTTTTCTGTTTGGTCTCACCGTGGCAGGTAATGCACTTTTGCTCCAAAATGGGATGAACAATGTTGGTGTAGAGGATGGGATCAACGATCACTTCAGCCGTGTCGGCTTCTTCGTCGAGCTTCCATGGGGCTTTGTCGAGTGGGTCGCCGTGGGTGATTTGACCACCGTGATGGCCTGCGCTCATCATCATGGCAGTCGTTAGGAATAGGCCGACGATGTAGGAGGGTTTGGCAAATTTACCCATGAGGCCAATGTCAGAGGTGTACTTAACAAGGAAAGTGGCAATAAGAAGGATGGTGAAGATGATGCCATCTCGCTTGTGTTCCTCAATGAGCTCGCCGGAGAAGTCTCCAGTCAGGTAGAGGCAGTAGCCGAAGGCGACGGCAAAGACACCAGTGGCTGATGCGAAAAATAAACCCAGTGTGGTATTGGGGGTGTATTTCCCGAAGGTGATCAAGCGCAACACTTCCATGAGCAGGACCAGCATTAAGGCGCCAATCGGAAGGTGCAAAAAGAGGGGGTGAAATTCACCGAGAAAGCCGATCCATTTGCCAATCGTGGTGGTGGCGCTCTCGCTAGCCATTCCGATTTCCCCGAGGGTAGGCATGATGGCAACAAGCAGAATAGCAAGGAAACCAAGAATCAACACGGGCACAAAGAATTTTTTCTGGGCTGTGCATTCGCAGGCTCCACAGTCTGAAGATGTAGATTTGGCAGTATCTTGACCCTTTTTATCGGCCTTTTCTGCGGCCTTTTTCCCGTTGTCCTTGTTGGGTTTTTGATCGTTTTCGCCTGCGTTTTTATCCATGATATTTCATTTACGTTCCACTCAGTGAGAGTCTTGCGAAAAACCTACACAAATACAGCAGGAATTGTAGTGTTAAATTAGTTTTGCGCAGAAAAGAAAATTAGCCGAGGCTAATTTCAACTTGACGGTCTCAGTCTTCTGTTTTAAGAGGCTTCATGACAAAAAAGATAGTGGTCATTATCGTGGTCATCGGTGCTCTGGTCGGTGGTTTGTCTTGGATGCTGCAGAAAGAGCAGGACGTGTCGCCTAGCTCAGCCAACGGGGAGGGCAAACTGAGGGTGGTGACGACCACCACCATGGTGACTGATATGGTCAAGATCATCGGCGGAGATCGCATTTTGGTTGAGGGTTTGATGGGGCCAGGTGTCGACCCGCATAGCTATCAAGTGACATTTAGAGATACGGCGGCGCTGCAGGGTGCGGATATTATCTTTTATAGCGGCCATCATCTGGAGGGAAAGATGCAGGATGTTTTGGAGAAAAGAGCAAAAAATCATGGTGGCGTGTTTGCGGTCACTGACGGCATTGCAGAGGCCGATTTGTTAAAACCAGAGGAAGAATTCCAAGGTTACTACGATCCACATATCTGGGGGGATCCAAAGCTTTGGGCTCAGTGCCTCAGCGTTGTTGTTGATGCTTTATCGGAGGCTGATCCAAAAGGTGCTGACCAATACAAAGAGAGGGCAGCGGACTATGCCGGTGAGCTTATCGCTTTGCATGATTGGGCACAGGCAAGGGTCGGTGAGATCCCGCCAGGACAAAGAGTGCTGGTTACTAGTCATGATGCCTTTCATTATTTCGGTAAAGCTTTTGCGATTCAGGTTAGAGGATTGCAGGGGGTGTCTACTAATTCTGAATCGGGCTTGAAAGATAGGTCTGATCTCGTCGACTTCATCCAGCGGCGTGCATTGAAGACTATTTTTCCTGAGTCGAGCGTCAATGCCAAGGGCATCAGAGCTGTTGCGGCTGAAGCGGGTGTTCAGGTCAGCAAGCATGAGTTATTTTCTGATGCGATGGGGGAGCTCGGAGATACGGTGACACTGCATGGGGAAACCTATGATAAAGGAACCTACATCGGCATGATCAAACATAATGTGAATACGCTGGTGGACGGCTTGAAGTGATCAGTGCTTGCTGGTATTAGCAGGGTAGTCAATTTGATGAGAGAACAGTAGTAAGAGTAATAGCGATAGTAATAGCAATGAGTGACGAACAACAACCTGCGCTGGAAACCCACGACCTTACGGTAACTTACCATAAGCGACCTGCACTGTATGGTATTGATGTAGCAGTGCCGGCTGGCAGCTTGGTCGGTGTTGTCGGGCCCAACGGCGCAGGCAAGTCGAGCTTCATCAAAGCGGTGATGGGCGTTGTGCCCTCATCAGGTGGCTGGGTCAAAGTGTTTGGCAAGCCGTTGCGAGAGAATCTACATCGTGTTGGTTATGTTCCTCAGCGGGAGAGTGTCGACTGGGATTTTCCCGTCACCGTGATGGATGTTGCTCTGATGGGAACTTATGGTGGATTGGGTTTATTTCGTGGACCGGGCAAGGCCGAAAAAAGGCGTGCCTCTGAGGCACTCGAGAAGGTTGGCATGCTGCCCTATTCGAACAGGCAGATCGGTAATCTGAGTGGTGGCCAGCAACAGCGGGTATTTCTAGCTCGCGCGCTGGCTCAAGATAGCGATCTGTATTTGATGGATGAGCCGTTTGTTGGAGTGGATGCGGCGACTGAAGCAGCTATAGTGACGCTACTTCGCGAAATGCGTGAGCGCGGTAAAACAGTCATTGTAGTTCATCATGATTTGCAGTCCGCAGGTGAGTATTTTGATCGTTTGCTACTTCTCAATATGCGGCTTGTTGCCTTTGGCGAAGTAAAGGATGTCTACACACCTGAGCTGCTACAAAAGACCTATGGCGGGCGCCTGACCATTCTTAGTGAAGTCGCAGATCGGGCTGCCAAATTATAAAGATCAGCATGGTTCAAGAGATGTCAGTTTTAGCTTCTGCCGTTGATTTTCTGATACCGGCTGGCGGTAGCGCTAAAGCGATGATGGCGGCGGTATTACTGGGCGCTGGTTGTGGTTTGCTGGGTTGTTTTGTTGTCCTGCGGCGAGTTGCTCTCATGGGTGACGCGGTCTCTCACGCGGTTCTTCCGGGGGTGGTGGCAGGTCTGATCTACAGCTCAGAGCGTAGCCCGGGAGTGATTTTTGTATTCGCTGCCACAGCAGGTTTATTGGGGGCTGGTTTAGTGCGCTTGATGATGATGAGCACGCGCTTGAAGTCGGACGCAGCATTGGGAATTGTGTTAGCGACATTTTTTGCCTTTGGCATCATGTGGCAATCCAGAAATCAGCAGGACACGGTTGGGGTCATGAATTTTCTTTTTGGTAATGTTGGCTCGATTGACGCCAGTGATTTGCGGATGATGTTGATGACGACCTTGGTTCTTGTGGTGACGATGTTTTTTCTGCGGCGCCCCTTGTTAGTAATGAGTTTTGATGAGGGTTTTTCTAGAGGGCTTGGCTACCCTGTGAAATTACTCAATGGCGTGTTTTACTTTTTGCTGACCTTTTCGGTGGTGGTGGCATTGCAGGCGGTGGGGGTGGTGCTGGTCTCTGCCATGCTGATTACTCCAGCGGCGGCGGCCTATCTCCTTACCGATCGCTTTGACCGCATGTTGCTGTTGTCTGTGTTGTTTGGTGTGCTTTCTGGGCTTGCCGGCGGCGTTGTCTCGGCTGAGGTCAATGGGCTGCCCACGGGTCCCGTAATCGCCCTGTCAGCCACAGCGCTGTTTGCGGGGGTTTATCTCGTAGCCCCTCGGCACGGAGTATTGTCGAAGGCATGGCGCACCTTCAGGCGTCGGATGCGTGTCAGAAGGGAAAATACGCTAAAGGCTATTTATCAAATCCATGAGGGCGAGGGCTTTGTCCACGAAGAGGTGAGTGTCTTAATGCTAGCTCGCAAGAGGGGGCAGACTGAGGATGCCGTGAGGAGGGATTGCAAGGCGCTGCTGAGTCGTGGCTTTATTGATATGGCTGAGGATGGTGTCTCCTTGCACTTAAGCCGCTTGGGTTGGAAGCGGGCGATGGAAATTGTCCGCAATCATCGTCTGTGGGAGCTCTATCTGACCAATGAAGCTGACTATGCCGAAGATCACGTGCATGAGGATGCAGAGAAAATAGAGCATATCCTAGAGCCCGGTACTGTTCGCCAACTTGAGCAGCATCTTGATTTCCCCGAGCTGGATCCGCACGGTAAACCCATTCCGCAGCCAAGACACTTGGTTGCTCAGCCTCTTCTCACTCGTTGATGAACATGATCGAATACATCACCTTGCCATGGGAGGTTCTCGGCATTGGAGCTCTTTGGCTGATTCTGATGGCCTTCTTTGTCGCCTTGCCGTGTTCGCAGATGGGTTCGTTTTTGATTTTGCGGCGCATGGCACTCACTGGTGATGCGATCAGTCACAGTGTGTTCCCGGGCGTGGTTATCGCATTTTATATCACGGGGGATCTAGCCTCGCCTTGGCTCATTATCGGTGCGGGGCTAGCGGGTTTGGCCTCCACGGTGTTTATTGAGCTGATTCACAAGTGGACCAGGGTGAAGCAGGATGCTGCCACGGGCATCTCATTCACAGCGCTCTTTGCGCTCGGGGTTTTGTTGATGGAGTTGTTGCTGGGTAAAAATGTGGACCTCGATTTAGAGTGTGTTTTGCATGGCCGCTTGGGACTGCTGCTGGAGGATGATCGGGTAGCGCTCTTTGGGCAGATGGTTCCCGCGCCCGTTTTGGTCATGGCTGGGGTGGCTTTGGTCACCATGGTGCTATTGTTCTTTTTTTACCGGGTGATGATGTTGAGTTCATTTGATGCCGATCTCGCCGCGTCTTATGGTTACCGACCTGCCGTGATTCATTATGGCATGATGTTTGTGGTATCCTTTATCGTTGTGGCAGCATTTCAGGCGGTTGGTGCTATTTTAGTCATCGCATTACTGATCCTACCTGGAGCAGCAGCCTACCTGTGCAGTTACCGTCTTAAGGTAATGCTGCTCATTGCAGCGCTGCACTCTTTGCTTTCGGCGGTAGGCGGCTTGTATTTGCACGTTTGGTTTAACTCCAACATGGCGGCTTCAGTTGTGGTGAGTGGTGGCGTGTTATTTGTGCTGGCATGGCTGCTTGGGCCGGTGGATGGAGTTCTCTGGAAATGGTTAAAAGAGGATGTTGCCACCCCCGAGGAATCAAGCGATTAGGTTGGAAATAGGCTATCTTGACACATTCGGCTTGCCCCCAATAGCTGCTAAGGGTAGGTCAGTGGCCCCGCATTCAAGGGATATTACCAATAACACATTATGGCTATTCAACGCGCTCTGCTCTCTGTTTCCGACAAGTCCGGTCTGGTCGACTTCGCCAAAGGACTCGATAAACACGGTATCGAATTGCTCTCCACGGGAGGCACTTCCAAAACACTACGCGAGGCTGGCCTCACGGTTATCGATGTTTCCGACTTCACTGGTGCTCCCGAGCTCTTCGAGGGACGCGTTAAGACACTGCACCCCAAAGTGCACGGCGGCCTCTTGCATAAGCGTGATGATGACGAGCACCTCAAGCAGGCTAAAGATCATGACATCCCGCCGATTGATCTGGTGGTTGTTAATTTGTATCCTTTTGAAGAAACCGTAGCGAAGGATGATGTCACTCTTGAGGAAGCCATTGAGAATATTGATATCGGTGGTCCCTCCATGCTGCGCAGCGCAGCAAAAAACTACAAGTCAGTCACCGTGGTGACAGACCCCAAGGATTATGATCGGATACTTGCTGAGATGGATGAGCACGATGGTGACACCTCCCACAAGCTGCGTGAGGAGCTGGCGCTAAAGGTGTTTCTGCGCACCTCTACCTACGACACCGCGATCACTAATTACCTCTCTCAGGCGGGAGAAGGAACACGCTCTCAGTTTGTCATCAGCCTGCCACTCGATCAGGAGCTGCGCTATGGGGATAATCCACATCAGCCAACCGCACTGTATGGTGATTTTAGTAACGTCTTTACTCAACTACAGGGCAAGGAGCTTAGCTATACCAATGTCATTGATATTGAAGCGGCATCCGAGCTGATTACTGACTTCGTTCGGCCAACGGTGGGGATCCTTAAGCACACGAATCCGTGTGGCCTCGGTCAACATGATGATGATTTACGCAAGGCCTGGCAGCTTGCCTATGAGACTGACACACAGGCGCCGTTTGGTGGTGTGATCGTGGTCAACCGTCCGCTTACAGAAGGCCTCGCCCGCATCATCTCATCGATTTTCACGGATGTGATCATAGCGCCTGACTTTGAGCCTGAGGCTCGTGCTATTTTACAAAAGAAGAAGAACTTGCGTTTGATTAAGCTCAATAGCGATGCATGGGAAGCGGTCAGAAAAGACCCTGTTATTCGTTCCGCTCCAGGAGGTCTGATGGTGATGGGTCGTGACCACACTGCCTTAGGTCTCGATAACATCGAAGAGCGTGTAGTCACCAAGCGTCCACCAACGCAGGATGAAATCAGAGCAATGCGCTTCGGCTGGAGGGTTGTCAAACACGTCAAATCCAATGCCATTGTTTATTCAGGCATGGATCGCACACTTGGAATTGGTGCAGGACAAATGAGCCGTGTCGATTCCTCCCGCATTGCTGTGTGGAAGGCGAATGAAGCTGGCTTGTCTCTCAAGGGCAGCATCATGGCATCCGATGCGATGCTTCCATTTGCTGATGGACTCAATGCTGCGATCGAAGCCGGTGCTACGGCATGTATCCAGCCTGGAGGTTCCATCCGTGACGAGGAAGTGATTGCCGCCGCTGACGCAGCAGGCATCGCCATGGTCTTCACCGGTCATCGTCATTTCAAGCACTAGTCTGATACAAGGTCGCTGGTTCAAGCTGGGCAAGCAGCCTGGCTCGAGCTGGTACATCACGTCGGGTTCTGCCTGTGAGAAATAGGCATTGACGGATTTCGCTTATACGCGGAGGTTATAAGCGTTATCCCATGACCCGCATGATGAAAATTCTCTGCATAAGCGTGCCGCCAATTGTTGTTCTGACTCTGTATTTTTCTCAGACTAATGGTGCTCAAGGGGCATCTGAAGTCTCAGCAAAACCACAGTATGTGGCCGAGGCACCGCTGCCAAAGGGTTGGCCTGAACCCGGCCCATACAATGAAGTCTCTTTGAAGAGTTTTCCCGCATACCGCGTAGCGTATACCGATGCTTTCAGTAGTAGTTTTGCATTTTGGCGTTTGTTCCGCCACATCAAGCGCGAGGGCATTCCGATGACTTCACCCGTTGAGATGGGCATGAAGGAGAAAGGAAGTAAGGGTGAGAAATTGGGCATGAAGTCGATGAGCTTTCTATACCAAGATGAGGAGGTCGGTAAGCTCGGCAAGGATGGTAGAAAAATTGAAGTGCGAGATGTGCCGGCGATGCAAGCTTTCAGCTACACGTGGCAGGGGGACAAGAATGGAACGACTATGCAGAAGGCAAAATTGGCACTGGATGAGGCAGTCCAAAAGGCGGGGCTAAGGAGTGAAGATTACCGGGTGATGGGCTACAATGGCCCCCGAACTCCCGACGCTAAAAAGACCTGGGAAATGTTATTGGTGTTGCCGGCTAAAGCGCAACTCCAACCGCCTGCAGAAAAACCTTAGCAGGCACATATTCATGGAAATTTCACTGGTTTATCCGCATCAGCTTTACAAAGAGCACCCCGCGCTGGACAAAAAACGTCCTGTGTTTCTCATCGAGGAACCCCTGCTTTATGGCAGTGATAGCAAGTGGCCGATTGAGCATCATGCTCGCAGACAGGCCTTACTTCGAGAAGCCGGCGTGCTCTATGTTGATGGGTTAGCGGTTTCTGGCTACAATGCTGAAATCATCGAAATTCCATCTGGCCAAGCGCACAGCTGCGACTTGCTAGATAAGCTGCCTGGCAAGCTCAGCACCATCCATGTAGCCAAGGTGGTCGATGACTTGATCAGCCGGCGCTTACAGCAATGGTGTGATCAGAAGGGCATCAATTTACTGTGGTATGAAACACCCAACTTCCTCACGCCTGAGGACTGGTGGCGTGGATACCTAGAGGGCAAAAAGAAACCCTTCATGGCGCATTTTTATCAAGCGCAGAGAAAGCGCATGGGTATCTTGCTTGATGAGAATGGGAAACCCGAGGGCGGATCCTGGAGTTATGATGAGCTCAACCGCAAAAAACTTCCCAAGACCTATATCGAGCCCAAGCTGCCTGAGGTTAGAGCATTCAGCGCGGAAACAACGGCCTGGGTGAAAGAGCATTTCCCGAATGCTTGGGGTGAGTGCAGCATGGGGCTGCCCAGAACACATGAGGAGGCAGAGGCTTGGCTTGAGGTCTTCTTACAGGAACGCTTTGAGCTCTTTGGTGACTATGAGGATGCTATTTCTACGCGCTACTCTACTCAGCAGCACTCCTTGTTAACGCCGATGCTCAACATAGGATTATTAGATCCAAGTTATGTGGTGCAGCGCGCCATCGATTACGCCAAAGAACACGATGTGCCGCTCAATTCGCTGGAGGGTTTTGTCCGGCAGGTGATTGGTTGGCGTGAGTTTATGCGCTGCATGTATGAGCTGCATGGACGAGAGATGCGGGTGTCTAATTTCTGGGGATTTACCCATGAGTTGCCAAAGTGTTTTTACACAGGTCGCAGTGGCTTGCCGCCGGTGGACCGTGCGATCAAAGAGTTACTCAAAACCGGCTACTGCCATCATATCGATCGGCTGATGGTGTTGGGTGTGATTTTTCAGCTCTGTCATGTCAAGCCGACCGCGGTTTATCGTTGGTTCATGGAGATGTTCATTGACGCCTATGACTGGGTCATGGTGCCGAATGTCTATGGCATGAGTCAGTTTGCTGATGGGGGTAAATTTGTCACCAAACCCTATGTCTGTGGATCAAACTACATTCGTAAAATGTCAGATTATCCCAAAGGTGACTGGTGTGATATCTGGGACGGATTGTTCTGGGACTTCATCGACTCTAATCGCGACTTCTACAAAAAACAACCGAGGCTGGGTATGATGACCATGCAGCTCGATAAGATGGCGCCTGAGAAACTGCAAGCTCACAGAGATAATGCTGCGGCTTATCGTGAAAAGATCCATTCGGGATGGCAGTCTGAGCAGGGTGATGAACCAAGCGAGCTTGCGCTATGACCAATAACCCCTCCATAAAGACCAAAAACCTAACGATAATCGTAGTGCTTTTATGGGCCTCGCTGAATCTACTCAGCGCTCAAGAAGCCAGCGAGCCATTGGCTGAAAAAACAACTACAAATATGCTCATCGATTTTACGGACAAAAAGGCAGGCCATCAAATGAATGTCGTTAACGATGGTGTCATGGGAGGGCTTTCTCAAGGGACCATCGAAATGACGCAGAACGACAGCTTGCTTTTCAAGGGGAATATCTCGCTGCAAAACAACGGAGGTTTTTCTTCGTTTAGAATCGCAGGTAAGCAATGGGATCTCAGTGCATGGAAGGGTGTCGAGATTCTCGTGAAAGGAGACGGAAGAGCGTATGGTTTGCGCGCAATAACGGATGAGGAATATCTCCGCTCGTCGGTGTCCTTCACCGCT
>Ga0206126_10002664_pt1 | contig 18995 bp, 16 predicted proteins | sample Helgoland_Spring_5_FD_148621 | JGI IMG/M metagenome (GOLD analysis project Ga0206126, IMG submission 148621) | Pelagic subsurface seawater microbial communities from Kabeltonne, Helgoland, North Sea - Helgoland_Spring_Bloom_20160412_1 | ecosystem: Environmental > Aquatic > Marine > Epipelagic ...
TCTTACCTTTTGAATCATTATGTTTTAGCCTTAATGTATTCTCTTATAGAAAGATATTAATAATTCTTTTTTTCCTTGATTTATATGAAAACACGAATACTTTTCAATTATTAACTTTTTTTTAGTGGTAGTAATTCCTTCTTTACTTCCTTAAAAGTTTTTTTAAAAGTATCTTTGTCATTCAGAATGAATGATAATTAAAGTCTCTACAATGAGTTTTAAAAAACAAGATATATACAAAGCATTAGAAACGATTACAGCTCCAGGAGAGGGTAAGAGTTTAATTGAAAATAAGAACATTACAAATGTTGTTACTTTTGGCAACGAAGTGATGGTAGATGTTACAATTAGCAACCCTACTTTGCAGGCGAAAAAGAAAATTGAATCAGAGATTATTAATGCAATTAAAACGAATGTTGATGAAAATATTGATGTAAAAATCAATTTAAAAGTAGAAAAACCTGCAGTAAAAGAAAATCCGAATCAAATAAGAGGAAAAGAAATTCCTAATATTAAAAACATTATTGCAATTGCATCAGGAAAAGGAGGCGTGGGGAAATCTACAATTACCTCAAATACAGCAATTACTTTAGCTAAGATGGGGTTTAATGTAGGGGTTTTAGATGCAGATGTTTACGGGCCATCGCAACATATTATGTTTGATGTAGAAAAAGCAAAACCACTTTCTGTTCAAGTCGAAGGTCGTTCTAAAATGCAGCCTGTAGAAAATTACGGAGTTAAATTATTGTCTTTAGGTTTTTTTACAAATCCAGATCAAGCAGTAATTTGGCGTGGACCAATGGCATCAAAAGCCTTAAATCAATTAATATTTGATGCAGATTGGGGAGAATTAGATTTTTTATTGATTGATTTACCTCCAGGAACAGGAGATGTTCACTTATCTATCGTGCAGGCATTACCAATTAACGGCGCCGTTGTAGTAAGTACACCACAAAATATAGCATTAGCAGATGCTAAAAAAGGTGTCGCTATGTTTCAACAAGAAAACATTAACGTTCCTGTATTAGGAATCATAGAAAATATGGCCTATTTTACGCCAGAGGAGTTGCCAGACAATAAATATTATATCTTTGGAAAAGATGGAGCAAAAAATTTGGCAGCTGATATAAAAACTAAATTTTTAGGTGAAATTCCATTAGTACAAAGTATTCGTGAATCTGGAGATGTTGGACACCCTGTGGCTTTGCAAGAAGGAACCGTTTTGGAAAAATCATTTAATGATATTACTAAAGAGATGGTTTCAGAATTATTAAAAAGAAATGCGAACTTGCCACCAACAGAAATTGTTAGAATTACAACAATGAGTGGTTGTAGTACAGTTAAAAAATAAGATTATGACAGCAGAAGAAACATTAAATAGTGTAGAAAAAGCGTTAGATGAAATTCGTCCGTTTTTAATGAGTGATGGTGGTAATATTAAGCTTTTATCTATAGAAGATAATATTGTTAATGTTCAATTAGAAGGCGCTTGTACAGGTTGCTCTGTAAATCAAATGACATTGAAAAATGGAGTAGAAGCAACTATTAAAAAATATGCCCCTCAAATACTAGAGGTCGTAAATATTTCGTAAGCACAGAAAAATATATTTTTGGATGTTTTCTAAAAGAGTTAAAATTTACGCAACTATTACTCTTATTTTTAAAACAAGTAAAAAAGATGCTCTGCGTTTAGCGTGTTATTTAAAATATATAAAAGACCTCATAAGAATATAATCTTATGAGGTCTTAAAAAATAAAAAAATGATTACAACAGATATATTAATTATTGGTGCAGGTCCTACAGGATTGTTTACTGTTTTTGAAGCAGGTTTATTAAAACTGCGTTGTCATTTAATAGATGCATTGCCGCAAGCTGGTGGGCAATGTTCAGAAATTTATCCTAAAAAACCTATTTATGACATTCCTGCATATCCAGAAATTTTAGCAGGAGATTTAACACATAAACTAATGGAACAAATTAAACAATTTGAACCAGGTTTTACGCTAGGAGAGCGTGCAGAAACAATAGACAAGCAAGAAGATGGAACTTTTATTGTAACAACAAACAAAGGAACAGAACATCATGCAAAAGTAGTTGCAATTGCTGGTGGTTTAGGTTCTTTTGAACCAAGAAAACCTCCGATTCCTAATATTGCAGATTTTGAAGATAAAGGAGTAGAATACATCATTCGAGATCCAGAATTTTATAGAGATAAAAAAGTAGTAATTTCTGGTGGTGGAGATTCTGCTTTAGATTGGTCTATATTTTTAACAGATGTAGCATCATCTGTAACTTTAATTCACAGAAGAAATGAATTTAGAGGCGCTCTAGATTCTGTAGATAAAGTACAAGAATTAAAAGATGCAGGTAAAATTACAATGATTACTCCTGCAGAAGTAAAGGGAATTGTTGGCACAGATAAAGTAGTAGGTGTTTCTGTTGTTCAGAAAGGAGAAGAACCATGTACTGTTGAAACAGACCATTTTATTCCGCTGTTTGGTTTATCACCAAAACTAGGTCCTATTGCAAATTGGGGATTAGAAATTGAGAAAAACGCTATTAAAGTAGACAACTCGTTAGACTATCAAACGAATATTCCGGGTATTTATGCAATTGGAGATGTAAATACATATCCAGGAAAATTAAAGTTAATTTTATGTGGTTTTCATGAAGCAACATTAATGTGTCAAAGCGCTTACAAACGTATTTTTCCGGATAAAAAGTACGTAATGAAGTATACAACAGTTGGCGGTGTTCAAGGTTTTGATGGAACAAAAAAAGAAGCTCCAAAAGCAGTAATAAAAAAGATTGATTAAATACCTTGGTTTACAAATGGTGTTTTTAAATCCGCAAAGTTTTGAATAACCTCATCATTTTTTTAGTTTTATTTAATCGTTATAAGTATATATGAAATTTCAGTATTTTTCTGGCTCCATGTTCATCAACTAAATAATTACGAATCTAGTATGAAGTTAACTATTAAATGTTCTCAATCGGTTTCACAAATTGTTTTGAAACTTTTATAAATATAATTGTTATTTAGAATAAATAATAACTAGCTTTGCATAATGGAAATTTTAAGTGACGTAACGTTCAATATTCAACTTAGAAAGAATACTTTTTGTAACTATCAACTAAAGGTAGATCAAAAAATAATGACACTTAGTTTTCCACAAATACTTCAATTAAGACATAAAATTAATAATTTAACATCTGAAGAAAATCTAGAACACATTATTCAAAATGAAAATTATGTTCTATTGTTTATTGCAGATAAAAAGTATTTATTATTTTTAGAAATCCCGAAATTATTAGATTTGAAAGAAGAGTTATCATACTGCTTTCAAAGCTTTTAAATAAGAACTATTTTTATTTAGATTCTCTTTAAATTTTATAGCGGTTTAAAAGCAGTCATAAAAATCGGTATATTTGTCTTAAAACCGAATAATATGAAGACAGCCATAAGAAAACAAATGACCATTAGTACAGAGGTAATGGATTTGTTGAACGATCAGATATCTTTAGAAATGCATGCGTCTGCTTCTTACTTAGCAATGGCATCTTGGTGTGACCAGCGCGAATTATTGAATAGCAAGGCTTTTTTTTACAAACAGTCTGAAGAAGAAAGAGGACACGCAATGAAAATTTTCGAATTTGTGAATGATGCGGGTGGTGCAGCTATTTCTCCTGCAATTCCTGTTGTAAATAATGATTTTGAGGGATTAAGAGAAATTTATGAAGCTTCTCTAGATCAGGAAATTGAAGTAACACAATCAATTTATAAATGCTTTAAAAAAGCAAGAAGTGTAGATGATTTTGCATCTGAAGTATTTTTACAATGGTTCGTTTCAGAACAAGTTGAAGAAGAAGATACTGTTAGAGGAATTTTAGACACGTTTGATTTAATGGGAGATATGCCATTAAAAATGATTGATGAGCGTTTACCTAAGGAATAACAGCCTTATCTCGTAAAATATAAAATCTAAAGCTTAATTGCTTTAGATTTTTTTTTGAACTTTAAATAAAATTTACCTCAAAATATAGAGTCAATCTGTAATTATTTGTTGTGATAGCTCTATTTGATTGTTTTCACAAATAGCTAATCTGTAAAAATAACCTTTGCTCTGCAATTCATTAGACTCTTTAAACCTCAACAATATGTTAAGTTTCAAATGAATATTCTGTATATTTGTTTGTATTGCAACTAAAACAGTCAAAAAATGAGCTGGTTAGATCTTCTTATATTATTAAAATTCTTAATAAAAAGAAATCCTGAATAAGGTATTCATGTCATAATTAGTTATAACATGTAACAACTTTTGTGTTGTTACCAGTATTCACGAATCTATTTATACACAAGAAAACATGCCTTTTTATCATAAATTAGGGAATATTCCACCTAAAAGACATACACAGTTCAGAAAAGCAGATGGTAGTTTGTATTACGAGCAATTGTTCGGTACAATTGGTTTCGATGGAATGTCCACCAATTCCTATCACGAGTATAGACCTACTATGGTCAAAGAAATTAGAAAGCAATATTCTGTAAAACCAAAAATTGCGAAGGCAAATAATATTCAATCTTACAGATTTAGAGGATTTCAAGTTCCTCCAGAAAACGACTATCTAGAAAGTAGAAAAATCGTTTTAACAAATTCTGATTGTAATATTATTCTTTCAGCGCCACAAAAATCTACTTCAGATTATTTCTATAAAAATACGGACGCAGATGAGGTAATTTTCATTCATAAAGGTACTGGAAAATTAAGAACACATCTCGGAAATTTAGATTTTAAATACGGTGATTATTTAGTAATTCCACGTGGAATTATTTATAAACTAGATTTTGATGATGAAAACAACAGACTTTTTATTGTTGAATCCTATTCGCCGGTTTACACACCAAAAAGATACAGAAACTATTTTGGTCAATTATTAGAGCATTCACCATTTTGCGAACGCGATTTGCGACGACCAGAAGAATTAGAAACACATAACGAGCTCGGAGATTTTTTAATTAAAGTAAAAAAGCAAGGTGAAATTATAGAAATGATTTATGCTTCACATCCTTTTGATGTGGTTGGTTACGACGGTTATAATTTTCCATATGCATTTTCAATTCACGATTTCGAGCCCATCACAGGGAGAATTCATCAGCCACCACCGGTGCATCAAACTTTTGAAACAAATGCATTTGTAATTTGCAGTTTCGTGCCTCGTTTATACGATTATCATCCAAACTCAATTCCTGCACCTTATAATCACAGCAATATAGATTCAGACGAAGTTTTGTATTATGTAGATGGCGATTTTATGAGTAGAAACGATATTGATCAAGGTCATATTTCTTTGCATCCCGCAGGAATCCCTCATGGTCCGCATCCAGGAACAACAGAAAAAAGTATTGGAAAAACAAAAACGGAGGAGTTAGCAGTTATGGTAGATACTTTTAAACCGTTGCAGGTTACAGAAGAAGCCATGAAAATTGCAGATGAAAAATATTATAAATCGTGGTTAGAGTAATGTTCGCCTTACTCTTTCTAAAATAAAAAAAAACAGAACATAACGGGATTTTCTATTCTGTTATGAGTATAAAAAAATAAAAAGAATGTCACTTAAATTCAGGCGAAACTAGTTTGTAAACAAATAGCATTCATAAAATACTAAAATCATCTCAAGATGTCAAAAGAAATAAAATCAGTAAACTACGGTTTAGAAAAAATATTTGAAGGAGCTCAAGATTTCCTTCCATTGTTAGGTACAGATTATTTAGAGTTTTACGTTGGTAATGCAAAACAAGCAGCACACTTTTACAAAACAGCATTTGGTTTTCAATCCTATGCTTATAAAGGACTAGAAACCGGTTCTAAAGATGTTGTGAGTTATGTGCTTACTCAAGATAAAATCAAATTAGTTTTAACAACACCATTAAACAGTAAATCACCAATAAACGATCATATTGTAAAACATGGCGATGGTGTAAAAGTAGTCGCTCTTTGGGTAGAAGATGCAAGAAAAGCCTATAAAGAAACAACATCAAGAGGTGCAAAATCTTATATGGAACCTACTGTTGAAACCGATGAACATGGAGAAGTTATAAGAGCAGGAATTTATACCTATGGAGAAACAGTGCATCTATTTGTAGAACGTAAAAACTATAACGGAGCATTTTTACCAGGTTTTAAAAAGTGGGAGTCAGATTACAATCCACCAATTGCAGGTTTAAAATATATAGATCACATGGTGGGCAATGTTGGGTGGAATCAAATGGATATTTGGGTAAAATGGTATGAAGATGTGATGGGTTTTGAGAATTTTCTATCTTTTGATGACAAACAAATTCATACAGAATATTCGGCTTTAATGAGTAAGGTGATGTCTAATGGAAACGGACGAATAAAGTTTCCGATAAATGAGCCAGCAGAAGGGAAAAAACGATCTCAAATAGAAGAATATTTAGATTTTTATGAAGGCGCAGGAGTACAGCACATTGCGGTGGCAACTGATGATATTATTGCTACAGTAACTCAATTACGTTATAGTGGTGTAGAATTTTTATCAACACCTCCAGAAGAATATTATAAAGCGGTTCCGGGAAGATTAGAGGAATATAGTCATGAATTAAGAGAAGATATCGAAAACTTAAAAGCGTTAGGTATTATGATTGATGCTGACGAAGAGGGATATTTATTGCAGATTTTCACAAAGCCAGTAGAAGACAGGCCGACGCTGTTTTTTGAAATTATTCAAAGAATGGGAGCAAAAGGTTTTGGAGCAGGAAACTTTAAGGCATTGTTTGAATCTATAGAACGAGAGCAAGCTAAAAGAGGAACTTTGTAGTTTTGATGGCATTGGAACGTAAATAGTTATTTCATAATCAAATTATGATATTTACAAGAATCAAGGAGCAAGATTTTAACTATCTTGCCGCTTGATTCTTTTACACATCAAAAAAGTAATGGAAAGAGACGAAATTTTAAAAGCAATAGAAGAAAAGTACGATAAATTAGGAGTTCCTGTGGATTCTATGTTAGAGGGTTTACTATGGAGTACACCTATTACCTATTGGGATTATATACAAACAGATACTTTACTTAGTTTACAATCATCTAGAACAACACAGCCAGATGAAATGGTTTTTATTATGTACCATCAGGTAAATGAGTTGCTGTTTAAAATGATTTTGTGGGAAATAGATCAAATTGCAAAGGTATCTGAAATCACTGCAGATAAGTTTTTGATGCATTTGGGAAGAATTAGTAGATATTTCGATATGCTCTGTAATTCTTTTGATGTGATGGCAGACGGAATGGAGCCTGATCAATATCTAAAATTTAGAAATACACTAACTCCTGCAAGTGGTTTTCAATCTGCTCAATATCGTAAAATTGAATTTGCATCAACAGAATTGATTAATCTAATTGATGCTCGTCATAGGGAAGCGATAGATACAAATTCATCATTTAACCATGCATACGAGCATTTGTATTGGCAAGCAGCAGGGAAAAATCACGCAACAGGCAAGAAATCTACTTTATTAAAGCTTTTTGAGAAGAAATATAAAGCAGGTTTTATTGATTCTATGCAGGAATATAATGAGATTAACTTGTCTAAAAAATTCAAACAATTACCCAAAGATGTGCAGTTAAACCAAGAGTTAATCGAAGCAATGCGAAATTATGATTATATCGTAAATGTGAAATGGGTAATGGCTCATTACAACGCCGCTGATAAATATTTAGGAGGAAAAGACAAAGATTTAGAAGCAACAGGCGGCAGTAGTTGGCGTAAATACATGCATCCAAAATTTCAGCGAAGAATTTTTTTCCCATATTTATGGAGTGAAGAAGAATTAAAGAACTGGGGTACTTTTTAAATTAGCATATTTCATAAAATTTTGTGGGTGTTACATCCTGAATTATTCTTTTAATTTAATTTATTTAGTGAAATAGAACTTGTAAAGTTTTCCTAAAAAGATGCTACATGATCATGAAGAGGTTGTTTTTTTCTTTTTTGGAACAGTAATTGTCATTACTTTTTTATAAGTTTGGTTTCTATGAAAAAGTATATCCTATTATTTTTTACGTTTTTTTTCTGTGCAGCTCTAAGTAGTCAAGAAAAATCAAAAGCTTTTAAAAGTGGTGAACGGCTGCGTTATAAAATGAGCTATAGTGGTTTTTTAAGAGCCGGAACAGCCATTTTAGAGGTTGATGAAAAAGAGTTAAATGGTAAAAAAGTGTTTCACACAAAGGGATCAGGTTGGACATCTGGAATGATAAAATGGTTCTTTGAGGTAGACGATAAATATGAATCTTACTTTGATAAAGACACCATTAAACCTTACCTTTTTAAGAGAAAAATTAATGAAGGCGGTTATAAAAAACATAGAATAACTTCATTTAATCATGTTTCTAATAGAGCTTACACACAAGACTTTACTTTGCAAAAAGACACATCAGTAGCATTTTTGAATGTACAAGACATGCTTTCTTCTTTTTATTATTTAAGAGGTAGAGATGTTAAAAGTATGAAAAAAGGAGAAGAAATTGCGATTGATATGTTTATGGATTCTCAAGTATACCCTTTTAAATTGAGGTTTTTAGGTAGGGAACTACTAAAAACTAAATTTGGAAAAATAAATACCATGATTTTTAGACCTTTGGTTCAATCAGGTAGAATATTTAAAGCACAAGAAAGTGTTACTTTATGGATTACGGATGATGCAAACAAAATACCAATTAAAATGAAAGCAGATTTAGCTGTTGGTTCTCTTAGAGCTGATTTAGAGCAATACAAAGGTTTGGCAAATCCTTTTATTAAAAAGTAATAAATTTTTAGCGAAACCGATTTAGGAACTTCATTAAGATTAGAGACTTAAAAAACTTTTTTATTTGTATTTTTGAAAACCACATTCAATAGTACATATTTTTTGAAAAAAATAATCTTCTTTTTTGTATTAATAACTGCATTCTTGTCTTGTAAAAAACAGTCAGAAAAATCAATTTCATCTATTAAAAAAGTAAAGTTAAAACCCGTATACCAATTTGGGTATAAGTTAGACGACTTTCTAGTTATACGAGACACAATTAAAAACGGGGAGAGTTTTGGGGCTATTTTAGATAGACATCACGTCTTTTATCCTAAAATAAATAAGATCGCTGTGTCGATTAAAGAAATATTTGATGTAAGGAGAGTTAGAGCAGGAAAACCTTACACGATTCTAGCAAGTAAAGACTCTACAGAAAAAGCACAAGTTTTTATTTATAACCATAATAAAATTAATGCTACAATTATCGATTTTAAAGATTCTTTAATTACCGCTAAACGTTATGAAAAGCCAGTAAAAAAGATTCTTAAAACAGTTGGAGGTTCTATTAACTCTAGTTTTTCTGTAACTATGGATAGCTTAGGTGTTAATGCAGGTGTAACGAATGAGGTTGCGGATATTTATGCATGGACTTTAGACTTTTTTAAACTTCAGAAAGGAGATTCTTTCAAACTTACATTCGAAGAAAGATTTATAGAAGATACTATTTATGCAGGTTATGGAGAGATAAAATCAGCTGTTTTTAAACACAAAGGAAGAGACTTATTTGCCTTTAGGTTTATAGCAGATTCTATTCAAGGAATTCCAGAATATTACGATGATCAAGGAAATATGCTTCGCAGTCAGTTCTTAAAATCACCAATAAAATTTAGGTACAGAATTTCGTCGAGGTATAACTTAAGAAGAAGAATCGCTTATTACGGCAACAGAATTAAACCACACAGAGGTACAGATTTTGCTGCAAACGTTGGAACCGAAATTTTAGCCACAGCAAGTGGTGTTGTGGTAGAATCAACAAGACGAGGAGGTAATGGTAAATATGTTAAAATAAAGCATAACGCAACTTATTCTACACAGTATTTACATATGAAAAACCGTAAGGTTAAAAAAGGACAATACGTAAAACAAGGAGATGTAATCGGTTGGGTAGGAATGACGGGTAATACAGGAGGACCTCATGTATGCTATCGTTTTTGGAAAAACGGAAGAGAAGTAGATCCTTTTAAGCAAAAGTTGCCAGCAGCAAAACCTTTAAAGAAAGAGATAAAACCAAGATATTTGGAGTTTATTAAACCAATTAAATATCAATTAGAAAATACAGTGCTTCCGGTTAAACAGCCAGAGGTTATAAATAATCTAGCTAAAAAATAAATATTGATGGCATTAAAAAATATCAACCCAACTGCAACCAACGCTTGGAAAGAATTAACAAATCATTTTAATGATATTCAAAATATCAATATAAAAGATTTAGCAAAAGATGTAAATAGAAAAGAAGATTTTTCATTAAATTTTGATGATTTGTCAGTAGACTTTTCTAAGAATAGAATTACAAAAGAAACCATTCAATTATTAGTAGATTTAGCAAAAGAAGTTGATTTAAAAGACGCTATTGAAAAGCAGTATTCTGGTGAAATTATAAATGTTACAGAAGGTAGAGAAGTTTTACACACAGCTTTAAGAAGTTCGTCTGAAGAGCCAATTTTGGTTGAAGGGAAAAATATTAAACCTCAAATTCAAGCTGCATTAAGAAAAATTAAAAGTTTTTCTAACAAAGTCATCTCTGGGAAGTGGAAAGGGTATACGGGTAAATCTATTACTGATATTGTAAATATAGGTATCGGAGGTTCAGATTTAGGGCCAGATATGGTTGTAGAATCTTTAAAACATTATAAAAATCAATTAAATACTCATTTTGTTTCTAATGTTGATGGTGATCACGTATCAGAAATTATAAAAACGTTAAACCCCGAAACTACGTTGTTTGTAATTGTATCAAAAACCTTTACAACACAAGAAACTATTACCAATTCTGAAACGATCAAAAACTGGTTTTTAAAATCAGCGACTATTTTTGATATTCCTAAACATTTTGTCGCGGTTTCAACAAACTTAGAAGCGGTGGATAACTTTGGCATCGATAAGAAAAACGTTTTTCCAATGTGGAACTGGGTAGGAGGCCGTTTTTCTCTTTGGTCTGCAGTGGGTTTGTCTATCAGTTTATCTGTTGGCTATGATAATTACAAAGCATTATTAGAAGGAGCAGAAGAGATGGATCTTCACTATAAAAACGAAGAATTTGATAAAAATATTCCTGTAATTTTAGCATTGATAAGTATTTGGTATAATAACTTTTACGGCGCAGAAACAGAAGCTGTTTTACCTTATTCTCAGTATTTAAAGAAACTTCCAGATTATTTGCAACAAGCTATTATGGAAAGCAATGGTAAAGGTGTAGATAGAAATGGTGATAAAATAGATTATCAAACAGGAACAATTGTTTGGGGAAGTACAGGTACAAATATGCAACATGCTTTTATGCAATTAGTACACCAAGGAACCAAATTGATTCCTGCGGATTTTATTGGTTATAAAGAATCACTGCACGGTTTAACAGATCATCACAACAAATTAATGGCAAACTATTATGGTCAAATGGATGCATTAGCTTTTGGTAAAACAAAAGAAGAAGTTCATTTAGAGTTAAAGTTTTCTGGTAATGAAGATAAAATTGAATCCCTTTTACCTTTTAAAGTTTTTGAAGGAAATCGGCCAAGTAATGCAATTCTTTTTGATAAATTAACACCTCGCTCTTTAGGTAAGTTAATTGCACTTTATGAACATAAAATCTATACCCAAGGAATATTGTGGAATATTTATAGCTATGATCAGTTTGGTGTGGAATTAGGAAAAGAACTAGCAAAAAAAATATTGAATAAATAGTTTTTTAGGAGACTGTAAATCCACAATTCAAATATTTGATGCTATGTTTATTATTTGTTAATAATTCGATTGTTATTTAATTTATTGATTATTAGGATTTAGATGTCTTTTTTCTTAGATTTGAGTTCTTAATGTTTTGTTAATTCTTAACATTGGGTTAACTTTAGGAAGCTGTAAAATGGGGATTTTTGCAGAATATTTAATAACATAAAATTATACAATGAGAAATTTTAAAAACTTATTATTTGTAGTGGTGTTTTTTATATCTGCTACTGTTTTAGGACAAACTAAGATTACTGGTATTGTTGTCGATGAGACAAATCAATCTTTACCAGGAGCTAGTGTTGTTGTAAAAGGTACAACAAACGGTACATCAACTGATTTTGATGGAAAGTTTACACTCCAAGCAGAGTCTGCTTCTGGAACAGTTGTCGTATCTTTTATTGGTTACAAATCTAAAGAAGTTAGTTTTTCTTCTTCGAAAGCCAATATAGGAACGGTTCAGTTAGAAGAAGATTCAGTTTTAGATGAAATTGTAATTACTGCTACTTCATTTGCTATTGATAGAAAAACTCCTGTTGCGGTTTCTACTGTAAAAGCAGCGGATATTGAAGCAAAATTAGGTACCCAAGAATTTCCTGAGATTTTAAAATCTACTCCAGGTGTATACGCTACTAAAGCAGGTGGTGGTTATGGAGACTCAAGAATTAACTTACGTGGATTTAGTTCTGCAAACGTTGCGGTTATGATTAATGGAGTTCCTGTTAATGATATGGAAAACGGAGCTGTGTATTGGTCTAACTGGGCAGGTTTATCTGATGTTACATCTGCAATGCAAGTGCAAAGAGGTTTAGGAGCATCTAAAGTTGCAGTACCTTCTATAGGAGGAACAATCAACATAATTTCTAAATCTTCAGATGCAGAGCAAGGAGGTAATGTAAAAATGTCTACCGGAAATAACGGATATCAAAAATATGGTATGACGTTGTCTACTGGTTTAATGGATAATGGTCTTGCAGTTACTGCTTCTGCTGCTAAAATTTCTGGAGATGGTTATGTTGATGGACTTCAGTTTAGCGGAGTAAATTATTTCTTAAATGTTTCTAAAATTATAAACGATAATCATAAATTATCTTTCAACGTAATTGGTGCAAAACAAACGCACGGACAACGTTTTAATAGAACCACAATTGCAGGTAATAGAGCTACAGAGCAAGGTGGTCAGAGGTTTAACTTGGATTGGGGTTACAGAAATGGACAAGTTGAAAATTCTTCTTTTAACTTTTATCACAAACCTCAGGTGTCTCTTAACCACGATTGGGTAATTTCAGACAGAACATACTTAACAACAGTTGCTTATGTTTCTTATGGTTCTGGAGGAGGTAGAAGATTGGACAATTCTGCCGATGGAGAACTTAACATAGGAAAAGCTGAGTATAGATTAGGAGGTGCAGATCAACCAATTGATTTTGATAGAATTATCCAAGAAAACAAAGATAGAGGTGCATTAGGTTCTTCAAATGTGTTTTTAGCGTCTAATAATGATCACGAATGGTACGGAGTTTTATCTACACTTAAAACTGATTTATCAGACAATTTGAAACTAACTGCAGGTTTAGATGGTAGATACTACAAAGGTATTCATTATTACGAGGTGACAGATTTATTAGGAGGTGAGTTTTTCCAAAACCCAAATAGAAATGATAATAATTTTAACGAAGCCTTAAAAGTTGGTGATCGTTTAAATAGAGACTATGAAGGTAGAGTTTTAAGATACGGTCTTTTTACTCAGTTAGAATATTCTAAAGAAGAATTATCTGTTTTCTTATCTACAAATATTTCTAATACAAGATATGGTAGATCTAGCTTCTTAGACGATTCTACTAATATAAATGGTAGAGTTTCAGATAACGTTAATTTTGTAGGTTTTGGTACAAAAGGAGGAGCAAATTATAATTTAGATGATACTAACAATGTTTTTGCTAACGTGGGGTATTTTTCTAGAGCACCGTTCTTAACTGGAGGAGTTTTTGTAAATAAAGAATCTATCGATTTTAACGAGGACGCTGCAAATGAAAAGATTTTTAGTGCTGAAATTGGATATGGATACCGAAGCGAGAAATTTAATGCAAATGTAAATGTTTATAGAACCTCTTGGTTAGATAAATCTATTTCTCCTAGTGTAAGAGATCGTGATAACCCAGGAGAATTCTTAAATACTAATATTACTGGATTAGACGCTTTACATCAAGGAATAGAGCTTGATTTCGTCTACAAATTATCTGATAAATTAAGAGTAAACGGAATGGTTTCTTTGGGAGATTGGAAATGGAAAAGTGATGTAGTAGCTGATGTTTTTAATGATGACGGAACTTTAAATACTACAATAGAAGTTTTAGCAACAGATTTAAAAGTTAATGATGCTGCTCAAACTACTTGGGCCTTAGGAACTAACTATAAGGTTTTAGATAAAACTTCAATATCTTTGGACTATAATTACGCGGGCGATATTTATGCTCGAGTTGATTTTAGTCAAGGAACAACAGACAGACAAAACACATGGAAGTTACCTTCATATCATTTATTTGATTTAGGAGTTAATCATGGATTTAGTATTGGAGATTTTGATGCTACCTTAAGAGGGAATATGAATAATATATTTAATGTTGAATACGTTTCTGATGCTTTTGATGCCTCAAGTCACTCAGCTGCAGATGCTGATGTATTCTATGGAGCTGGAAGAACATTTAGTTTAGGGTTAACGGTTAACTTTTAAAAAAATACACACACACAATCATGAAAAAAATACTTTTATTATTAACAATTTTTTCAATGGTATTCACTTCTTGTGATCCATTAGAAGATATTTACAGTGATTTAGATACACTAAAAACTGATGGCATTTTCGGAAATGTAATTCGAACTTTATCTGATGACGATTATGATGATTTAGATCTCAGTCCCAAGAATTTTAGTTCAATAGACGATGCAAAAACAATGTTACCTGGTTTTTTATCAGACGAATATCCAGTTTTAGGTGTTATTTGGAACGCAGACGGCTCTATTAAGAAAGCTTCTTCTGCAACAATCACTTACAAATTAAACAGTCCAATTAAATTTGATAGTTACACAGTAACTGATGACGATTATACTGATCTAGGTTTAACAAGTTTAAATAACCTTGGTGATTTTAATGATTTGTTTACAAGTAAATTTCCGAATGAAGAAAAAGGAACTGTTGTAGATTTAACATACAAAACTGAGCCTACAATTATAGACTACACATTAACTGATGAAGATTTTGATTTAGTAGGTAACGGTCGTTTTGATAACTTTGATATTAGATCTGGAAGAGCTGAAGAAAGCGAAGAAGTTAGAAGAGTTAAGATTCAAACAATCTTATTAAACAACTTTCCAGCTGCAGAAGATGGAACTAAATATAATGTAACATATGCAGTTTGGGAGGGATTTAACTCAACTAGAGAAATGGTTGTTAAGCAACAACAGAATGAACCAGATCCTTCTTTAACCACAGATTATACTTTAACAGATGATGATTTTACTTCTGTAGGTAATGGTCAATATAAAAACTTTGATATAAGAGAAGGTAAAGATGAAGAAACGATAGAAGCAAGAAGAGCTAAGATAGAGACTATATTATTAAATAATTTTCCAGCTGCAGTTTCTGGTGACTTATATAATGTTACCTATGCAATTTACGACGGTTCTGCTGGTACGAGAGTTATGCTAGTTCAATTTGATGGAACTGGTTATACTATTTTCAGTACCACTTCATATGAATTTTATACTTTTGAGTTAGAGGAAGCTACAACTAGATTTACACTGACAGATGAGTGGGCTGCGCCAATTACATTCACAAGTGAAGAGTATACTTTAATGGGACAACGTTATCCAAACTTTAGTGATACTGACGAAGCAGAATATAATATTGGAATCTACCTAAAAACATTATATCAATTTGCAGCTCCAGAAGATTTTGTCGCTGTAGAATATAATTACTTTAGTGGAGGGGTAAGCCAAAGAAATGTGAATTTTGTTTTTGATGGTTCTGTATGGAATGCAATACCTACAGTAATTGATTCAGAGTTACAGTTTGCACATAATGGTACAACCTGGGTTCCAGACAATACAATTAGTTACACATTAACAAACGCAGATTTTACTCTTGTTGGTAATGGTAACTATAACAATTTTGATGTTAGAGCAGGAAAAGATGAAGAAACGGTAGAAGTTCGTTTATCTAAAATAAGTACAATCTTATTAAACAATTTTCCTCAATATGGAGAAGGTCAAAAGTTTTCAGTCTCTTATGCTGTTTGGAAACCCGGAGATGATGTTTTCGTAATGAATGTTATTCATGACGGTACAAAATATGTATTACAATAATTAAATTGTTTTCCTTTTAAAAACCACCTCAATTGAGGTGGTTTTTTTATGTATAAAATGATTAACTTTGCAAAATCATAAAATTACAAAATAATGAAAACCATTCATTCATATTGGGCATACATAGTATTAGCAATTCTAATTTTTACAGTTGTAAATGCTATTATTGGTCTAAAACAAAAAAAAGAATTTACAGACAAAGATTTACGTCTAGGTCTTTTCACTTTAATTGTTTCTCATATTCAATTACTAATTGGTTTTGCATGGTATTTTATGTCTCCTTGGTATAAAGCATTACAAGATGATGCAGCATCCGTTATGGCAAATAAAGAACTAAGATTACTTGCTGTAGAGCATCCTATTACTATGATTCTTGCAATTGTATTGATTACCATTGGTTGGTCTAAGCACAAAAAGAAAACAGAAGACCAAGCTAAGTTTAAAACATTTGCTATTTTTTATGGTTTAGCATTACTATTGATTCTTTCAAGAATCCCTTGGAGTAACTGGTTCTAAATATGAAAGTTTTAAGCTATATATTATCACCAATTTTTGTACTTACGTTTACTTTATTGTTGATTATTTTTCATCCTTTTCAGTGGCTAAGTTTCACGTTATTTGGTATTAAGGCGCATTCTAAAGTTGTAAACGCTTTAAATTATACATTGGTTAAATCAATGTTACTTATTGGTGTTACTGTAAGGGTTATTAATAAACATAAGATTCCAGAAAATACACCAATTATTTTTGTATCCAACCATCAATCAATTTCTGATATTCCTCCAATTGGATGGTATTTTAGAAAGTACAATCCTAAATTTGTATCAAAAATTGAGTTAGGGAAAGGAGTTCCGAGTGTCTCTTTTAACCTAAAGAATGGAGGTGCAGCACTTATAGACAGGAAAGATTCAAAACAATCAATAAGTGAGTTGATTAACTTTTCTAAAAGAATCAATAAAAACAAATGGAGCGCTGTAATCTTTCCGGAAGGAACTAGGAGTAGAAATGGTGTTCCTAAAAGTTTTGCTAAAAACGGTTTAAAGGTAATTGCTAAGTTTAATAAAGAGGGGTATATAGTACCACTAACAATAAACAATTCATGGAAAATCTTTAAGTACGGAAAATTTCCATTAGGTATTGGTAATCCAATTACAATTACCACACACCAACCCATAAAAATAGACTCATTACCTATAGATGAGTTATTAGAAAAAACAGAATCCGTTATAAAAGAACACATAAAATAAAACGATGTCTATATACAATATTAGAAAAGAAGTAATGCTAACTTTAGAACAAAGTATGCAAACTTTTATGGATAAATATTTAATCCCCGCAGAAAAAATTTGGCAACCAACAGACTTTTTACCAAATTCTCAAAAAGATTCTTTTATTACAGAAGTAGAAGAAATTAGAGAAATCTCTAAAGAATTACATGACGATTTTTGGGTTGTTTTAGTAGGAGATACGATTACAGAAGAGGCTTTGCCAACTTATGAATCTTGGTTATTAGATTTAGATGGTGTTTCTCAAGACCCAGACAATAGTTGGGCTAAATGGGTAAGAACTTGGACGGCAGAAGAAAACAGACATGGAGATGTTTTAAATAAGTACTTGTATTTATCTGGTCGTGTAAACATGCGTGAAGTAGAAATTTCTACCCAACATTTAATTGCAGACGGTTTTGATATCGGTACATCAACAGATCCTTATAAAAACTTTGTCTACACAACTTTTCAAGAATTAGCAACCTATATTTCGCATAATAATGTAGCTAAGATTGCACGTAAAAAAGGACACAAAGCATTGGCAAAAATGTCTAAAATTATTGCAGGAGATGAAATGCGTCACCATCAAGCCTATGCCCACTTCGTGAAAGAAATATTTAAAATAGATCCGAGCGAAATGATGTTGGCTTTTCAACACATGATGAAACACAAAATTGTAATGCCAGCTTTGCATTTAAGAGAGTCTTTTAAAGAGAAAGGAAGTGCATTTGATGATTTTTCTACAGTAGCACAAAGAATTGGCGTGTATACAGGTTTCGATTATGTTGATATCCTTCAGAAATTAAACTCAATGTGGGAAATAGATAAGATTACGAATCTTACACCAGAAGCAGAAAAAGCAAGAGACTATTTAATAAAATTACCAGCAAGAATGTACAGAATTACAGAAAGAATTGTTGTTCCAGATACAGACTTTAAATTTAAATGGATGATACCAGCATAGTTTTTTAGAAGCTATTTTCTGGGTTCGTTACTCACTTAATTAGAACTATACTTGTTTGTTAGCTATAGATTCTATAGAGAGCAATAACACACTAAAGACTCTTTTAAAATTCAATTTTAAAAGAGTCTTTATCATTTAAGAAACCAAGTTTCTTACGAACGCTATCTTGTTCTGTTTTAACCAAGCTCGCTTTTACAATGCCCATTTCATGGTATTGTAAATTAGACATTGCTTCACCAAAATAATCTACAACCAGAGAATTTCCAGAATAGTTGTAATTATTAGCGTCTTCACCAGTTCTATTGACTGCAATTACATAGCTCATGTTTTCTATTGCACGCGCTTTTAATAAGGTTTCCCAAGCTTTTATTCTTTTTACAGGCCAATTTGCCATAAAAATTAAAAGATCGTAATTATCAGTGTTTCTCGTCCAAACAGGAAAACGCAAATCATAGCATATTAACGGGCAAATTTTCCATCCTTTGTAGGTTACAATTAACTTTTCTGTACCAGAAGTGTATACCTTATCTTCTCCAGCTAAAGTAAAAGAATGTCTTTTATCATAGGTTTCTATTTCTTTAGAAG